>JAEEGI010016567.1_pt1 | contig 15203 bp, 11 predicted proteins | sample 8958751 | NCBI WGS metagenome assembly JAEEGI01 (sample SAMN16246545, study PRJNA631951) | gut metagenome | biome: gut microbiome; feature: rumen; material: KS-attached | host: Bos | place: Iran: Karaj | collected 2018-10
CCTCCGCCGTGGCCGAAGGCACGCAGATAATAGATAATAGATAACAGATAATGGATAATAGATATTTTGCGGCTTCGCCGCGCCAATCCCTCAAAAACCTCTGCGGCTCGGCTCCCTCCGCGCCTCTGCGTGATAAACCATTTCCGCCTCACCCTCTTAACCTCTTAACTTTTTAACCCCAGTTCGACCATGAAAAAGACAGCATTAGTCACCGGAGGAGCCCGCGGGATAGGGCTTGGAATTACACGGGCGCTGGTCGCCCAGGGCTTCACAGTCGCGGCATGCGGCCGCTCGGCGGCGGCCAAGGCCGCGCCGGCCCTTGCGCCATTTGGCGACGCGGCATCGTACTTCGAGTGCGACATCGCCTCGCCCGATTCGCGGGCGGCCATGCTTGAGGCTGTCGTCGCCCGCTTAGGCGTGCCGGACATCCTCGTCAACAACGCCGGCGTGGCGCCCGAAGTCCGGGCAGATGTCCTTGAGATGACTCCGGAAAGCTTCGACCGCGTCCTCAACATCAACCTCAAAGGGCCATTCTTTCTGACGCAGGCGGTCGCCAAGCTGATGGCGGACAATCCGTCGGAGTCGTTCCGCTGCATCGTCAACACCGGTTCGATTTCTGCAGACTACGCCAGCATCAGCCGCGGCGAGTACTGCCTCTCCAAGGCAGCCGTCGCGATGGCGACGAAGCTTTGGGCCGTGCGTCTTGCGGAGTTTGGCATCCCGGTATATGAAGTCCGCCCGGGCGTTGTACACTCCGATATGACCTCTGTTGTGACAGCGAAGTACGACAAGATGATTGCAGAGGGCCTGACACTTAATCCTCGCTGGGGGGAACCGGACGACGTCGGCCGCGCCGTTGCCGCCCTGGTGTCAGGCGACTTCGCATACTCAACCGGCCAAGTCATCAACGTCGATGGCGGACTTACCGTACTTCGGCTTTAGCGCTGAGCGCAAAAGCGTTCGGCCGCCACAAGCGGCCCCTCCCACCAACCAATTATCAAGTTATTAACAACTACTTTATCCCATCTGCTAATAATCTTAAAATATTCGATTTAAAGACTATACAGTCATATTCCCTCTTCGTCGACATAGGTTTGTTGATATTTTATTAACAACTGTTGATAACGCTGTTAATAACCTTCATCCTGCATTTTGTGCTATAATTTGTTAGTTCAAGTTGAGAGTTGGAGTTTTCCCATTTCCACTCTTAACTCGCACTCCAACTTTTAACTCGCACTCCAACTAAAATGAACCGCATAGTCGAGAAGAAGCAGCTCTCCGAGCTGGTTTACATGATGAAGATCGAGGCGCCGCTCATCGCGGAGAGCCGCAAGCCCGGGCAGTTTATCATCCTGCAGGTCGACGCAGACTGGGGAGAGCGCGTCCCCCTGACGATTGCCGATGCCGACCCCGTCGCCGGCACTGTCACCATCGCTTTCCAGCCCGTCGGCTACTCCACGAAGCTTCTCGCCACGAAGAACGTAGGCGACTACCTTCCGGCCTTTCTCGGGCCTCTGGGCAACCCTTCCGAAATCGAGAACTTCGGCCATGTCGTCTGCGTCGGCGGCGGCTTTGGCACGGCGCCGCTCTACCCGATAGTCAAGGCCCTCAAGGAGGCCGGCAACAAGGTGACCGTCATCATCGGCTACCGCAACAAGAGCCTCATCATCATGGAGGATGAAATGAAGGCCATCGCGGATGAGGTCGTTGTCATGACGGACGATGGCTCCTACGGCCGCCAGGGCGTTGTGACAATCCCGCTCAAGGAGATGTGCGAGTCGGCGACGCCGCCTGACCGCGTCATCGCGATCGGGCCGCCGATCATGATGAAATTCTGCGCCGAGACGACGCGTCCCTTCGGCATCAAGACGATTGTCTCCCTCAACACAATCATGATCGACGGCACAGGCATGTGCGGAGGATGCCGCGCGGTCGTCGGCGGCGAGACGAAATTCGTCTGCGTCGACGGTCCCGAGTTTGACGCGCACCTTGTCGACTTCGACAACATGATGAAGCGCCTCAAGGCCTTCGTGCCGCAGGAGAAAGCGGTACTGGAGAAGCACCAGTGCAATCTAGTTCGCATGGCGGCCGAAGCCGCCAAAGCGAACTAGATTGCACTGATGTTCATTTTGAGTTTTTGTCATTAAGGAGTACCCTATGACCCCCCGCGAGAAGATGGCGATACCGCCGCAAGAGATGCCGAGCCAGGAACCGAAGGTTCGCGCCCGCAACATGAACGAGGTGGCACTCGGCTACACCGCCGAGATGGCCAGGACCGAGGCGAGCCGATGCCTCGGGTGCAAAAACGCCCCGTGCATGGAGGGGTGCCCTGTCAAGATCCGCATTCCGGACTTTCTCGCCAAGGCGGCCGAAGGAGACTTCGACGGCGCAATCGCAATCATTCGCCAGAGTTCGCTTCTTCCCGCAGTCTGCGGTCGCGTCTGCCCGCAGGAGAAGCAGTGCCAGGCCAACTGCACGCTTGGCAAGGCGCTGAAGGACGTCGGCAAGGCCGTCGCCATTGGACGCGTGGAGCGTTTCTGCGCCGACTTGCAACGCGAAAGCGGCAAACAAAAGCCCGCGGAAGTCAAACCCGCCACCGGCAAGAAGGTCGCCGTAATCGGCTCCGGTCCCGCCGGCATCACCGTCGCTGCGGACGTACGCCGCGAGGGGCACGACGTCACCGTCTTCGAAGCCTTCCACAAGCCTGGCGGAGTACTTGTCTACGGCATTCCCGAGTTCCGTCTTCCCAAGGCCATCGTGCAGAACGAAATAGACGGCCTCAAGGCGATGGGCGTCAAGATTGAGACGAACTTTGTCGTCGGCCGCACGCGCCGCATCGTCGACCTAATCGAGAAGGACGGTTTCGACGCCGTCTTCATCGGCACGGGCGCGGGCCTTCCCAAGTTCATGGGCATTCCGGGCGAGAACCTTGTCGGCGTCTATTCGGCCAACGAATACCTGACACGCGCGAACCTGATGAAGGCATACGACACGGAACACGCGCACACGCCAGCCGTGGTGTCGAAGAAGGTGGCGGTCCTTGGCGGCGGCAACGTGGCGATGGACGCGGCGCGCATGGCGCTGCGCCTCGGCGCGGACGAGGTGCATCTCATCTACCGGCGCAGCGAGAAGGAACTACCGGCGCGTGTGGAGGAGGTCCACCACGCCAAGGAAGAGGGCGTTGTCTTCCACATGCTTGAGAACGCCGTCGAGGTCCTTGGCGACGAAAACGACCGCGTGAAGGCGATCAAGTGCATCCGCTTTGAGCTGGGCGAGCCCGACGCGTCGGGTCGCCGTTCCCCGGTGCCGATTCCGGGCAGCGAATTCGAGTTCTCCGTGGACACGGTAATCGTGGCAATCGGCAACGGCTCGAACCCGCTCATCTCACGCACGACCGACGGCCTTGCCGTGAACAAGCGCGGCAACATCATTGTCGACGAGAATAACAAGACGTCTGTCGACGGCATATACGCCGGCGGCGACATCGTTCTCGGCGCGGCGACGGTGATCCTCGCAATGGGCGAGGGGCGGCGCGCGGCCGCGGCGATCAACGCCTACCTCGCGTCGCGGTGAAGCTAGACTCCCCCCTGCGGAATTTTTAACGCAGAGGGGCAGAGGCGCAGAGAAGCAGAGTTTTTTATTTGCCTGCGGCGCATTCAGGGAGCAAAGGAGTTCAGGAGTAGGGGAGCTTTCTTTGATATTTACATTTTCATTTTTGTCATTGATGCTCAATTGGAGTTTTTGTCATTTCCAGCCCCGCACCCTCTGCGTCTCCGCTTCTCTGCTTTCTCTGCGTTAAAAATCTACCCCGCCTCCTCTGGGTTCTTTGCGTCGCAACGCGGCGCAGACAAGTAGCAGAGAAACGTACCACGCGGCCAGCATGGCCGTGTTGAACTGCAAATTCGGCGCGGCGCCGGGGAGATGCGCCGTCTGGAAGGAGATTTCCTTCATAAGCCACGCAAGGCAGGCGGCCATGAGATTTGCCGGAACGGCGCACACGGGATGAATGCAGGAGAGCGCCAGGCCTGCGGCGGAAAATTTCATGACATATCCGGCGAGTGGAATAACCACGATATTGGCGAGCAGGGCGTATGGCGTGCAAAAGCCGAAGAAATGAGCCGTGAGCGGGAAGGAGACAAGCGCGGCGGTAATCGCGACAGGGATATGTTTAGCGCACTTTATGCGTAAGGACAGGGGGATGTGACGCGCCTTGAAGACCTGCCTTTTCCAGAAAGGCAGCCTGCCGGCGGCCAGCTCGTCGATGGCCAATGCCTCGGTCGCGGCTTCGGGGCGGAAGAGCCGGTCAAGCAGTGGCTGTACGTAGGGAAGGAAAATCACTATGCCCGTAACCATGGAGAAGGAAAGGATGAAACCGAGATCCGTGACGATTTCCGGATTTATCGGAACAAGTATGAGCGCCGTGCAGGCTATTGCGTTCAGGCCGTCCGAACGTCGTCCGAAAAGCGGTGCCGCATAGTAGATTGTGGCCATCAGTCCGGCGCGCATCGCGCTTGGTTGTCCGCCTGTGAGAAAAACGTATGCTGCGAGTGTGGGCGCCAGCGGAATGACCCAGTATTTCCGCGAAATGCCGAAGACGCCAAGGCCCCATGCGATAATTTCCGCAATGAGAAGAACGTGGAGTCCGGATATGGCGAAGATGTGTATTGTTCCGGCCTGGCGGAATGTGCGCATCGTCCTGCGGGGGATGTCGGAGCGGAAGCCGAGCGTCATTGCCAGGATGAGGGATTTTTCATTTTGCATTCGGCCGAGTCCGCGCGTTATTCTTTCGGCGGCGGAGTAGCGCACCCGGGAGAGGAAGCCGGTGGGGCCGTCGCGTCGGACGTCGAGGACCCTTGTGGAACGGGCGCGGGAGATGAGGAAGATGTCGTCAAGGGATTTCGGCCTTCCGTCCATGACGCTTCGCCTAACATAGATTTTTCCCACAAGGTCGAAGACGGCGCCTTGCTCCGGGGCGAAACCTGCTTTTTTCGGACGCGGCGAATACCAAATGACGGGCAGGGAACCGCCAATCTCCCGGATTACCGATCCGTCTTCATTGAGGAATTTTGGATTCTTGAGCCGGAAGCGGAATTTGAGTTCCCCACGTGTGGCGGAAACCGGCGCGCGGACTGAAACGACCTCCCCCTGCACTTTGATATGCGCCGCGCGTTCTGCGTCGAGCGCGAAAGCGGAGATGAACCGCTCCCTGCGCGGCAGCACGATGCAATGGACATACGCCGCAGCCGCCACAATTGCCAGCACAGCCACCGGCACCAACGGATAGCGGCGGACGCTGTCGCGGAGATGTTGCAGAAGGTTCATTTATAATGACAAAACTCCAAATTATCACAATTGACACAAATGCAAATCAAAAATCTAATATCTCAAATCTCAAAACTGCTATCTGCTATCTCATCTTCTGGATAGGTATCGACTAGGCCGCACGGCCTAGTCGATACCTATCCAGAAGATGAAGTGCTCGTGGCGCGTGTAGTGGTCGTCGGAGACGAGCGGGAAGGCGTAGTCGAGCCGGATCGGGAAGCTTGGTATGTCAAATCGCACGCCAAAGCCCCAGGACGAGGCGTATTCGCCAAGGTCGGCGTCGAATGGGTCTTTCCAGACGTTACCAATGTCATAGAAGGATGCTATGCGGAAAAAGCTAATTATTGGGATTGAGAACTCGGCCGAGAACATCGCCAATGTCTGGCCGCCTACAGGATGGGCGCGGCCGCCTGTCATCTCATCAGGTATGGCCTTTGGGCCGACGTTGCGGTAGCGATAACCGCGAACGGAGCGTCCGCCGCCAAGGAAGAGGCGGTCGTTGACAGGCACTTCTTCGGTGTCGCCGTAGGCGTCGATGGACTCGGCCCGGAAGCGGAGGCTGACATAGTGGTTCCACCATAGCGGGACGTATTGGCGGAGGTCGCATCCGACCTTGTAGGTGTCGTATTCCGAGCCGAAGGAGGAACTTGTTATTTCCGAGAAAACGGTGTTGTATGATCCGCTGGTTGGCGTGAAGTAGCGGTTGCGTGTGTCGTAGAGCCAGGATAGGCGCAAGGGAATGCGCCAGTAGGCATCGTCCATGTCCGTGTAGGCGAAGGCCGTGTCCGGGTCGTCGTATAGCGTGTAGGAGCCGTGAAGGACGTCCTCTACCGCGACATGCTCGGCGCCGAGGCGGACGGTGCCGCGTCCGTAGTGGAGGGGAACGGTAAGCGACACGCCGCCGCCGATGCGTGTCTCGTCGTATTCGTTGTAGCTGATTTCGCGCCGGTAGATGTTTATGGTCAGGGACTGGCGTCTGTCGAGGAACCAGGGGTCGGTCCATGAAATTTCGCCGGAATTTGAGTCCGAGCCCATTTCGATGCCGAGTTTTGCCTTCTGTCCGCCTCCGCGGAAAGTTGGCCAGTTGCCGATGTCGAAGTTGTTCTGCGAGAGTTCCAGATAGCCCAGAATGTCGTCGATCGAGCTTGTGCCGACGCCGACCATGAGCTGCCCCGTGTTCTTCTCCTCGACTTCGTAGACGAGGTCGCGCAGCAAAGGATCCTCGCGTGACGGCGTCTCATGGAAGCGGACGTTTTCAAAGAACCCCAGGTTTTCAATTCGCTTCTTTGATTGTTCGGCGGCGACTTCGTTGAGTATGAGGCCCGGTGCGACGGTGAGCTCGCGGCGTACAACCTTGTCCTTGGTTCGTGTGTTTCCGTGTATGGAGACCGAGCGGACGTAGGAGAGGCCGCTCTCTTTGACCTCGAAGTCGGCGCGCACATGGCGGAGGCCGTCGTCAGACGGTTCTTTTGCCGGGGCGAGACGGAGCCTTACAGTTGTGTCGGCATAGCCGCGCGAGGTGTAGTATTCCCGAACTGCCTTTGTGGCGTTGGAAAGGGATTTTGCCGAAGCGACGTCCTTTTCGCCAGAGCGCGAGACCGCTCGCTTGGCGATATCGGTCAGTTCCTGTTCCGGGAAGAGCGAGACGCCGGCAACGGTAACGCCATCGACGGCGTATTTGGCGCCTTCGCGTATTTCAACCTTCAGCCGCGGGGGGTCGTCGTCTTCACGGATAATGACGGGCTCGGAAACGGTGGCGTCGAGGTAGCCTCGGTCGCGGTAGTATGTCGTGACTGTGTCGCGGACATGCTCGAAGTCGAGCGCCTGCTGACGCCAGCTGAAGTAAAAGAAAGGCACCGGGTTGTACCATGCGGGTTTGCCGAGGGCGGAGTTGAGTTCGGAGGAGGGGATGTTGTCGTTGCCGTGGAAGTCGAAGCCGGAGATACGCGCCCTTTGGCCTTCGTCGATTACAAGGGAGACATTTGAGAAGCCTTCCTCGTCCGGTTCCGAGACGGTGGCGTCGATGCTTACGTCGTAGTAGTAGGACTTGCGGTATTCGTCACGGATCTTGTCGCACCTCTCGTCAAGTCGCGCCTGGTCGATGCGGTCGCCTCCGGCCAGGTCGAGCAGGCGACGGATCTTCCGTTCCGAGAAGGCGTCGTTCCCGCTGACTTTCGCCGGCGCTAGAAAACGCGGGGCGATTACGACGCGGTAAATGAGTTTAACGGCTCCGTCGCCAGCTTCCTCGGAGAGAACCTTGACATCGGAAAAGGTGCCGGTGTCCAAAAGCGAGCGCTGATCTCGCGCGAGATCGGCGGCGCTCACAAAAGCACCTGGTTTGGCGAAGACGCGGGAAAGAACGTATTCCGCGGGGTCGGTCGCAACGGTGCCGCCCGACGCCTGCACGGAGACGTCCTTCACCTCGAAGAGCCCCTGCTTTGCACCTTGCGCGATGATGAGACATGGAAGCGACAGCACAGCCAGTATGAGAAGACATAATCTAGAATTCATGTATTTAGTATAGCAAAATATCTGTTATCTATTATCTGTTATCTGCTATCTAGTATCTGCTCGGAGCGCTCATAGTCAAAGTTGAGACCTCTCAACTTTGACTATGAGCCGCTCCGCGCCAAGGTTCGGGTTGCCGAGGTGGATAAGAACTCGGCCAATGGTGGATTCCGCATGGTGGCGGACCTCTGTGATTTTGATGCCGTTTTCGGTGCAGAGCCGAATGAAGTCGCGCAACGTGAATAGGTGGATGTTCGGCGTGTTGTACCACTCGAGCGGCAGATGCTCGTCGACAGGCATGTGGCCGAGGAAAAACAGCTGGGAGCGAGTCGTGATGTAGCCGAAGTTCGGGAAGGTGACGATTGCGCTTTTAGCGATTCGCAGGCTTTCCTTGAGCACCTGGAGCGGCCGCTTCATGACCTGAAGGGTTTCGCTGAGGATCACGGTGTCGAAGCTGTCGTCGGGAACGAGGTAGAAGTTTTCGACGTTTTCGTTGCCGGCGCCTGAGCGCATGTCGTCGAGGATGACGTCGTTGCCGCGGCTCAGCGCCTCAAGGGTTGCCGCGAAGTCAATGTCGATGCCCACGCCTGTGATATCCCTCTCGGCTCGGAGAAGTTTCAGAAGGCGTCCACGGGCGCAGCCGATGTCGAGGATGCGGCTTCCCCGCTCAACCATGTCGGCAATCGCGTGGTATGACTTTTCCTTTGCGGGTTCGAGTTCGTCGGGCGTGTTGTCGCGCGCGACGCCGTTCGCAAGGAAGGCGCGGATAACGGGCAGGAGCTGGTCGATATGCGTGAGGAAGGCGTCGTGTCCGGCCGGGGCCTCGAGGTTGAAGTATGAGACGGGCTTGCCGAGCTCGAGGAAGGTCTTGACCATGTTCTCCGACTGCTCCGGCGTGAAGAGCCAGTCTCCGCTGAGGGATGCCACCAGGACGTTGGCCTTGACGGGCGAAAAGGCCTGGCGGAGGGAGCCGTGGCGCTCGGCAATGTCGAACTCGTCCATCGCGCGGGTGATGTGCAGGTAGGAGTTGGCGTCGAAACGGCGGACGAATGTCGCTGCCTGATGGTCGAGGTAGCTCTCGATCTGGAAAGTGGTGCGGAACTCCCTCTTCGTTTTGCTTAGGAACTCGTCGCCGGCGGCGAGCCATTCGGGGCGGCGCTCGCGTCCAAACTTGTCCTTCATCAGGCCGTCGGAGAGATAGGTGATGTGCGCGAGGCGACGGGCCTGCGCGAGGCCCGACTCGGGCTGCGTACGGTCGGCATAGTAGTCGCCGTTGCGCCATGTCGGGTCGCGCGTGATTGCGCGGCGCCCAATGATGTCGAAGGCGAGCGCCTGTGTGCTGAGGGCGGGGGCGGAGGCGATGACGAGGGCGTTGGAGAGGGTGTCCGGGTATTCCACCGCCCAGTCGAGGACCTGCATTCCCCCGAAGCTTCCGCCAACAACCGCGAAGGCCTTCTTTACGCCAAGCTGCCTCAGGAGCATTAGATGGACCGTGACGACGTCATGCACCGTGATTTCGGGGAAGGCGGAGCCGTATGGCGCGCCGGTATCGGGGTTGATGGAGCTCGGGCCGGTCGTGCCCTTGCATCCTCCGAGGATGTTGGCGCAGACAACGCAGAATTTGTCTGTGTCGATGCCGCGTCCGCTTCCGACCATTCCCTCCCACCAGCCGTCGGGATCCTCGCCCTCGGCGCGCTGGCCGGCGACATGCGCGTCTCCGGTAAGCGCGTGGCAGACGAAAATGACGTTGTCCATTTCGTCACGGACATTGCCGCAGATTTCATAGGCGACCGTCACTTCGGGCAAAACGCCGCCGCGCTCGAGTCGGAGTCCGCCTTCCGGCAGTTCCAACTTGAGCGTGCGCCCCTCGACGAGGCCGACTGTCGAGCCTGTGTAATCCCTTTTTTTCGCCATGGAATTATTATACTACAGTAATTGCGTGAAGCGCATCTGCTTCGCGTAGCGGGGCGCCCCGCTACGCGAAACAGATGCGCTTCACGCATTCCTTGAAGTTTTCGTAGCCGTCCAGAATCTCGATTTCCATGCGCATGTAGTATGTCGGCACCTTTGGATTTTCAAGGTGCGGCAGACGCACGGCGTCCTTCTCCGTGGTGAGGATGTAGTCCGCGCCAAGTTCATCGGCGTTGTTGATGATGTCGATTATTTCCTGCGGGCGGTAGCGGTAGTGGTCGGAGAAGCGTTCACGGGCGAGAATGGTGGCGCCCATCTTTATGATAGAGTTTTCGAAGCTTTGCGGCGACGCGATGCCGGAAAGGGCGACGACACGCTTGCCCTTCAGCGCCTCAAGCGGGATTTCGTCGGTTGAATAGGCGTTTTTGAAGTACTTGGGCGAATGGCGGCATTCGGTGATTTCAGCCTTGGGATTGAGTTTCTTTATTTTGGCGCGCAGTATTTCGGTGTCGCCGTTCGATTTCGTGATGAAGATGAAGTCGGCGCGACGTATGTGCGCCGCCGGTTCACGGAGCGTCCCGCGCGGCAGGAGATGTCCGTTTGAAAAGGGGTTGGTGCTGTCGACGAGGACGATTTCATGGGTGTGCCTAAGGCGGCGGTACTGGAAGCCGTCGTCCAGAACAAGAACATCGCATCCGAATTTCTTTATCGCGTAACGCCCGCTTTTCACTCGGTCCTTGTCGACCAGCACGACAACGCCGGGCAGATTGCGGGCGAGCATGTACGGTTCGTCGCCGCCCATTTCGCTGTCGAGCAGGATGCGGTGTCCGTCGCTTACGACGCGCGGCAAAGTTTCCGTCACGGCCTTTTTCTTTGAGCGGTATCCACGGCTTAGAATCGCAACCTTGCGCCCCTCCTCCGTGAGGGTGCGGGCGAGTATTTCAACGACGGGCGTCTTGCCGGTGCCGCCGGCGGTGACATTGCCGACGCTAATCACCTGGCATCCAAGGGGAAATTGCGGCAGGAAGGCGTTGTCATAGAGCCAGGCGCGGATCTTGACGACCAACGTGTAGCCCTTTGAGAAGAAGTTGAGGATCCCGAGGAAGAAACGAATGGACTTTGGCTGCCCCTGGTCGGCCCCCTCTTGACGGATCAGCCGCTCCATGAAGCGCCAAAGCATCTCGTTTCTTGTCGGTTCTGCCCTTTTCATGGCCAAAAAACTTTTTTGGGCATCTGTACTAGGGTGATGGCGCTTTGCGCCATCACCCTAGTACAGATGCCCCATTTTTTCCTTCTTGGTCTGCATGTAGCGTTTGTTGAAGCTGGATGGAGGGATGACGATCGGGACGCGCTCGACAATCTCCAGCCCGTGGCCCTGGAGGCCGACGATCTTCTTCGGATTGTTGGTGAGAAGGCGAATCTTCGTGATGCCGAGCATGCTGAGGATCTGGGCGCCGGTACCGTAGTCGCGAAGGTCGGCCGCGAAGCCGAGGCGCTCGTTGGCCTCGACGGTGTCGAGCCCCTGCTCCTGGTATTTGTAGGCGTGCAGCTTGTTGGCGAGGCCTATTCCGCGCCCCTCCTGGCGCATGTAGAGGACGACGCCGCAACCGGCGGCCTCCACCATCTTCATGGCCTCCTCCAACTGGTGGCCGCAGTCGCAGCGCTCGGAATGGAAGACATCGCCCGTGAAGCATTCGCTGTGGACGCGCACGAGGACCGGCTCCTTCGCGGCGGCGACGTCGCCCTTCACGAGGGCGAGGTGCTCGAGGCCGTCGGCCTTCGAGCGGAACATGCGCAGGTTGAAGTGGCCGAAATCCGTGGGCAGATCGACCGACTCGACTTCCTCGACCGTCCCCCCCGTCCCGCGGCGCCAGGCGATGAGGTCGGCAATGGTGCAGAGTTTGAGTCCGTGCTTTTCGGAAAAGGCGACGATATCCGGAAGACGCGCCATGCGGCCGTCGTCGTTCATGATTTCGCAACAAAGCCCGCATGGCTTGAGACCGGCGGCCTCCATGAGATCAACGGTCGCCTCTGTGTGGCCGGCGCGGCGCAGCACACCGCATGGGCGCGCCTCAAGCGGAAACATGTGGCCCGGGCGGCGGAAGTCGGACGGTTTGGCACCGTCCGCGACGCACGCGCGGGCAGTGACGCCGCGCTCCTCGGCGGAAATGCCCGTAGTCGTGGAGACATGGTCGATTGAAACCGTGAAAGCAGTCGAATGGTTGTCGGTGTTTTCCGCAACCATTTGCGGCAAGTCGAGCTGCCGCGCGAGATCGGCGGTCATCGGCATGCAGATGAGGCCGCGCGCATATGTCGCCATGAAGTTGACGTTCTCCGTCGTGGCGAATTCGGCCGCGCAGATGAGATCGCCCTCGTTCTCGCGCTGTTCGTCGTCCGTGACGATGACGATTCTCCCGGCGCGTAACTCGTCGAGAATCTCTGGAATCGGTGAAAATGGCGCTGTAGTCGGCATGGAAATAGTTTACCACAATCTCCAGCGCGGACGCGCTGGAGATTGTGGTAAACAGATTTCTTTTATCTCGTTCCGGTAGGCATTGCAACGCCCTTACGGCGTTGCAATGCCTACCGGAACGTACCGCTTCTCCGTGGTCAGGAGGAACTGATCCAGGGCGACGCCGTCCTCGCGGTTGCGGAAGACGATTGTGTGTTTGCCCTTCGAGAGCGTCACGGGCTTGGCCATGCGCGAGACTGGATAGCGCACCCAGTGCCAGACGTTGAAGGTGGTGTCCTCGCCGAAAAGGAATGGCGTGCCATCATCGATCTGAATCGTAAAGGAATTGCTGCATTCGCCGTCCCACAGGACGCGCGCCCATAGGTACCAGCCACCGTCCGAGGGAATATCGACCTCGAACTTCGCAAAGCCCTTTTCAAGCTTGGGCGGGTTGCCGGCCTTTTCGGGAATCGACAGCCATGCGCCGCCAGAGGCAGTGTGGCTGACGTCGCCTGTGGCGACGGCGTTCGTGACGCAGACCATTGGCGCCTCGGTCTCGACGGCGGTTTCAGCCTCGACAAGCACTGTTGCGGCGCTGGCCGCAACAGTGCAGATAATAGATAATAGATAGATAATAGATAATAGATGTTTTTGCCGCCGAAATACTTTAGTGCGGACAGGTGGGATGAAATGTGAGATGAGAGTTGGGAGATTAAGAGTCGTCATGATTCGTTCCTCAAAAAATATTAAAAGCAAGTTCCATGCCTAAAAACTATTATCTATTATCTGTTATCCATTATCTATTATCTACTAGTTTTGACATGAGACTATCTTATCAAAAGCGGCGAAGAACGCCGGTTTTTGCTAAGATAGTCTCATGTCAAAACTAGTTATCAAAGGCGGAAAAACAATTACCGGCACGCACGCCACGCCGGGCAACAAAAACGCGGCGCTCCCAATGCTTACCGCTGCTTTACTCACGGACGAAACCGTCGTACTTGAGAATCTGCCGCTCATTCGCGACGTCATCACAACCGTCAAACTCCTGCGCGAACTCGGCGCCGATGCCGAGATTGACGAAGCGAACCATCGCGTCACGATTTGCGCGAAAAACCTTCGCACCTCGACCCTCGATCCCGAGCTATGCGCGGAAGCGCGCGCCTCGATTCTTTTCGCAGGCCCGCTTCTCGCCCGTCTCGGCAAGGTCGACATAGCCTCTTCAGGAGGCGACGTCATTGGCCGTCGACGTGTCGACACGCACGTGTCCGGCCTCCAGGCGCTGGGCGCCACGGCGGATGTCTCATCAGGCTACTCCTTTGAGGCGCCGTCCTCAGGCCTGACCGGTCGCTACATCCTGATGGACGAGGCGAGCGTCACAGCCACGGAAAACCTCGTCATGGCGGCCTCGACGGCGCACGGCACCACGACGCTCTACAACGCCGCCTGCGAGCCCCATGTCCAGGACCTCTGCCGCATGCTCTGCGCAATGGGCGCGCAAATCAGCGGCATAGGAACCAACCTCCTCCGCATCGACGGGGTGTCGCGCCTGCATGGTGCAACCGCGCGAATCGGAGCCGACTACATCGACGCCGGCAGCTATATTACCGCAGCCCTCGTCACCGGTGGCGAACTCAATGTGACCGGCGTCCGCGCCCGTGATTTCGCAATTCTAGAGAGGCAGTTCGCGAAGTTTGGCGTGAAATGGACAATCAACGGCGACGTCCTCCACCTTCCCGGCGAACAGGAACTCGCCACGCAATACGATCTCGGCGAGGCCATACCGAAGGTCGAGGACGGCATCTGGCCGGCCTTCCCGTCCGACCTCATGAGCATTCTGATAGTTCTCGCCACGCAGACGCGTGGGACGACGCTCTTTTTCGAGAAGATGTTCGAGAGCCGCCTCTACTTCGTCGACCACCTCATCGGCATGGGCGCGCACATAGTGCTCTGCGATCCGCACCGCGTGGTGGTCACCGGCCCCACGCTACTGCACGGTGGCAATGTCACCAGCCCCGACATCCGCGCCGGCATCGCGCTTCTCATTGCGGCCTTGGCGGCGAAGGGAGAGTCGGAAGTCCTCAAGGCTGAAAGCATCGACCGTGGCTACGAAAAGGTCGAGGAGCGTTTCGGTGAACTAGGAGCCGACATCAGGCGCGAATAATCGCGCCTGATGTCAGTTCCTAGTTCCTAGTTCCTAGTTCTCAGTTCCTAGTTCCTAGTTCTCAGTTCCTGGCGATGCTGGCACATGATATGACACTTTCCACGGAAAGCCGCAAAGTTCTGCACGACCTAATCTGGTCCATACCGCAGAACGAGCTTCTGACGTATGCCGCGACAGGGGCGGCGCTGATGGGCGGCGGATTCCGCAAGAACAATCTTGCCGTAGTCCGAGCCCGCATCATGCAGGTGGCCGAAGGCAAGGAGCAAATCGACGACAACCTGCGGAAACTCCTTGTCCGCCATGACCACTGCGCATCGTGTCTGGCAGTCCTTTCGGAAGAAACCATTAGGGAGAATCTCGACGACCTCGCCACACTTTTTGGCGCGCCCCACCTTGCTTTGGCGCTTCAACTAGACCAGCGACTGGCCGCCTTTTCGGTGGCCGAAATTCAAAAATCAAGCGGTGCAAGCGCCTCGCGCCTTCGAGTCGCCTTCCGCGCTGAAGGAGGCGCGGAAGGAGATATCCAGCCTCAAGGGCGTCGCCGAACGCCTTGAAAAGGAAATGGCCAATCGCGAAAAGGCGGAGGCTGAGGCCAAGAAGTGGCGCGAGAAGGCGGAAACCGCCGAAAAGACCATTGGTCCACTCCGTCAGCGCGTCGAAAAGGCTGAGGCCGACCTTGCGCGCCATACGCGCGAGGCCGAAGCTTTTGTCGAAGCAAAACTCGAAACACGCCTTGCCGCCGAATTCGCAGAGTGGCTCGGCGGCCGCCGCGCGGCGATGCTGCGCGAGGTTGGGCCCGCTGGCGCGGGCGAGGTTGGGCCCGCTGGCGCGGGCGAGGTTGGGCCCGCT
>JAEEGI010016569.1_pt1 | contig 15201 bp, 9 predicted proteins | sample 8958751 | NCBI WGS metagenome assembly JAEEGI01 (sample SAMN16246545, study PRJNA631951) | gut metagenome | biome: gut microbiome; feature: rumen; material: KS-attached | host: Bos | place: Iran: Karaj | collected 2018-10
CATCGTCGACTGGCTCCTCGACATTTTTCTCTGCTGGCGTTGGAGTGTTCCCGGCATGGTTCCGCTCTCAGCAACCAGCCTTCAGACCTCGCCGACGGTTCATGCTCGGGTTTTTAAGGGCTGACTACGTAAAATCACTTTTCGCTCGCAAAATCGCTCGTAATCGCTCGCAATTTTTTAAGTTTTCCGAACAATATATATCAAAGAAAATCAATTTATTATAATAATTATCCATCCTCTTTTGCTCGGAAAATCGCTCGTAATCGCTCGTAATCGCTCGTAATTTTCTCTAATTTGCGAGCGACCATTGAGAGTGATTACCGACAGTTTTATTCGCTATCTTGCCTGCTTCTCTCAATTTGCGAAGGATATTGTAAACCTTTGTGTTTTTCTGTTTGTCCTCCAACTGGTCGGGCAGCACATCCCATAACAGCCTTACAATTTCCTGTTTTGTCAAACTGCCATGATCCTTCAGGGAGTCAAGCAGTAAAGCCTCGCACTTCTTCTCTGCTAGTCCTTTGTGTTTGGAATATTCCACTTTCTGATTAGTTGCCTGAGCAATGTCCTTCGATACGTAAATATGTGGCAATCGTCCTTCTATCAGTTTGCGTTTGCGGAGCATTGCAACGGCAGACGAACTGATAGTGTGACCCTTTTGCACCTGATCAAGGAGTACGGCATCAGTGAGTGACAAATCTGGATTAGCGAGCAACATCAGACTATAATTCTCATCAATGATGGTTCCCGGCAGGTTAAGGACGACTTCTTCAGCTGTAGATCGGTCATAGTCTGGCATAGGCAGGAACCGATCCTTTTGGCTCTGGAACATCTTGTGGATTCCGTAGCCTTGCGTGTCGATCATCTTGATGTTCACCATTGCTTTCACCAAGGCGGGGTTGCGGTAACTTTTGGGCGTCTTTTCACCTGTGATGTATTGCTTGTAGTCACCATCGAAAAAGTTGCCGTCATTCTCAAATTTCAAAGAATCCATGTTCTCTATGACAAGAATCCTTGCATCCTTTTCGTAATTCTGATGTGCTATGGCGTTATGAAGGCCTTCAAGAATGCTTTCTGTATCATATTTCCAAACCTCGGCAGGTATCAGTGAGTCTTTTGGATATATCTTGAAGCGATAGTTGCGTATTCTGCCAAGCACTTCTGTCGTGGTTCTGATGAATGGTATTGTATAGATGTCTCCGAACATCTGTCCGTCTTGAAAGCATTTCCAAACAATTTGTGCTATATGATTCAACTTATGGGCGGACTCCTCCCTTCCGACAAGAAGGAGCGTGGTTCTTGTGATTTTTCCGTCTATTGTTAGACAAGCTTTGTCAAGAAATGTTTTGTCATCCCAACTGTCACAAGCTTTTGCCAATTTCGGATAGCGTTGCTTATAACCCTCGCGAGCTAAAGCGATAGCTTCATTGTCCAAGTCGTTAATGGAGGCATCCTTCACAATCTGCTTCGACCAGTCCCCGTCCACCGTCTGGCGGCGAATCTCCTCATACTTGGCTATATCGAGCGCAACAAGGCTCTCGCCACGTCTGGCATAGAAGTGGCCCTTCCACGAAATCGGTATGCCCCTTGGAGCTGCTGGAACCTGAAACATCAGCACACGTTTCCCTTCAACCTTCAGTTCGTAGATGTCACGGAAGGTGTTCCTGTCAGTGGTGTGTTGCGCAAAATCATATTTCAATTTCTGGAGGCTTGTCATGCCGTTCTTATATGCCGTGCCGATAATCTTGCGGGTCTTGTTCTCAACGCCGAATACCAGCCAGGCAAACTCTTTGTCCCTTAGGTTTGCCTCGTTGCTTAGTGCTGAGAAATACTTGCCAATGTCATCAAAGTCAAAGCTGTTTTCCGCAGCTTTGAACTCCACCACCTCGTTCTCATAATGGTAGCGCAGGTTGTTGAAGATCTCGTATATGTCCATTGTGGGATTCGTTTTTCAGCCCACAAAGTTACAAATTTTCTCCAACTTTCATAGTCTTTCTCTCTGTCTATACATCAATTCATAGATAGCTGTATTTGTGTGTCTGCAAAAAATATGCTTTTGCGGCTCTTTGCCTCCCAATCCCCACCCACGTCAGACATCAATCAAATAAAACAATGGACAGTAAGCTGTCCTTTTTTCTATTCTTTTCCTTTTTTATTCATAATTTATCTATCTTTGCCCCTGTCTTTCGCCCTAAAAAGCGCAAGACAAGACATATTGCTGAATAAGATATCGTATCTTATGACTGAGGTTTAAAGCTAAAAACTGGCCAAGTTTGTCGTGAGAGCTTCAGGAAAGAGGTACGCTGTATAGCGTATCCTCTCCTGGATGTTTCTCATGAGGGTTTTAACCGGCCAGTTTGCCCTGCTTTATAACTGAAAGGATTGGATGCGCTTCTTTTGTTCGGCGCATTAAAAGATTCAATTAGATAAAAGATGGCAAAGTTCAATGTAGGAAGCGGTGTTGTTCATCTGGAAACAGGTGAGCACGGTACAATCATAGAGATTTATCCTCCACGACGTGGTCGGCAGCTCTATAAAGTAGGATGGCAAAATGGCACAAGCGACGAACTGGAAGTGGGTCTGGCTATGGATTGCGATATTTCAGACCCATTTGAGCGTTGTGCCAATGGTCTCTTTGGCTCCTATTCGGAGTACACGAAGAAAAACACCACTTTTAAAATCAGAAACTCCAACAACAGCACGATTTCGTCTTTGAAGGCATCAAAAACTTTATTTCGCGCATACCAATTTAAGCCTCTGCTTAAATTCCTCAACTCACCCAATAGGAGGCTACTTGTGGCCGATGAAGTAGGTCTCGGTAAGACGATAGAGGCAGGCCATGTGATGCTTGAACTAAAAGCCAGGCGCGAGCTGAAAAACGTGCTGATTGTTTGCCCTAAATCACTGCAAGAAAAATGGAAAGCAGAACTGTTGGAGAAATTTGGTTTGTCCTTCCATATCTATGAATCCAGCAAAGATCTTATTAACGACCTGGAGGAACAACGTGGGAATGTCCGTGCCATCGTAAATTATGAGAAAATCCGAATGAAAAAGGATGACGACGACGATAATGAAAAGGGAGAGAACACTGAGGAAAAGGGTAAGAAAAAACAAAAGAAAAAGCGCGAAAAAGACCCTAAGAATAATTTCATCGATTACCTTACCGTAAAAGGCTGTAACTTTAGCCTTGTGCTTTGTGACGAGGCTCATAAAATGCGCAATGATGATACGCAAACATACAAAGGTGCAGAGGTGTTGATGAGCCAAGCCGATGCCGCTTTGTTTTTGACGGCAACGCCAATCATGATAAGCACAGAAAACCTCTACAACTTACTTCACTTGCTTGACAATACGCGCTATTTCAACTATCAAATTTTCGACAACCTATTAGAACAAAACAAACCTTTTGTCCGGGCAATCACTGAGCTGAACCACAACGTGCCGCTGCTAACGATAGCAGAAAACCTATACACCGCTATCATTCGTACTGAAATTAGTTCTGATGAGACGGTCATCTACACTGATGAAACAACAGTTGGAGAGAAATTCGAGAAAGACCCATTATTTCAAGAAATAATTGAGCTACTGAACGGCGATGACTCTTTGCCTGTACGTGCAAGATTACAGTATTTACTGTCGTCGATGAGCATTATGAACAATGTGTTCTCTCGTACAAGAAAAAGAGAAATAACGACAGACTATTCACAATCCGAAAGAAAGCCTCGTCCTTTAATAGTCAATTTGACAGATGATGAACAAGCTGAATTCGATAATGTAATTGAAGAGTATATTGATGATAACTCATACATGGATGAATACGGCGAAATGGTTATGAAGAAGGGCACTCCGCTTGGCTTGGTTCAGAAGAAAAGACAAGTCGCAAGTAGTGTTTATGGTTACCTAAATTCTGAGGATAATCTTGATGATGGAATAGACGAATTTGCAGAACTGCCCGACGCAAAGATTGATAAACTGGTAGAGATAATCGAGGAAGTATTTAAACACGGCACAAAAAAACTGGTTGTGTTTGCTTTGTTTAGAAAGACATTGAAGTATATCCAAATCAGGTTGCAAAAGAGAGGCTATGGCTGCCTGATAATACACGGTGAAATCAACAACAGGCAAGAAATACTTGATAAGTTTAAAAACGACCCTAAATCACACATTCTCCTTTCGTCAGAGGTGGGAAGTGAAGGCTTGGATATGCAGTTTTGCAATTCAATGGTTAATTACGACTTGCCTTGGAACCCTATGGTCGTTGAACAGCGTATCGGTCGTATTGACAGATTTGGTCAGCAGTCACCTGTGGTGAATATTTACAACCTCATTGTCGCCGACTCAATTCAAGAAGATATCTATATGAGACTTTTAGATAGAATTGGCATTTTCCGTGATACAATTGGAGATTTGGAGGCAATCCTTGACGCTCCCGTGTACGAAGGTAGCAAAGTGACCATTCAAGATTTGTACAATAGACTAGAAAAAGAATTGTACACTTGCAAGCTTACCGAAGAGGAAAAGAAAAACAAGATTGATGAAGTGGCGAGGGCGTTTCAGAATGAGCGTGAAGAGATAAAGCATTTGGAAGAAGGGTTAACGAACACACTCACAAATGATGCCTACTTCAAAGACGAAATCAATCGCATCGTCAATAATAATGCCTATGTCACTGAGCATGAGTTGAAAAACTATATTGACTCTGTCATCCGCCAAGAGCTGACAACATGTGATTTAGTTGAAGTTGAAGAAGGTATTTATGATTTTACGATGCCTTTGAGCAACACCAAAGTCCTAAAATCCTTCATGGATACATATCCACCTGTGGGTGAGGAAGCAGAAGCAGCTTACCGTCGATTTCTTGCTGATATCCAAGGAAAAAATACGCTACGTCTCACCTTTAATCAGCAGAAAGCTTACGACAACAGAAATCTATTCTATCTCAATATCTACCATCCAATCATTCAAGCCTGTCTGAATTACTTCATAAAGAAAGACGATAAAGCTAAAACCTCGTTTTGCTATGCAATTCGAGATACAGAAAAACAGTACGATGCAAAGGTTTACTACCTCGCCCTTTATCAGTTGAGCACACACCGCATCGTTCAAGGTGTGGAAAAAAGAACCGAAACGCTCCTTCCTTTGTTATATGATGCAACCAACGACTGTATCGTTGAAGACAAAACCGTTGTCGATAGCCTTTTCAGCAAATCGCAAACTTTGGGTATAGAACATAACGCATCGAGCAAAGATATCAGCCGCGATATAGTGGATAACATGAGATATGACTTTGCAGAAGCTCTTGGCAAAGAAATCTCTAAAAAAGTTAGTGAGCTTAAAAAGCAAGCTGAGAGCGATAGATTCCGTACCGAACTACAAACTTCGGTTTACTACAAAACACGTATTGCCAACATCGAGAAAAGCCTCGAAGAGCAAGAGTGCAAACTCGATGAACTTCAATACATGTACTACGAAAAACCTGAGACAATTGAAAAGAAAAGGCGTGGTATTGAAGGTGCAATGCGTCTGTTAAGGGCCAACATTACCCAACTTGAAAAAGATAGGGATTCTCATTTGGAAAAGATCAATCGAGACCCTGAAATCGGTATCGAACGCGATTTGTTATCTATTAATATGATAAATATTATCTGATTATGATTACTGTTGGACTGGATTTTGGAACACATCAGACAAAAGTGTGCATTGAGGATAGGGAAGGCGTAGAACGCAGATACTCCTTTATGAAACATAATGACGCAAATGGGAAAACACGCTACACCCTTCCGTCAATTATCAACGTTGCTCCCGACGGAAAACTTCGCTATGGCTACATTCCTCCACGCACAAATGGCAAAATAATCCGATATTTCAAGCAAGGTGCATTCAGAACAATTCCTAATTTGAAGATGTCACAAGAAGATGCCTTATATTATTCTTGTTGGTACATTGCATCAATTCTATTTGATTTGGAAGAGAAATACGGACAGGAATTTGCCGTCCAGATGGGAGCGCCAACTGATGGTGGCCATTATGAGATAGCGAAACAAGTGGCTGTGAAAATTCTTGCAAGTGCATATAGACTTGTTGAAGACGTGTTTCATAACGACAAGAAAGCATTCCTCAATACAGATATTGCGACGCTGAAAAAACTGACGACAATAGAAAATTATTCACAAGCTCTAAAAAACGAGTATAACATCCTTGTTTTTCCTGAAGCGTACGCTTGTTTGAAACCTTTGACAAGCAAAGGTAAAATTCCCAGGGCTACAAGCCTGATGATCGATATCGGCGGTGGTACAACCGACATTTCCTTTTTTACCATTGTTCCAAAGGAAAACGGCCAAAGTAAAGAAATGATACCTGAAGTATATGACTTTCATTCCATCGATATGGGTTTAAACTTTTTAACCAATGCATTGAAAAACGAAAAAGACGATAGCATTCAGACATCTATCGCTAATACGTCGGCCACCCATAAAGGATTGTTCCATTCATTTACTGAATTGTTTTCGCATCACCACAATGAAGAATTTCAACAGCCAAATGAAAGAACAGGTTCCAATGTGGAGTCTGAATCTGAAATAGACCCAATGCGCAAGAGCGAGTTTATCCATGAAATAGACAAATACGTTACTGGTCTTATTAACCGCCTACGAAGCGAATACAAACAGCAAAACTCTCTTAGTATCAAACTGTTGGAAGATGCCCTTAAAGATAGGCCATTGATTTATTGTGGTGGTGGTAGTACATTCAGGCCGTTGCAAAAAGAGTATTCCTGTTTCACCGATAAAAAGATGATAACTTATAAGGATTGGGACATAAAGTCCGTTGAAGATGCAAAGGAGATTATCGACTTTGGGCTCATCCCAATTCTCTCAACAGCTTATGGCTTGGCCATTAGTGTTAATGACGACAACATAACACAAAAGCCGTTCAGAGATATTTGTGAAGGGTTACGTAAAGCTGAAGAAATCCGTCGTAAAGAGAGTAGTGGCGGTCATCGAAGCAGGTATAATGACTATGGTAGTTATGACGATTATGATACATGGAAATAAAAATCATAACTTGTTATGAAAAAGAAGACCCTTAGAATGATGCAAAATCAGTCTACCGTCTCCAATGCTAAACGGTTCACTGTTTCTGATCTGAAAAGCATTGAAGATAATAGTGAAACTGCTATTGTCGATGATGTAAAACGACTAATGGAAGCTAAAGAGCACAAGGCTCCTATAGATGATATGGTGATAGTACATTTACGCAATGTTATTGTAATAGGGAGTTTTCATGAATTAATCATAAAAAATTGTGGTAAGGCTAGTTTGGTTTTTATTCTCAAAAAATCAATGATTATCAAAAGAAAAAACAAATCAAATACAACAAAAACTCTTCCCAAGCCCCCATCACTTTCAGAACAATTAAGACAAAAAAAAGAAGCAGATGCATTTCTCTGGGAACAGCAAACAGAGCAGAAGCGTTTTCAAATACGTTCCTCACTAACGCCCCAGATGATGCGAGAAATATACTTCAAATTAAAGGAAGAGAAGAAAAAGACAACTGACTATCTACGTATCGAGTCCAATACTTCTCAATATGCAATAGAATCTGTCGAAAATGGCGACTCATTCAGCACATACCATGCTGCTCGGTTAGTGTATTTTTTGTTGACCAATGGTGACATCAACGATACAAAGTACTATTACACACCCATGGAGTTTTTTGTTGATTATCTCTCTGGAAAGAGCTTTTCTTATGTCGTAAAAAGAACAAAGCAAAATCATAGACCTATTGATAATCCCAAAGCATATGGATTACCAATATATCTAAAAAAGTGATTGATTATTTAGGCGCATCAGTCAATTGAAAGCTAATTCATCAAGCATTCTGAATCATTAGGTGTCAGTTAAGCCATATTCGAAGTCGAAAGAACAGGGGCCGGTATTATAAATAGAGGAGTTTTGTGCAGATATTTGCCGATAAAGACTACTTGTTCGAAAATCTTCTCTTTTATATAGTCCAATCTTAGTCCTTCTACCACTCCTGTCAATCTTGCCTATTCTCTGACTTTTGGGCTTCTTGGTAACTATGTCCGGCATCCTACATAATTCAGTGATTGTCTTTTTGTAAAGAAATATATCCTCTTCAATTCCCATCTCAAGCGATTCCATCACATCTCGATTCGGTAATGTGTTTGGTAATTTTTTTAGCTTTACTTTCTTTTGTCTTATCCTGCTTATGCATAGTGCCAGTAACCGAATATAATCTCTTTTTACCGTCCATGTTCCTTCAAATAGCTCTCCGATTATTGTGTCGTTAAAGTCAGTGAATTTCTCGATTGAAGTCCACATTTTTAACGCTCCAAATGCATTCTCTGCAGCATATTTTGCCAAATCGCCAAGCTCTTTTGTCGGCTCGAATTCATCAGTATTGTTATCCAAATTGTCTTCAATGGTATTCATCATAACATTAGCTTAAATAAGTGTTTATGGCTTGTAAAAAAGTGGATCTCATTATTTTTATAAATAAATCGATTTTGCAAAAATAACGTTTCTTCTTCAAAAAATAGATTTGGTTTTCACTGTTTGATTAATCTCAAGTTTCTGAGGCCGCCCAAGCCACAAACGGCGGGTTAGGATAATCTTTCTTACTGTATTCCAAGGGCATTCCGTCGCTGATGCGGAGCACCTTGCCACCTGCGGCGCGGAGAATGGCATCGGCGGCGGCGGTGTCCCATTCTTTGGTTTTGCTGTAACAGACATAGACATCAGCGCTGCCTTCGGCCAATCGGGCAAACTTCAGGCTGCTGCCCTGCGTGTCGATGACGAGGTCGGGATGGGCGGGGCGCAATACCTTATTAATATATTCATCCACCTCGGGCGTGCGGTGGGATCGGCTAACCAGAACTGTGAACGGACGTGGGACTGAGGACGTGGGACTGAGGATGTGGGACTGAGGACTAAGGACTGAAGACTTTTTGTCCTCCGTTTTATGTCCTCTGTCCTTCGTCCAATGTCCTCCGTCTGCATACCAAATCGTATCCATCACTGGCGCATAAATCACACCTAAAACAGGTTGCTTGTCGTCAATCAGCGCGATGTTGACTGTAAATTCGCCGTTGCGATTCACAAATTCAACCGTGCCATCCAAGGGGTCGACGAGCCAATAACGTTTGAATTGTGAGCGGTCGGTCGGCAGGTCTTCCTCGCTGACGAAAGGCAAACCTGTGGGTTTCAAGATTTCCTTGATGATGTTGCTGGCACGCAAATCGGCCTGAGTGACAGGAGAATTGTCGTCTTTGGTATAGACCTCAAAAGGTTGTGCATACACTTCCATGATAGCTTTTCCAGCTTCAAGTGCTGCGTGTTGGGCTAATTTCAGTAGTTGTTCCATGTCGCAAAAGTAGTGTTTTTTTGACTACAGCCTATAGCCTGTGGCTTATGGCAGCTACACAAAAAACGCAAACTTCACCCTTATGTGAAGCTGCCATAGGCCATTCGCCATCTATCATAGTCATTTTATAACGCTGAAAACCAACAATATGAGAAAAATTTTTCAAAAAAGTTAGCTTTGTCAACTATTATTCCACTAATTTTGCACGCGAAAATGCAGCGCATTTCAACGAAGTTAAATCGGGGGTTGCAGGTGCGCCCTTAGCGAAAAAATTGAGACTATGGCAAAGAATTTAGTTATCGTGGAGTCACCGGCCAAAGCCAAAACCATCGAAGGTTTTTTGGGCAAAGAATACACGGTGAAGTCGAGCTACGGACACGTGCGCGACTTGAACAAAAATACCTTAAGTGTCGATATTGAACATGATTTTGAGCCTGAATATGAGATTTCGGACGACAAACGCACTTTGGTGGCCGAGTTGAAGAAACTCTCGAAATCCTCTGATACCGTGTGGCTTGCATCCGATGAGGACCGCGAGGGAGAATCTATCTCATGGCATCTTTATGAGGCCTTAGACCTGAAGAAAAAAGACACCAAACGTATCGTCTTCCACGAAATCACCAAGACCGCCATCCTCAACGCCATTGAGAATCCGCGCAATATCGACATGGATCTCGTGGCCGCCCAACAGGCCCGCCGCGTGCTTGACCGCTTGGTGGGTTACGAACTTTCGCCTTTGCTTTGGAAGAAGGTAAAACCCTCATTGTCAGCAGGTCGTGTGCAGTCAGTGGCCGTGCGCCTCATCGTCGAACGTGAAGAGGAAATCAAGAACTTTGTGCAGACCAGCAACTATCGCGTTACGGCACAGTTCACTTTCACGAAGGACGGACAGGATTACACCATCGCTGCCGAATTGCCCAACCGTTTTGATACTGAGGAAGAAACACGCAAGTTCGTGGAATCCTGCATCAATGCTTCCTACAAGGTGGAAAACATCGAGAAAAAACCTGCCACAAGATTCCCTGCACCGCCGTTCACCACTTCTACCCTGCAACAGGAAGCCGCCAGAAAACTCGGTTTTTCGGTGGCCAACACCATGCGCATCGCCCAGCAGTTGTATGAATCGGGAAAAATCACCTATATGCGTACCGACTCGGTCAACCTCAGCAGCCTCGCCCTCGGCATGGCCAAAAAGGAAATCACGGAGAACTATGGCGCAGAGTATGTGAAGACCCGCCAATATCAGACCAAGACCAAGGGCGCACAAGAGGCTCACGAAGCTATCCGCCCGACCTATCTTGACCAACATACCATCAAAGGCTCTACCGACGAAAAGAAGCTTTACGAACTCATCTGGAAACGCACCATCGCCTCGCAAATGGCTGACGCTCAGATGGAACGCACCAATGTAAACATTGGCATCTCGACCAACGACAAACAGTTTGTCGCTACAGGTGAAGTCATCCTTTTTGACGGCTTCCTGAAGGTTTACATGGAGAGCTACGACGACGACCATACTGAAGATACCGCTGCCATCCTGCCACCTATCGAAGTGGGTACCGCCCTCGACATGGACAAGATGGAAGCCCAGCAACGCTACACACGTCATCCGCTGCGTTACACTGAGGCCAGCCTCGTGAAGAAGATGGAGGAACTCGGCATTGGACGTCCTTCCACCTACGCGCCTACCATCTCCACCATCCAAAAGCGCGAATATGTGACCAAAGGCGACATCAAAGGCGAGCCACTGAATTACAAAACCATTACGCTGAGAAACAACAAGATAAGCGAAAAGATGGGCAAGGAAAACTACGGTGCCGAAAAAGGCAAACTCCTGCCTACCGATGTCGGCATACTTGTGAACAAGTTCCTGACCCAATATTTCGAGAGCATCATCGACTACAACTTCACCGCCAACGTGGAGAAGGAGTTTGACAAGATTGCCGAAGGCGAACGAGCCTGGAATGCCATGATTAAGGAGTTTTACCAAGGCTTCCACCAGCAAGTTGTCTCCACCACTGAGAACTCGGGCAAGTTCAGCGGCGAGAAGATGCTCGGCATCGACCCCGCCACAGGCAAGAAAGTGTATGTGAAGGTCGGTCGTTTCGGCCCAGTGGCCCAAATCGGCGATACCGAATCGGACGAGAAGCCTCGTTTCGCTGGCTTGAAGAAGGACATGAGCATTGAGACCGTCACTTTGGAGGAAGTTTTGAAATTGTTTGATTTCCCACGCATCCTTGGTGAGTATGAAGGCAAGGAAATCACGGTGGCTGTGGGTCGTTTCGGGCCGTATATCCGTCACGACAACAAGTTCTACAGCCTCGCCAAGACCGACAACCCCGCATTGGTGGAATATGACCGTGCCGTCGAAATCATCAACGAGAAACGGCAGAAAGACTTGAATAACATTATCCTCACTTTCGATGAAGAGCCCGAGTTGCAAGTGTTGAACGGCCGCTTTGGACCTTATATCACCTACAAGAAGAGCAACTACAAGATTCCGAAAGGCACCGAACCCTCCTCATTGACCTACAAACAATGCATGGCCATTGTGGAAGACCCGAACAATGCACCAAAGAAGAAACTGGCAAAGAAAAAGTAAAACCCAACAAAAGCGGTGGAATCCAATTCTGCCGCTTTTTTATTGAAATCAAGCCGCAAACCAAATAAATTCCTATTTTTGCAATCTTAAAATAAGGCTTGGCCCTTCGACAAGCTCAGGGACCTTTGCTTTTACGAGAGTTAAGGTCATTGAGCCTGTCGAAATGCCGACAGAATCTTTAAATCTTGAATTTTAAATCTTAAATCTGAAATACAATGGAGAAAAAAGACTTACTGAAAGACGTTGTCGAACATATCGACATTAAGAAGTACGATTCGACCGAACTCATCAACGCCATGCGCAAGATGTCGTTCACCTCACGCGACACCGCCCGCGCCGCCGACATCCTCTGCCAGATGATTGCGGAGAAGGACTGCACCAACATCCTCACCATTGCTGGTTCCACCTCAGCTGCCGGCTGCATGCAGGTGTATGTGGAGATGGTTCGTAATAAGATGGTGGATGCCGTCGTCAGCACAGGTGCCAGCATCATCGATATGGACCTCTTCGAAGCCCTCGGCTACAAGCATTATATCGGCACGAAGGAAAACGTCATCCCTGACACCAAACTGCGTGAACTCTATATCGACCGTATCTATGATACCTTCATCGACGAAGAAGAACTGCAAGCCTGCGACCAAGCCACCTGCGACGTGGCCGACACTTTGGAGTGCCGTCCCTACAGCAGCCGCGAGTTCCTCTATGAGGTCGGCAAATGGTTAGCCAACGATCACGGTGTGAAGAAAGAAAGCCTCATCCAGACCTGCTACGAATGCGGCGTGCCGATTTTCTGCCCCGCTTTCAGTGACTCATCGGCTGGTTTCGGTATCGGCAAGCACCAATGGCTACGTAAAAAGGCCGGCAAGCCCTACGTCAGCATCGACTCGGTGGCCGACTTCCTCGAACTCACCGAAATCAAGATGAACAGCCCCGAAAGTGGCCTCTTCATGGTCGGTGGCGGCACACCTAAGAACTTCGTTCAGGATACTGTCGTTTGCGCCGAAATCCTTGGCGTCGAAGTGCCCATGCATAAATATGCCATCCAAATCACTGTGGCCGACGTCCGCGACGGTGCCTGCTCTTCATCGACGTTGCTTGAAGCTGGCTCATGGGGCAAAGTGAGTGAGGAGCTCCAGCAGATGGTCTATGCCGAAGGTACCACCGTCATCCCCGCCATCGTCAGCTACGCCTACCACAACGCACCTTGGCGCGAGCGCGAGTATAAGAACTGGCAGAAATTGTATCATTGATTTTTTCTGACTATGACCATTGACCATGACTATGACCGCTTTTACCGAAAGTGGAGCGGTCATGGTCATAGTCATAAGTCATAGCAAACAACCCCACCATGGACATCAGTATTTTCCTTGACCCTGTTCCAGAAAAGTGTTTCGGTGAACTTCATCGCCCGGGCAAGAAAACCTTAAGCGAAACCATCAACATCTACCGCAATGAGGACACTTTCCCCGACCTTGAAGGTGCTGATTTGGCCCTCATAGGCGTCAAGGAAGAACGCGGCGCGGTCGACAACAAAGGCTGCGCTGACGGCGTGGATTACATCCGAAAAGCCCTTTATCCGCTTTTCAACCACTGGCCTCAGTTGCATATCGTCGACTTGGGCAATATCAGAATCGGGAAAGAACTTAACGACACCTATTATGCCGTCAGTCAGGTGCTTACGGAGCTGATGAAAAACAAGACCGTGCCCATCATCATCGGGGCGGGACAAGACCTCACCTACACGATGTATCAGGTGTATGAGCCCACAGGCAAACTTATCAACATCGCCGCCGTCGACCCCATGTTTGACATCGGCAACGACAAGGAAGCCCTCAACTCGCATTCCTATCTGAGCCATATCATCCTACATCAGCCCAATTTCCTGTTCAACTTCACCAACATTGGCTACCAGTCGTATTATGTTGACATCGAGAATATTGAGCTGATGAAACAGTTGCTCTTCGATGCCTATCGTTTGGGCAGCATCAAGCAAAACATCGAACTGACTGAGCCGCTCATCCGCAATGCCAACCTTCTGAGTTTCGACATCTCGGCCATCCGTGCCGCCGACGCACCAGGCGTGAAAAATGCCTCGCCCAACGGCTTCAATGGTGAGGAGGCTTGCCGCATGACGCGCTATGCCGGCCTGAGTTACAAGCTCTCGTCCATCGGCTTCTTCGAGTACAACCCGCACTACGACATCAACTCGCGCACGGCCAACCTCATCGCCGAGATGATTTGGTATTTCATCGAAGGTTTCGCCAACCGTCAGGACGATGTGCCCACTTTGGAAAGCACCGACTTCAAGCGTTACAATGTGCAAATCGGCGATAATCAGAGCGATATAGTCTTCCTATGCCACAAAATCACAGGTAAGTGGTGGATGGACATGTCGTTCCTGCAAAACGCCGACCAACGTTACGAGCGACACCATTTCATCCCCTGCTCGAAGGAAGACTACGACCAAGCCATGCGCAACGAACTGCCCGACAAGTGGTGGCAGTTTTATCAGAAGCTGATGTAAGAAGCAGGGGTTCCGCGATGCTTCACCGCCTGCTTAATGTCCGACGTCCCTATGGGACTTGGGTGTGTCATCGGAACCCCGTAGGGGTGACAAGATTTTAGGCAGGCGGTGGAATGCAATGGAACCCCTGCCTAAAAAACATGAACAAAAACCGAAAGAACCCCGAAGGGGTGAAAGGATTTTGATTATTTTTGCCGCAAATTTTTCGAATTATGAAAAAAACACTTTCTATTTTCGCTATGATGCTCCTGATGGCCGCCACCATGCAGGCTCAGGACAACAAGAAACCCGATTGGATGAGATGGCACTATCTCTCCGAAGAAGAAATGTACGACCACTCGCGTGGGATGAACTTCGTCGAGACGGACCCGCCGACTGGCGAGCCGCGTTTCGTGGCTGAGTTTGAACCCATGCAAGGCGTGATGATCCGCTACCCCTTGGGCATCCCGACGAGCCTTGTGGCACAATTGGCCGACAATTGCCAAGTGTATTGCATCGTCAGCAACAGTCAGCAAAACCAAGCACAAAACTCCTTCCAAAGTGCAGGGGTCAACATGAACAATGTGACCTTCGTGAATGCCCAGTCCGACTCCTACTGGGTACGCGACTACGGTCCGTGGTACATCTTCGAGGACCGCAACCCCGCCATCGTCGACAACATCTACAACCGTCCGCGCCCCAACGACGACAACAT
>JAEEGI010016570.1_pt1 | contig 15201 bp, 9 predicted proteins | sample 8958751 | NCBI WGS metagenome assembly JAEEGI01 (sample SAMN16246545, study PRJNA631951) | gut metagenome | biome: gut microbiome; feature: rumen; material: KS-attached | host: Bos | place: Iran: Karaj | collected 2018-10
TCCGCTTGCGGCGTAGTTGCCGATGTAAACGACCTTGCCCGCCTTGGTGACCGCGAAAGCGTGAACGTCGTCCGCGATTTTGGAGCTCTTCCTGCCGCCGTGTACGGAAAGAGTACCGCTCTGCTTTTCGACGAAGTCGCTCAGATAGTAGGTGTTGTTCCCGCCCGCACGAGCGCTTCCGACCGTGACGTCCTCGGCGATTTTCTTTCCGTTCCTGTACAGGGTTCCGCGGCCGCGCTCAGTCTTGACTTCCTTGTAGTACAGGCAGCCGTCGGCGGCAAAACCGTCGAGGTACACTCCGGTGTCGACAGTTTCGTCCTTCGAGGTTTTTGCGGAAGTCGCCTTGTGAAGGGTGTAGGCGAGACTGCCGTCCTTCTGGGTCTGACCGTCCGCGAAGTAGTAGGCGGTCTTTTCGCTTCCAAGGAAGAATACGGCCGCGCAGCTGTCTGCCGTACCGTATACGCGCTCGCCGCCGAGAACAAGCTCAAACGAGTAGGAAGTGGGCTCCACCGCCTTCGCGACCGCTGCAGTAATGTCTGAAACGTTGTCGTAATCCTCCAGCCGCGGCTTTGCGACGGCCGTCTCCTGCGCCTTAAAATAGGCGCAATTCGAGTACGACACCACAGGCGCGAAGAATTCGGATGAACCGCCTTCCGGAGAGTCAGATTCGCCGCCTCCGGAAACGTAAATTCCCATGGCCAGCACCGAGACCTTGTCGCCGGAACAGTAGTTGAGAACCGGCACCGTTCTTACGGTCATGCTGCTCGCCAGCGCCTGCCTGAGCGCGTCCCTGGCGGCTTTGTCGGCGTAAGCTTTCTCCGCGTCGAGATACGCGCTGTAGTCGATTTGATACTGCTCCATTGCGGCTTCGTAATCGCCTTCCGAAGAGTATTGCGCCTTGTTGGGGTACGAAGGCGCCTCCGGCCTCTCTGCCGGAATAAGGCCGTCGGCTTCCGCAAACGTGTCCTCGACATAAAGCGAAGTGTTCTCGGTGTACTTTTCATAGGTCAGGAAGAACCTTCCCTCCGAGGGACAGTTCAGGTCGCCGAGGAATCCGTCGCCCAGAACGTCAGAGCAGATTTTTGTCTTTTCCGTCTTGTTCGACCTGGTGTAGAGGACCTCGTTCTTGACGTAGAGAACGCTGCCGCCGCTTCCCGCCATTCCGACCGAAGTCACGTCGCGGTCGACGCACTCCGCAGCCGCGTCGCCGGTTTTCACCCAGAGAGAGCCGTCGCTGCCGACGAAAGCGATGTCTTTAAGGTTCGGGGAGTAGACGTACGATTTAAAGTCCGGAGCAATCGACTCGACGCCGGTCTTCGGCGAGAACCTGTAAAGCGCGCCGTTCTTTTCGTAGAGAATGTACGAATTCCCGGCTCCGGTGGCGTAGGCGGAAATGTCGGAATCCACCCTGACGATCGGCCCGCCGCTGATTTTCCTGCAGTAGAGCGTAACGTTCTGGGAGTAGCCGTCGTTGTTGTCGGGAAAGTAGACGTAAATCCCGTCGCCGCTCTCCTTCACCATCTCCGCGAGAACCGCCGCTGCCGCCTCCGCTCTACCGCGGTCGGAAGTGATGTCGCCTGTCAGGAAGTTGGAAGACAGCTGCGTGCCGGAATTGGTGCCGTTCGCCCTGAAAAGCTCGTTCCCGGCGACGTAGTAGTAGACCGTTCCCTTGCGTGAATTAGCGCGGTAGGCAAAAATGAGTCCGATCACCACGCAGACAAGCAGCAGCCCCGAAATCACCGCGAAAACCGGACGCTTTTTAATATACTCCCATATCTTCACGAGGAACGCGGGCACCTTTACGGGTCTCTTTTCCGCCTTTTTCCGATTCTTGCTCTTCATCGACAAAGCACCTCCTTAGCCCTTGATTTTCCCTATAACAAGGAAAATCAGGAAGGCAACGGCCTGCGTCGCCACAATCGTGGCTCCGACAGGTGTATCGGCCGTCACCGCGATTGCCAGCCCCGTGAGAGTGCAGCCCGCCGACAGCGCCGCCGAACATATCGTAACGCTGCGGAAGCTCTTGAACACCCTCATCGCGGAAAGCGCGGGGAAGACGACAAGCGCGGAAATGAGCAGCGAACCGACGAGATTCATCGCCAGAACGATCACCACCGCGATTATCACGGCCGACGCGAGATTTATGAATTTTGCGTGCGTACCGGTTGCCGAGGAGAAACCCTCGTCAAACGTTACCGAAAAGATCCTGTTGTAGAACAGTACGAAGAATAGCACCGTTACAGCCGACAGCACGACCGAGACGATCACGTCGGTCTTGCCGAGCGTCAGTATAAGAGTCGACCCGAACAGAGTCGAGCAGACGTCCCCGCTTATGTTTGAGGAGACCGGGAATATGTTCAGGAGCAGGTACCCGGTCGCCAGCGCCGTGACCGACAGCATCGCCACCGCTGCGTCGCCTTTGACGCCCGTATTTTTGCCCAGCCTGAGCAGGAATATCGCGCAGACCACCGTTACCGGCAGCACCACGAGCATGTTCCTGGTGACGTGCAGCACGGTCGCGATCGCGAGGGCCCCGAAGGCCACGTGGGACAGTCCGTCCCCTATGAACGAAAACCGTTTAAGTACCAGCGTCGTTCCGAGCAGCGAGGAGCAGACGGAAATGAGCACGCCGCAAATGAATGCGTACCTCACGAACGGGAAGGACAGAAAATACGCGAATTTCCGGAGAATTTCAAGCATTTCCGAAGCCTCCTTTCCCGAATTCCGACACCGCGAACATCGACGTCGTCCCGAAGAACACCTTATCGCCCACGTGCAGAATGTGGGAGGCGTAGGTTTTCGCCGCCGCCAGGTCGTGCGAGATCATAATAACAGTTATTCCGTGCTCGTGATTGAGCGCCGCGAGGGTCTTGTAAAGCTCCACGGTCGCTTGGGGGTCGAGGCCCGCGGTCGGTTCGTCGAGGAGAAGTATCTTCTCTGTGGCGCAAAGCGCTCTCGCCAGAAGCACTCTCTGCTGCTGGCCGCCGGAAAGCTCTCTGTAGCACCGGTTTGTAAGGGCGGAAATGCCCAGCTTCGCGAGCGCGTCGGCCGCTCTTTTTTTCTCTTCTTTTCCGTAAAAAGGCCGCGCGCCCATCCTTCCCAGGTTGCCGGACAGAACGATCTCTTTGACCGATGCCGGAAAATCGCGCTGCACCACGTCCTGCTGAGGCATGTAGCCGATCTGCTTCGGGGAGACGCCGCCGGCAAACGTTATCGAGCCGGAAATGGGCGGAATGAGCCCCAGAACGGTCTTCATCAGCGTGGTCTTTCCCGACCCGTTGTCGCCTAAAATGCACAGATAGTCGCCCTCGCAAACCGTGAAGTCGATCCCGGACAGCACCTTTCTGCCTTCGTATCCGATTGTGAGCTTACTGCAAGTGATCAGCTGCATAAAATCCTCCGCGGCTCCGCGTTCCCGCCGGCCTGCAAGGCTCGACGGCAGGGGCGCCGTTTCCCTAAAACAAGGCAAATTTAATCTTCCTTAAGCGCTTCGGCGATCACCTTGAGGTTCGCCTCCATTACCGCCAGGTAGGTCGCGTTCTCCGCGTCCTTCGCCGGCGCCTGCTGCATCGGGTCGAGCGTCAAAAGCGTATAGTCGCCCGCGTGCGCGGTTTCCGACATTACCGTGTCCGCAATCTTTCGCGAACTTCCCGGCAGAACGATCACCTTTGAGATGCCCAGTTCCGCAGCTTTTTCTTTCAAGAATACTATTGTCGCCGGCGAGACTTCGGTCTCCGCAGAACACCCGGTGAACGGCGCGTAGTAGTCAAGTCCGAATTCGCGGGTCAGGTACAGGAACGGGAATCTGTCGCCGAAAAAGAGTACTTTTGTGTCTGCCGCCGCGACCGTATCCGCGTACTTCCCCTTAAGGGCTTCGAGCGCGCCTTTGTAGGCTTCCGCGTTTGAGGAATACTTTTCCGCGTTCCCGGGGTCTGCTTCGGAGAGGGCTGAGGCGATTGCGTTTACCGCCGCTTTCGCGTTGCCGAACGACAGCCACATATGTTCGTCGAATTCCTCTTCGTCTCCGTGGGCGTGTTCCTCCGCCGGCACCTCCATGCCTTCCCTGATCTCTTCGTCGAGAAGGGTCACGCCGGGAACTGCCGAAATCACGATTTCAACCGGTTTTTTGCCGTCCGCCGGCACCTTTGCGACCGCGTCCCTGACCCAGGCGTCCGATTCACCGCCGGTGTAGACGATGATGTCGCAGGAGGAGATTGCCGCGATGTCAGAAACGCCGGGAACGTAGCTGTGAATGTCCGCCCCGTTGTCCGCGAGCAGGCCGATTTCGACGCCTTCGACGCCTTTCGCGACCTCGCAGGTCCAGTCGTAAAGCGGGAACACGGTCGCGAGAACGTGAATCTTTCCACTACCGGCGTTTGTCGTGCATCCCGGAAGGAGCAGGAATGCAGAAATAAGCAGGGAGACGGTCAGCGCCGCCAATACGGCGGAAATGAGTGTTTTGTGCGCGAAACGTTTAAATATACGTTCTTTTTTCATTTTAATCACTCTTTCCGCTTTCTGCTTTGTTTCCGGTCCCGCGAAACGTCGCGTCGTACCCGACAGTTTTTTCGGCAGCCTCGGCCCATTCTTCTTCATATCCGGCACCGTACGCGCCGTCATACGCGTTTCTGCGCTCGTTCCGAAGCGATACCGCAGGCCTTGTCCAGGCGTTCGCGGCGCATTCCCCGCAGGTACCGTAGAGAACCGTCTCGGTTTTGTCGAGGGTAAAGCTCTGGGTTCCCTCGATGCTCTTGACGAGCGCTTCCGCGGCGCTTGACTCCATGTGGATCGTCTTTCCGCATTTCTTGCAGAACAGGTGGATGGCGTCCTTGCAGTCCTCGACGTCGAGATACTGAAAATAGACTCTGCGGTCGCCTTCCTTTGACGCGCGCCTGATCTTTCCGTCGGCCTCGAGCGCCGCCAGATTTCTGTAGACCGCGCTTCTGCTTATGCCTGACGCTTCAAGCGCGTCCGTGATCTCGTCCGCGGACAGAAGGCTGTCGGGGTGCGACGCGAGATAGTCGGTCAAAAGTTTCCTTTGCTTTGTCGAATACGGTGCCATTTCCGCCTGCGGCCCGCGCTCAGAGGGCCTCAACGCTCCTTTTCCGGTCTGAATTTGCGATTCCGTCGCAAATCAATGATATTATACCACGCTTTCGCCCGTTGTCAAGCGCTTTTTTGCATTTCCCGTTTTCCGCGATATTTCCATTTTTTCCAAGTGAAATGCATAGAAATTCACGTCGGGAAGGGATGTCGGCCAGTTCACGGCCGGTTCGTGAACGTTCCCCCGGAATGTCACTTTTTGTCACCAAATGCCCCCCCTTTTGGAGAATATTGCCCCAAGTTGGGGAATAATTCCCCCGTTTGGAGAAAAATTCCCCGTTTTGGGCAAAATTGGGCAAAGTTGTCCGGACCCGGCGATGAACTTGAACTGGTAGCGAAGAATGTCCCGGCACGGCGAACCCGGCGAACAACGTTCCTGCCCGGAAAATATTCCCGCTTTTGGAAAATAAAATAATAGCGCGCATTCCCGCCGTTTTCGTTGAAACCGCCGCCCGAAAATGATAGAATAAAAGCACCTTATGAACCGAAGGAGCGCGAAAGCTATGAAGAGATGTTGCGTGAAGTTTAGGGCCGTCGCGGGAATATGCGTCGCCGCTGTGCTGATTGCGGCATTTGCGTTGATTTTTGCGGGGTGCGGGAGAAAAGGACAGCCGGAGCCGCCGTTCTATCCCGTTTTCAGGAACGTGAAGAGCGTTGAGAACGGCCTTGAAATCACCATGGATTTTGAGAAGAATAATAACTATTTCGGGGGCATGGGGGTTTACCCCAGTGAATGCTGGCTCGACGTCGCCGTGACGGTAACGGAGCTTGATCCCACCGGGGAGACGGATTTCGGCGGGGTTCCCATGTTCAGCGGGAAGGAAAAGACCGTTCTGAAGAGCAAGGCGACGGCGGATTATCCAACGTACGACACGGATTTTGTGATGGTGATCGAAGGGTTCGGCGGAACGGGCTCAGATAATGCAACCGGCGGAAACGACTCAAGTAACGCGACGATTCCCGGAACGAACGACGGCAAAACGTACAAGCTCACTTTCAGAACGACGAACGACGCCAACAAAGCGGTCGACGAGCGGTATCTTTTGTACCGCGACGGAACCGTTCTGCTCTCGGAAGCGGGCGCGGAACTGCTTGTCGGCGAGATGACAAACGACGAGAAAATTTCCCTTGTTGTAGGTAATTACGGAGACCAGCCGGTTCCCGGCAACGCGGGCTCCACCACGCCGTTCCCGTATTATTTGATTCCTTCGCTGTCGCTGGCGGACGGCCCCCAGGGCGTGCGGTGCGGAGAGCAGACGGTTTGGTACCCTTCGTGCCAGCTGATGGCCTCCACGTGGGACGAGGAGATGATCGAACGCGTCGGCGCGGCGATCGGAAGCGACTGCGTGGCGACGGGAGTGGACGTCATTCTCGGCCCGGGCATGAACATCCAGCGGCTGGCGGTGGGCGGCAGGAATTTCGAGTACTTTTCGGAGGATCCGCTTCTGACCGGAAAGGCAGGCGCGGCATATTCGAGAGGCGTGGCTTCACAGGGCGCGGCGGTGTCGCTGAAACACTACGCCGTCAACAACCAGGAAACTGCCCGCGGGTCGGTTTCCGCCGCGATCAACGACAGGGCGCTCTTCGAGATCTACCTCAGGGGCTACAACTACGCGATTCGCGAAGGCAACGTGCTGACGGTGATGTCGTCGTACAACAAGGTCAACGGGACGTACACTTCGACCCATTACGATCTTCTTAAATGGGTCCTCCGCAAACACTACGGGTTCAAGGGGCTCGTGATGTCGGACTGGGGTTCGGGCGGCAGCGTGACGGATAAGGTCCGTGCCGGCAACGACCTGGCGACGCCGGGAACCGCGGAGCAGGTTGAAGAGCTCAAAACCAAGCTTGAGAAAGACCCGGAATATATAAAATATATCGACGAAGCGTGCGCCAACATTCTGAAAGTCGTCGCGAACTCCAAAGCATACAGCGAGCTGTTCAGCGGAAAACACCGCGCTGAAAAGGAAATTGAATACGAAAAGAACCGCGCCACGGCGCTTGCGGCGGCGGAGTCGGGAATGGTCCTCCTCAAGAACGAGGACGGCGCGCTTCCCATTGCGAAGGGTTCCAGAATTGCGCTGATGGGAATGCGGGCGTACAACCCGATTTACGGCGGCGGCGGTTCGGGAGTGGTTTTTGCGGCAAAGACCGAATCGATTGACGGCGCTCTTTACGACGAAGGGTTCATTCTCGACCCGACGCTCGCTATGTGGTACGGAGTTTCAGACAAGCCGCGGAAGGATTTCGAGGAGTATATAAAAACGGCGGCGGAGAGTTGCGAGGCGGCGGTGATCGTTATCGGGCGCGAGACGACCGAAGGCGAGGACATGAAGACCGGCGAGGGCGGATTCCTGCTCACCGAAAACGAAAAGATTTGCATTACCAAATCGTCGGAGGCGTTCCGGGCGGCCGGGAAGAAGACAATAGTTATTTTAATGACAGGGAATCCGGTCGAGACGGATTCCTGGAAGGACTGCGCGGACGCGATTCTGTGGTGCGGAATGGCGGGCGAGACGCTCGGAAAGGCGCTGGTCAGGGTTCTGGACGGCACCGTGAACCCCTCAGGAAAGCTTACGATGACGTGGCCTTCGACGTTCGAGAGCACGCCTTACTACTACGACTACCCGGGTTCGGCGTATTTGACCAAGTACAGGGACGATATTTACGTGGGCTACAGGTATTACGAGACGTTCGGCGTAGACGAGTCGTTTTGCTTCGGGCACGGGCTCGGCTACACTTCTTTTGAGTACTCGGATTTCGAGGTTAAGATAGCGAGCGGCGAGCGGCCCAGGGAGGCCATGTACGACCTTTCCGTGACGGTCAAGAACACCGGGAAGGTGAGCGGGCGCGAGGTCTGCGAGTTTTATATCACAAAACCGGGCGAAGAAGGCGAGCTTTTGCCGGCCCGCGAGCTCTGCGGATTCGCGAAGACGAAGCTTCTCAAGCCGGGGCAGTCGCAGAGAATTACGGTCACGGTCACCTGGTGGGAATTTGCCGAGTATGTGAATGAAAACAAGTCGCTGGAGATAGTCAAAGGCGAGTACGCATTCTCTGTAGGTGCGTCTTCGCGCGACATAAAGTTCACTCAAAGCGTTACCGGGCGCGTTTCTTTCCCGATTTCCGAGTATCTCTACACAGAGTCTGAGGACGCCGTGGAGCCCATATCTCCCGGGCATCTTAACGAATACGAGGAAGAGCGCGAGAACCTTGCGCTTGGTGCGGAAACGCGCTGCAGCGGCGTCGAGGGCGGGTACGCTTCGAAATACGCGGTCGACGGAGACTTGAACACCCGCTGGAGCGCCGCGGGAACATCGGGAGAGCGATTCCTGATCATCGACCTCGGCGATAAAAAAACGGTCGACAAGCTCGACATCGCGTGGGAGTCGAACACGCTGTATGGGTACTGTATCAGGTTCTCTCTCGACGGCGAGAACTGGACGGAGTATGAGATGTACCAAATGAAGTACGAAATCGTCGACAGGGATATCCTTCATTTCGAACCGTTTGAGACGAGGTTTATCGAAATTATGGTTTATGAAGGCGCGAAATGGTGCTCGATCTACGAAGTCGGCGTGTACGGCGGGTGATTTCAGATTGTTCGGCCCGAATTCGCGGCAACGGAAGTTCGGTTTATTAAGATTGACGTTCCCGCAAGCGCCGACCGGTGCTCGATTTTTGAAGTCAGAGCGTTCGGGGCGATTGCGAATTAATAGTGAGTAATAAAGGTTGTTATTATTTGGGAGGCAAAATGGATCTTGAACTGTTAAAACTCGCCAAACCGGTTTTTCTTGAAGGGTTGGAGGATGACGTGAACATTCAGGCTGGCTTCGCGACCGCGCTGGACGTTCCGGACGTTAGCCGTATGGAAGGCGCGTTCGTGCTTGTCACGGCCAGGAACTTCTACCGCCTTTACGTGAACGGTATTTTCGTGGCGCACGGACCGGCCAGGACCTGCGACGGCTACCTCCGCGCCGACTGCGTAGATATCGGAAAATACCTGAAAATAGGGAAAAACTACATCGCCTTCGAGGTGACGTCCTACGGGAACATGTTCGGCTACGCCAACGACGTGGTGCTGGGGAAGGGCCTTCTTCGCGCCGCGGTGAAGGCGGGCGATACCGTGGTGTTGTCGTCCCCGGAGACCTTCAGAGGCGTGCGGCTGGCGCAACGCGAACAGCTTGCGGAGCGAATTTCCCACTGCCGGCAGATGGCGGAAAATTACATTCTCGACCGGAAATACACGGAGTGGAGAACGGACTTCACGCTGCTTGACGCGAAGGTGGCGGAGGTCGACGACGCGTCGGAACTCCTTCCCCGCGGCTGCGACTACCCCACGCTTGAACTGACCCGCGCCGAGCGCCTTATCGACGCCGGCCTCGCGGAAATCGACGAAAACGTTCCTTTTGACGACGCGTGGTTCGAGAAGCCGCTCGCCCACTATAAGGAGTTGAAGGAGAGGCCGCTGCGCGACTACGTGCGGACGGTCGAAAAGCCGGCGCGGGAAGGGGTCGCGATAAAGTACGAAAACGGCGTTCTGACGGCGGAGGGGCTTCGCGAAGTCGAGACGTTTTACGCGCTTTTCGACCTCGGGAAGCCGCAGGTGGGCTTTGTGGAGATCGACGCGGAGACCGAAAAGGCGGGAATTGTCGACGTGGTTCACCTGGAGTCGTTCGCGGTCTACGGCGACAAGGACGAGTTCTCGGGAGGCACGAATCCGGTGCTCAGGCTTCACACGGAGGGCGGCAGGGTTCGCTTCACGTCGATGGAGCCGGTGCTCGCGAGGTTCGTGAAGGTTTATTTCCGCGGGTGCGGCAACGTTAAACTGAATTCGGCCGGCGTGCGAGAGTATACGGTTCCCGATAGCGGCTCCGTGTGCGGCGCGGGGAGCTTCCTCTGCAGCGACGAGGACGTGAACCGCATTTACGAGGCGGCGCGGCTGACCCTCAGGCTGAACGCGCTGGACGTCTTCATGGACTGCCCGGACAGGGAACGCGGCGGCTGGCTGTGCGACTCGTACTGGACCGGGCGCGCGGAGGGCGTGCTGCTCGGGAATCACCGGATCGAAAAGAATTTCCTGGAAAACTTCCTGCTGACCGACCCTGAAAAGATGTGGAACGCGTTCTTCCCGGAGGTCTACCCGGCCTACAAGAGCAGTTTTTCGGCGGGTCCCGGCATCACCACGTGGTCGTTCTGGCTTCTGGAGGAGCTCTGCTGCTACGTGAAGGCCAGCGGCGACAGGGAGCTTGCGGAGAGGTTCAGGCCGCGGATCGAGGCGTTCGTCAAGGGAAGTCTCGGGCTCATCGGCGGCTCCGGCCTTTTCGAGAACCTGCCCTGCATCTTCATCGACTGGTCCTACTCCAACGAAGGCGTCTTCAACGGCCCGGTTTCCACCGCCGCCAACGCCCTCTACTCGAAAATGCTGCGCGACCTCGGGGCTCTCTACGGGAACGCCTCTTGGACGGAAAAAGGCCTCGAAATGCGGCGGCTGATCCGCGAGGCAATAGGTATCGGTGTTGACGGCAGCGCGAAAAAAGGCTACAAAGGGCCGAAATACATTCCCGACAGCCTCCGGGTGGACGAAAACGGCCGCCTGCGCCCGAACGGACTCACCACCGAGGCGGCAACGTACCTCACGATCTGGTCGGAAATTTTCGACCCGGACGAGGCTCCGTTGACTGTCTTCAACGCGGTCAGAGCGATGGGCGCGTCGCCGGAATTCTTCCCGTCGGCAAGGGTCGGCAGGGCGGGCCTCTTTATCGGGCTCCAGTACAGGTTCGACATGCTGGCGAAGCTGGGTGAACGCGCGCGCCTCCTTCAGGAGCTGAAATCCTTCTACGGCGCGCAGCTGAAAGAAGGTCCGGGAACGCTCTGGGAAGGCCGCGACATCCGACAGACAAGCTACTGCCACGGCTTCAACTCCTACGCCGGTCTGCAGCTCGTCACCGAAATTCTGGGAATAGGCGTGCCGGACGAGACAACCAAAACCGTCAGAATTTCGCCGTGTCCGTGCGGCGGCATCCGCTGGGCGAAAGGCTGCGTGAACACCTCGGACGGCCTGATCTCACTATCATGGGTCGACCGTGGCAACGGGAAAATTGAGACACGTCTGACCCTTCCCGACGGCTGGAAGGCAACTGATTGAATCGCTTGTTTTTGCCTAATAATAGATAAAAATAGGGCGGCACGCCAACGGCGCGCCGCCCTCATAGTTTTAATTGATTGTTTTTTATTCCTCTTCCCTGTACGAGTGGCACTCCGTCGTGCTGATGTTCAGGATTGTCTCGCCGTCGACCTGCACCGCGCAGGGCTTGTCGAACTCGACCTTGATGTCTTTTCCGGTAAACCAGATGCAGTTCTTTTTGCAGTCCACAAGCTTGCCCTCGAAAATCTTCGGGAAGATCATGAGCGCGTGGAGCGGGACCTTGTCCTTCAGAACCACGCAGGAGAGCGTGCGCTCTTTGTTGAGTCTGTCCTGCATCGGAGCGACATTCATGCCGCCGCCGTAGTATCTGCCGTTCATGACCGGAGCGAGCCAGACGTGGTCAAACTCGTGAACAACGCCGTCCACGGTGATCTTCGCGTTGCGGGGCTTGAACTTGAAAAGCAGGCCTTTGATCGCAATCGAGGTGTAGTTGATAGGCTTGTCGCTGAGGGCGCGCTGTCTGTCGCCTTCCTCGCAGCAGTAGCCGTCGATTCCGAAGCCGACGTCATTCATGAAGTAATACTTTTTTCCGTCAACAATCGAGAAAGGAAGCTTCTCGACGTAGGGGTTGAGCTTCAGGAGGCTGTCTTTCGCATTGCCTTTGACGTCGACCCAGAAGTCGTTTCCGGAGCCCGAGGGGAAGTAGAATACGTCCCTGTCGAGCGGCCTGTTCGCGACGTCGTTCGCGAAGTGGTTGAGCGTTCCGTCGCCGCCGGTGAGGACAACCGTATCCTCCGCGGGAAGGGTCTTGATGAAGTCGTAGGCGTTCCCGATTCCGGTGACGTCCGTGTATTCGAAAGTCTCTCCCGGAAGCAGTTCTTCGATTTTCTTTGCGCCGTCAAGTCCGTGTTGGTTGTTTGCCTTGTTGTTGAAAAGAATTCTAATCACTTTGATACCTCCGCAAGCAAAAATGCTTGTAATAATATGGAGATTATAATCCGTAACGGCCTCTATGTCAAGCAAAAAAGCACCCGCAGCCACGCCTTCCGCCGTGCCTTCGGAAAGCCTTCCGGAGCTTTTCGCGCGCGGCTTGGAAAATCCACATTTCCGCGGAAAAGCGTGAACGGGGTTCCGGAAAATCCACATTTCCCGTGAAAATTCCACGAGAATACCGGAAAATCCACATTTCCCGCGGAAAAACCACCGTTACCACCGTTCACAAACTGCGCCCCGCCCCACACATAAAAAAGAAACCGCGGGAGTCCGGAAACCCCCGCGGGAACTGCCTTACGTTATTCACGTTAAAATCCAAAACGCTTTTCGCGCCGGATCAATGTCTCTTTTTCGAACCGATGAAAAGCGCGGTTCCTGCCAGGAGCAGAACTGCCATGCCGCCGGAAATCATATTTCCGCAGCCTTTCTTCTTCGCGGGCTCGGGCGTCGTCTGAGGCGCATCGGTGGGCTCGGAAGCGGGTTCCTGGGTCGGCTCTTCGGGAGCTTCCGTCTCGGCCGGAGCTTCGGTCACTTCGGGAGTGGCGGTCGGCTCAGCGGTCGGCTCGGGAGTGGGCTCTTCGGTGGCGTTCGGGTCCTCGGTCGGCTGGAGCTCGGCCGGATCGTAGTAGAGAGTCAGCGAGATCGCCTCGAGGCCGGGCGCGGAGTTCGTCATCGCGTTGTCGTAGTCGAACTCGATGTCATCGTCAGTGTAGTCGCCCTGCGCAACAACAAAGTAGCCGCCCTCTTCGGTGAGCTGCGTGATTCTGATGCAGTACTTGCCCTTCGGAATCTGGTTGAACTGCCAGAGGAATCCTTCCGGCTGGTCATGGTTGAAAGTGAACACTTCCTTAACGATGGCGTCGTCGGAATTGTAGTCGCTTCCGTAGTTGCCGTCGACCGCCTTGAAGATCGCGAACTCAACGTCAACCGGGGTGATGCCCACGAAGTTGTCCGGGTTGCCTGCCCAGAAAGGAATCAAAAACGCGCTGAAAGCCTTCGTTGCCTTGAACGTAGCGGAAACGTAGCTTTCCTCGGAAACCGCAATCCATCCGCCTTCGCCGTCCTGCGTAACAGATGCGAGCCACAGGCCGATGGTTGCGCCTTCTCCAAAAGGATACGCTTCCGTGCCTGCCGGCAGTCCCTCAGGCAGCGGTTCTTCCGCGAAAGCGCCTAACGCAAAGCAAGAGAGCGCCATTGCAGCGGCGAGAACGAAAATCAAAAACTTTTTCATAATCTCCTCCCAATAAGATAGATAGTCTGCACTTCTTTATATTTCCCTGCAGACCCGGAAAATGAACGTTCCCGCTTCCGCAGTGGAATAACTTGATTATACGGCGCACGATCTCAAATTTCAATAGTCGCCGTGTGCGGCCGGTGGTCCGAAACCACGAGGGCGGGAATGTCAGCCTCGAGCACTTTTATGTCGCGGCTCGTGAACAGGTAGTCGATTTTGCGCTCGGGCTTGTCCGACGGGAAGCTGAGAAGCGGCTCCGGGAACTTGTCCGCCGTGTCGAAAAGCTTTTCGCGGAACGGCCTCAGAACCGGATTCTGCGGCCTCACGTTGAAGTCGCCCATGATCACAAACCGCCTGTCTTCGATCAGCATCGAGCACGTGGTCGATGCCATAATATGTTCGTCCGGGTTGAGCCCGAAGTGAGTCACGCAAACGGTGAGCGGCTCTTCCTGACCGATGTCGATCTTCGCGCGGATCACGCAGCGGGTCTCGTAGTACCCGTTGAACCGGCGTTCCTTCGGGTCGGGAATCGGCACCGTCTCGGCCGAAACGATCGGGAACCTCGACAGAAGCGCGTTTCCGTACGGGTTGTTGCCGGCGAACTTTATCGCCTCGCCGAAATAGTGGTAAAAGCCCAGTTTTTCGCCGAGAATCCTCGCCTGCGGACGGAATTCGAGAAGGTTTATGCCGGTGTCGCGAATTTCCTGCAGGCCGACAATGTCCGCGCCGCAGCTGCGGATTGCGTCCGCGACCGCGTCAAAATCGATTTTATGGGTGATGAAATTCGCGCAGTGCTGCGTGTTGAACGACATCACGGTCAGTTTCATGGTGAAGTAACTCCTTTAAGGCTTGTGCCGGAGGCAACTGTATCTGCGGTTTACCTGTCAAGGAATGCAAGGTACCCTTTGTAAGCCCAGTAGATATCCGCTTTCGACGCCAGTTCGAGCGGTGCGTGCATGCTGAACAGCGGGACGCCGCAGTCGATAACTTCGATGCCCTTGTCGGCCATGTACTGCGCGATGGTTCCGCCGCCGCCCGCGGTGATCTTGCCCATTTCGTTGAGCTGCCAGGCGACGCCGTTCCTGTCGAAAACGTCGGTGACTTCGCGAACGAACTCGGCCGGGCAGTCGGAAGTGCCGAACTTGCCGCCGCTGCCGGTGTACTTTTCGAGGGCCAGACCCCCGCCCATGAACGCCGCGTTGCTTTCGTCGTAAACCTCAGGGTAGCTGGGGTCGTAGGCGGCCGTAACGTCGGCGGAGAGCATTTTACTTGCCGCGAGGCAGCGCCTTGTCGTGAGGGTAATGTCATTCCCGCCGTAAAGCGCTGCAACTTCTGTCGCGAAAATCTCAAGCGAGTTCGACCTGGCGCCGGTGTTGCCGACGCTGCCGATTTCTTCCTTGTCCGCAAAATACGCGACCGCGGTGTGTTCCGGAACCTTGTCAAGGTCGGCAAGCGCGCGCAGCTCGGTGTAGGCGCAGACTCTGTCGTCATGTCCGTAAGCGGCGATCATGCCTCTGTCGAAGCCGATGTCGAGGGCCTTGGAAGCGGGCGTGATGACGAGTTCGGCGCTGTGGAAATCCTTCTCGGAAATTCCGTACTTTTCGCAGAGAAGGGTGAGGATCGACTGCTTGACCGTGAACGGCTTGTCCTCGGGGTCTTCTTCATTCTTGACGCCGGGAACGGAGCCGATGATCACGCACACGTTCTCGGGGTCAATGAACGAACC
>JAEEGI010016577.1_pt1 | contig 15197 bp, 8 predicted proteins | sample 8958751 | NCBI WGS metagenome assembly JAEEGI01 (sample SAMN16246545, study PRJNA631951) | gut metagenome | biome: gut microbiome; feature: rumen; material: KS-attached | host: Bos | place: Iran: Karaj | collected 2018-10
CAGTGAGTCGAGGTCGGTCACGTCGCTCAGCTTCTCTGGGTTGTTGAGATAGGTGTCGTACACCGGTTTCGGGCAGAAGGATAGGAATTCCACCTCCTTGAAATTGGCGGCGATGGCACTGCATAGGTTGCCATCGGGGTCGTAGACCTCGATGCCTGAAGAGTAGAAGTTGATGGTGCGGCACACGTTCTTGTCGATGAGTTCAGGGAACGGCTTGCTGTCCAGCACGATGAGGTTCTTTCCTTCCTTTATCTGACTGACGATGGCGCTGTGTTCCTTGGCGTTCACTCCGGAATACCATACCACTGGCACCAAGATGCCCACGATGGCGATGAGTGCCACCACCGTGCCTGCCCGTTTCCAACGCTGCACGAGAGGGAAGCGCGGCAGCAGCTTCAGGATGAGGATGAGCGAGCTGAATTCCATCATGTAGCCGGTGCGGCAGTTGTTTTCCACGCCTACGTAGAACACGATGCCGATGGTCACGAAGATGGCGGTCAGCAGCACGCTGTTCTCCTTGACGAAGGATTTAAGTTGGATACGTTTCCTTGCCCAAGCCACAATCAGCAGGACAATGAAGATATAGACAAGCCGCATTTCTGTCATCACATCAAGTCCGACACTGAGTTTGTGGGAGATGATGTCACTCAGCACCAGGCTGTCGCCCGACTGCCCCTCCTGGAGCGAAGGCACCATGCACAGCAAGGCGCCGGCGGTGAAAACCAGCGTGGTCCAGATACCCTCTTGCTTCCACCCGTTGCGCAGTTTTGGAAGGGAGGCCAGCAGGAGGCCACCTGCCAGAGGAATACTGATGCCTTCGTGGGTCCATCCGGCCATCAGAGCGAACAGCAGCCATCCAGCCGATTTCCACCTGATGGCGCGGTGCTCATGTTTCGGGTATTTGATGAGGAACCACACCACGACGACCGATGCCCACAAGTAGTTGAGACTGCCTGCCATCCAGAGGTAGAGCTCGTTGAAAATCGGCATCACCCACAGCAGGATGAACACCATGGCCACGACTGGACGGAAGCTGCATCGACCGGTGGCAAAGCGGACGGTCACCAAGATATAGGCCACGAACCAAAGTGGGTTGAGCAGGTTGAACAGCCATTTGCCAAACAGGGCGTCGATGGATTGCAGGGTCACGTGAACAGCCATTCTTCCGTTGTGCCAGAGGTAATGGTCAATCTGCGAGGTGACCACGTCCCATGGTGTCTGGATGGGGTGGGTGCCGTCGCACTTTCCGTGAAACGAGTGGAACATATAGAAGTAGTCGTCGGTGATCATTGGCGTAAGCCAGTTCATCACAGCGAAAACTACGGCTACAAAGAGCAGGAACCAGCACAGTTTCCGGTTTTTAGTCAATGAAGCCCAACAGCTTGTAGTTTTTGATGCTTCTGGGTTGTTGGCTTTGTTGTCGATTGTATTTAGGTTCATTTTTCAGCGATTCGTTTCAGGTGGCACAGCAGTAGTTTTCCCTCGTTGTCGCGCAGGTGCATGGCGTTGCCTTGGCAGTAGCGGAAGTGTTTGCAGTCCTTGCAGTCGCCGTTGCGCATCCATTCGCGGTTGCGGTGGGGATGGTAGCGGTTTTCCCACACGTCCATGAAATCGTCCTCATAGATGTTGCCCTGGTTGTAGTCCGACCGGATGCTGGCGCAAGCCGCAATGGCGCCGTCGGCCATCACGGAGCCAACGGTGATGCCTGCGGAGCAATGGAAGAAAAGATCGCGAACCTCGCCCTCATAGTTACCCATATAGCCCTCGCAGCCGAATTCGGCTTTGATCCTGCCCTCCTTGCGCGTGGTGCGGATGAAGTCGAGCAGGCCGCGGAATTCTTCGTTGCTCAGTTGGAAGAGGGGCTCTGTGGCTGCCCTGCCCACAGGAAAGATGGAGTAGAGCCTCCATGCTGTCAGCCCTTTGCCTATGAGATAGTCGCGGATGGCGGGTAGTTCCCCATAGTTGCGCTTGTGGACGCAGGTCACGGCATCGAATACGAAGTCGGTCTTCCGCTGCTCTTCCACCATGAAGTCAATGGCTTCGTCCACTTTCCTGAAGCTTTCCTTATGGCAACGCATCCAGTTGTGGTTGTCCTCCAGGCCGTCGAGACTCACGGCGAGCGAGGCGAGGCCTTGACCGCGGAGGGCGTCAAACCGCTCCTTCGTCAGCGCCAGGCCGTTGGTCACCAGTCCCCATGTGAACCCACGCTCATGGATGCCGGCGGCACATTCCACGATGTCCTTCCTCATGAGGGGCTCTCCGCCGCTCACAATCACGAACACCTGGCTGGGATCCACTTTTCTGGCGATGGAGTCGAGCACGCGGAAGAAATCTTCGCGTGGCATGTCTTCCACGCCGGCAATCTGCTTGCAGTCGCTGCCGCAGTGGCGGCATTGGACATTGCATCTGAGCGTGCATTCCCAGAAAAGCTGCCTGAGTGGATGTTCCTTGAGGATGTCGTTCTGGATATATCGGGCACATTCAAGCGCTATCTTGCGTTTGAATGTGAGGTTGTAGCGGTTTTGAACGGATTTCATAGCTGCATAGTTGTAAACTCTAAATGCAAAGTTATGTTTTTTTTTCTATTTGGTCAAGCAAATAACATTGATTTTTGTCTGTCCGCCGGCACTGAGGACAGGCAAAAGAGGCGCCACCATGCTTGGTCTGCTTGGTGGCGCCTTGCTTTGGCTGTTCCGTCGGTCAGCGTCTGCCGCTTCTTCCTCCGCTGGTTTGTGGAGCGAACCTGCGGTTTCCGTTGCCTCCGTGGTTGCCTTGGTTATAGTTATGGTTTGGGTTGTGGTTACCGTTATTGTAATTGTGGTTGTTGTGATTGTAGTTTCCGCTATGGTTGTTGTGATTGTAGTTGTGGTTGCCATGGTTGGCAGGTCCCTGGTGATATCCTCCGTGAGGTCCGCGATCGTGACGGTACTGACGGCCGTGGTAGTAGTTGTCGAGTCGGTTGTGGCCTCCTCTATATACCGCATAGCCGTGAGGACGTGCCCGGTAGTAGTAACCGCGGTTGGCATAGCGTCCGTAGATAGGGTAGTACCATCTTCCGCCTCTCCATGCCAGCGGACGGTAGAAGTAGTTCAGCCTCACGTAGCGGTTCCACTGGTATCTGCTGAGCACGTACCTGAGGTCGGCGTTGCGGCGGCTCCACCAGCTTCCGTAGAGGTCGCGCTCGTGGTTCACGCTGAGCAGGTAGTCGAGGTTGATTTCGTATGCCAGTTCATATTGTTCGTCGTCGAGGTTGAGCTCGTATGCCATCTTGTCGGTGAGGAACAGGGCTTCGCGCTCTGCCATGTCGATCGGAAGTGCTGTGGCGGTGATGGCTATCGTCATCATCAGTGCCAGTGTCATTATCTTTTTCATTGTTGTAGGTTTTTTAGGATTAGGGAGGTCTTTTTTTCTGTTTCGCATTGCAAAGATAGGCATGATTCTGCGCAAGCCCAATTGATTCTCCCTATTTGTAGATGGGATTTTTCCTAATTTGAATAAGGAAATCCCCCTCTGCCTGGTGGAGGCAAAGGGGGATTGTGATGGTTTGCAAAAGTCAATTTGTTGATATTTAGCAGCTTTGTGGAATAAAGGGGAAATCCCATGACTACTCATTTTCAGGCGCCTTGCCAATCAGCTCCATGAATTCATCAAGTTTTGGAGTGATGATGATTTGAGTGCGGCGGTTGCGCTGCTTGCCCAGCTCGGAGTCGTTGGCCTGAACTGGGTTGTATTCGCCCCTTCCGCCTGCGGTGAGACGTTTCGGATCCACGCCGTATTTGTTCTGCAGTTCCTGCACCACGCTTGAGGCTCTGAGGCAGGAGAGGTCCCAGTTGTTGCGGATATTCTCTCTCGAAATCGGCACGTCGTCCGTGTTGCCTTCAATCAGCACGTCGTAGTCCTTGTAATCGGTGATGATCTTGGCGATTTTCGAAAGGGTCTCTGATGCGCGCTCGTTAATCTCGTAGGAGCCACTCTTATAGAGCATGTTGTCGGCCAGGGAGATATAGACCACACCTTTCAGCACCTGAATGTCCACTTCCTTCAGTTCTTCTTTCGAGAGGGAGCGGGTGAGGTTGTTCTGAAGCACCAGGTTGAGCGAGTCACTCTTGCTCTTCACTTCCACGAGATGTCGGATGTATTGGTTCGATTCATTGATCTGGTCCACCAGTTTCTCAATGGAGATGTTGTTCTGGGAGGCGTTGTTCAGGCTTTGCGCCAGATTCTGTTGCAGTGTGTTGTTGGTTTTCTGCATCTCTGCGATTGCTTTTTTGGAAGCGGCGAGCTGTTCGGTCAGACTTTCAATCTTCACGTTCTTTCCTGCCAACTCTTCCCGGGCACTCTGCAGGCTGGCTTTCACGGCCTTGTACTCTTCCTGACATGCCAGGAGTTCTTTCTTGCTTGAGCAGCTCGCCAGAAGGATAGTGGCCAAGACTGCGATGAACATAACATTTTTTTTCATGATGGTCTTGTTATTTTATTGGGTTTCTTGAATGCAGTTGTTTATAGCTTCACGGCTTCTGGTGTCCAGCATTTAAAGAAACGCAGCACCTTTTCTTTGTTATAGCCTTTCCCTTCTTCAAGGAAACTGGAGTCTTGGGTGTGGATCACGTCTCCTTGAGCGTTGAGCACCACAAAGACGGGGTAGCCGAATCGTGAGGGATTGCCGAGTCTCTCCATCATCTTCTGGGCATTGAGCGTTTTCTCAGCATCGGATTTCTGATGGGGCTGGTAGTTTACGTGGATATATACGAAACTGTTGTCGATGAGGTTGGCGATGGTGGAGTCGTTGCTGACGAAGTCGGCAAACTTCAGACACCAGGGACACCAGTTGCCGCCCACCTGGCAGACAACGTGTTTCCCTTCTTTCTTTGCCTTGTCCAAAGCCTGGTCAATTTGCATGAGGGGATTGATGCTCTCGTCATAAACCCTTTTCAATGGAGTTTGAGTCTGTGCTTGTGCTGAAAGGCTGATGAGAGTCAGGCATAGGCATGCCATCACGGCTGTTTGGAGTCTTTTCATTGATTATGTCTTATTTGGGGAATATCTTGTGTTTCTTGCTTCTCTTGTTCTTCTTTTTTTCCAATTTCTTATCATTCGCTTTTTTTATTGCCGTCAGTGTCAGATTTGATGCTGATGCCCAGTTCATCCACGGCTTTTTTCGCATTCTTGTCGCCTCGTTTGGCGGCTTCCAGCAGCCAGAGCGCTCCTTTTTGCAAATCTTTCTTGCAGCCCTCGCCTTTCATGAACATCACCGCAAGGCAGTATTGGATGCTGGCATCGCCTATCTTGGCGCCTTGTTCAAACAACTGGAAGGCTTTCTTCTGATTCTGCTTCTTTCCCCGTCCGTAGTAGTAGGCCAGACCCAGATGTTTCAATGCGGTCAGGTTGTTGGCTTCGGCGGCTTTTTCCAGCCAGCTGGAACTTTTCGAAGCACTCTGCTTCACGCCCACACCGTCCTGATAGCATACGGCGAGCAGGAGCATCGACTCGCTGTCGCCTTTCTTCGCTCCTTTCTTCCACCATTCCACCGCTTTCACCTCGTCTTTCTCCACGCCCTGGCCTTTCAGATACATGCATCCCAGATTGTACATGGCGTCGGTGTAGCCGCCTTCAGCTGCTTTCTCATACCATTTCACCGCCAGGGGGTAGCGGGTGAGGATGCCGTCGCCGAAGAAATATTTCTCGCCTAATACGAACATGTATTTCGGTTCCACGGCAGCCTGCTCAAACAAGCGGATGGCGGTGGAGTCGTTCTCTGCCACACCAAATCCGAAAGCATAGCAGTTGCCCAGGTGCATCATGGCTGAACGGTTGCCGGCCTTGGCTGCCCTGGTCCACCAGAGAACGGCTTTCTGGTCGTCCTGCTTTACTCCCTCACCATAGCGGTAGCAATGGCCGAGCATGTCCATGGCGTCCAGGTTGCCTTGCTCCGCCGACTTCTTCCACCATTTCACTGCCGTGGTATCGCTCTGCTCAATGTACTTGTCGCCTTTGAAATAACGCATCCCCATTCGGTATTGCACTCTGGCGTCGTTCATGTCCACCTTCACCAGCATCTGGCCATGTGCGGTCAGATGTGTCAGGAAGCAGAAGATGAGGAGGACAAGGTTTCTCATTGTGGGATGTCGTGTTAGTTGTTCTATTCATTGCAAATGTAGTCAATATTTTCTGAAACTAAAACATTTTCTGTGTTAATTATTCTTCATGCATTCTCTGATAAGGCTTGGTTTCGTTAAATTTAATTAATGAGTGGTTTTTTTTTCCTGGATTCTTTTTGGACTAACGAAAAGTGTCCTATCTTTGCGAGAGAGTTATAAAGTAGCGATAAAAAACCTTGCCTCATTTTGATATTTACAAATTGTTGGCGTTTTTAACCTATATTATTATGAAAAGACTTTCGTTCCTTTTGTTATTCTTAACATTCAATATGATGATTTTCGCACAAGACAACGACGTGAAATTCTCAAAATCGGATCCCTATGAGAAACTGTGGGCATCTGTCACTAAGTACAGAATGGAGGGTCTTCCTCAGTCTGCCATCAAGGTGACCGAAGTGATCATTGAGAAAGCCAAGGACGACCGCGACTTCGCGAGTCTGGTGAGGGCATTGAAGGAGAATGCCGAGAATCGGATGGATGTATCCACCGACAGCATCCTGCCCGACATCCAGCGTTTTGAGTCGATGTTCCAAGAGCCGGTGGTGAGCGGAGGCGCCGATGCGGCGGGCAAAAAAGCCATACTCCATGCCTTCCTTGCCACCGTCTATCGCTCGGTGCTCAATTCCTCACTCGCAAGGACCGACGATGAGCAGCGGTCTGATGCCAAGCGGCAGATGCGAACCCACCTGGAGCAGGCGCTTGCCGACAAGGAGGCACTCGCGCTCGTGGATGCCATGCCTTACGCCACGCTGTTCGAGTCGAAGGGCGATGACAGCCGGTTCTACAACAACGACGTGCTCTCACTCCTGCTGGATTTCACCACTCAGAAATCCCTCGATTCCGAATGCTACGACCATCCAAACGAGGCGATGCTCGCCCATCTGAATGAGGCGCTCGGAATCTATCGCAAGAACGGCAACCGCAATGCGGAGGTGTTGATGCAGATGCGGGTGTGGCGGACGATGATGAGCCACGAGCGGCGTTCCCAGCGACTTTCCGACGAGGATTTTGTCAGCCGGCTCAAAAGCCTCTATGAGGCCAACCCCGATGTGGAGACCGGTGCAGACGCCTGCATTGCCTATTATCAGAAGGCGAAGTTCGAGAATATGAAGGAGCGGCTCGATTTCCTCCGTTGGGCAAAGACCCAGTGGAAGTCGAACGGAAAATCCCAGAATTTTTTCTCCACCACGGAGAAGGCTCTTTTCGACAAGAACGTGTCCGTGGCGGTGGGTGGTCACCTCTCCTCTGGCATTCCGTTCCCAGTGAAAGTGACCCACCGCAATGTGCCGGGCGTGAAGCTCACCGTCAAGAACGGGCACAAGAAGACCGTCCTCACGCGTGAGGTGGTGTCGGCTGATTATAAGGACAGCCCCGATTATGCGGAATACAACATCACCGACACGGTGATGCTCAACCTCCCTCCTGGCACCTACACCCTGACGACTGAGGCGGCAGGAGAGAAAGAACAGACGAAGGTTTTCACACTCTCCTCGCTCAAACTCACCTGCTATGCCCTCCCGGAACTGGGTTCCGTGGTATGTGTGAGCGACGTGGTGACGGGACGTCCTGTTTCGAAGTGCAAAGTGATCCTCTCCCGTTACGACTATGTGCAGGGGAAGCGGAAAGAATTTAAGAAAGAGGTGTTCACCGACAAGAACGGACTGGTCTATGCCAGCGCCGACGGCGAACGGTGGACCGAAGCCAAGGCCGTGCGCAACTCCGACGACGCGAGCAACGAATTGTACATCTATAATTACGATGCCCATGGTAATGACAGCCGTTTGGTGAAGTTCTATAAGCTCTTCTCTGACCGTGCCATCTACCGACCCGGACAAACCGTCTATGTGTCGGGATATTGCTATAAGCGCGAGGGCGACAACTACCAGATGCTGGCGGGGCAGGAGCTCAAGATGAGGTTCCGCGATGCCAACTATCAGGAGATTGCTGCCAAGGACGTCGTCACCGACAACTTCGGAATGGCGCAAGCTTCTTTCGTGATTCCACGCGACCGCCTTAACGGAAACTTCAGCATCCATATGGGAGATGAAACTCTGAGCATCAGGGTGGAGGAATACAAGCGCCCTACCTTCGACATCGAGTTCGAACCGCTGGAGGGAACCCTCTCATTCGGCGACACCGTCACCGTGAAGGGCATTGCGAAGACCTACTTCGGTGTGCCGGTGCAGGGTGCGAAGGTGAAGGTGGACGTCACCCGCCGCAATGGCGACTTCTGGTCTTTCTGGATGAATGGCGGGGTCTGGGACAAATACGATTCCCAGGAACTGGAGACCGACGACGACGGACGCTTCGAAGTGAAGGTATATCTCGACGGCGACCTTGCATCCGACGAGGATCTGAATTCCTGGCTGCGTGATTTTGCAGGTGTGATGCGCTACAAGGTGAGCGCACAGGTCACCGACCAGTCGGGCGAATCGCATGAAAACAGCACGGTGGTCAGCGTGTCGGCACGCGATTATTCGCTCCGTGTGGGCGGTCCTGGGAATATGGACCGCGAGAAGCTGAGCCCTGTCACCGTGAGCACCCGCAATGCCCAGGGCAAGGAGGTGGCGGTCACGGGACAGTGGAAGCTGGAACGCTGGGGCGTGGGAAGCGACGGATTGGAGAAATACGAGGACACGGGCGTGGACGGCACTTTTGAGTCGAACAAGGAGTTCACCATCCCGCAGCTTTCCTCCATGCCGCTCGGACGCTACCGCCTGACTGCCACGAGCACCGATGCCAAGGGCAACGAATACAAGGCGGACTTCGGTTTCATCCTTTATTCCCGCAAGGGAGGCGACATTAAGCTCTCCGACGACTGGTGCCTCACCGAAAAGAGGACGATTGATGAGCGGGGAGTCGATATCTATTATGCGCTCGCTGAGCCAGAGCCGTTTGTCTATGCCTACATCGTTTCGCAGACGAAGGTGGAGAAGCAACGCATCGAGTTGATGGACAACAAAATCCACCATGTCCACATCGATTTCAAGGAACAGTATAAAGACGGTGTCACGTTCTATCTGCAATATGTGAAGAACGACAATGTCCACCGTTTTGAGAGGTCGTTCACCTATGTGGAGCCTGAGAAGAAACTCGATATCGCATGGCAGACTTTCCGCGACAAGCTCCGCCCAGGACAGGAGGAGACATGGACACTTACCGTCCGCCACAAGGACGGCACACCGGCTAAGGCGCAGATGCTCGCCACGATGTACGATGCATCCCTCGATGCGCTCCAGCGCAACAGCTGGTGGTTCGAGACTCCGTTCTCCCGCGCCACGCCTGACATCGGATATAACAGTGCCACGTCGGGCAGCAGCAGTGTGTCTGCACGTCTGGAATATCCAGTGACGGACATCATCCGGCTCTATCGCAGATACAACATGCTGAAGCCGTTCTCTTGGGAACAGGTCTATTACTCCTTCCGCTCACCGTTGAGCCGCGCGATGGTGAAGGAGCGCAGAGGTGTGGTGATGGAAGAGGCTGTTGATATGGATATGCTGGATGAAGCTCCTGCGATGATGAATATGGTGGCAGTTCCGGAAAGAACGATGGCCAAAGCCGCGATGAAGGAGGATAAATTGGCGGATGCAGGACAGCAGGACGGAAGTGTGGCTGAGGACGCTCCGCAGCCGTCCATGCGCTCCAACTTCGAGGAGACGGCGTTCTTCTATCCAGACCTGCTCACCGACCAGGATGGCGTGGTGACTGTTTCCTTCACCCTGCCGGAGAGTCTGACCAAGTGGCGCTTCATGGCGTTTGCACATACGGGCGAGGTGGATCACGGCTTGTTTGAAGCAACGGCGGTGGCGTCGAAGGACTTCATGGTGCAGCCGAACATGCCGCGCTTCGTCCGCACCGGCGACCAAGCCACGGTGGCCACACGTATCATCAACCAAAGTGAGAAACCTGTGGCAGGCACTGCCACCATGCGGCTCATCGACCCACGGACCGACAAGGAGGTGTTCAGTCAGCAGCGCAGTTTCTCCGTGGAGGCAGGCAAGACCACCAACGCATCGTTCTCTTACGATGTGCCTGACGGATTCGACATGCTCGTGTGCGAAATCACGGCTTCCGACGGCACCACCTCTGATGGTGAGCGCAACTGGCTGCCGGTGCTTTCCGACAAGAAATTCATCACGGAGACCGTGCCGTTCTATATCCAGGGGGCGGGAACCAAGCAGGTGGACATCTCCACGCTCTTCAACCACAACTCGCCTACCGCCGTGCAGCGCAAGATGGTGTTCGACTACACCGACACGCCTTCGTGGAACGTGGTGATGGCACTCCATGCGGTGATGAATCCTGAAAACGACAGCGCCATCGACTGGTCGGGGTCGCTCTATGTCAACTCTGTGGCCAAACACCTTGCATCCCGCATGCCGAAGCTGATGGGGCTCATCCGCCAGTGGGAGAGCGAGACGGGGCAGGAGACCACCCTGCAGAGTGAGCTGGAGAAAAACCAGGAGCTGAAGGACATCCTGCTGCAGGAGTCGCCGTGGATGCTCGACGCGCAGGACGAGACCGAACAGCGCCACAAGCTCTGCGAGCTCTTCAACCCGAACCTGCTCGACTCCCGAATCGCCAAGGCCAAGGAGAAACTGGAGGATTTGCAGGTGGATGGTGCATGGACGTGGTTCAAAGGTATGGAACCAAGCTACTACACCACCTTCGCTGTGTGCGACCATCTCTCCAAGCTCCTGCATTATTTCAACGCCGTGGGGGCTTCCGCCGACAGCGATCTGGAGGAGATGCTGCAGAGCGGACTCAACTTCCTCGACAAGGAGGAGCTGAAATCCTACAAAAAATACTACAAGGAAAAGAAGAACATCCTGCCTTCCGAAAGTTCACTCCACTATATGTATATGTGTGCCATCTCTGCACATAAGAAATCAGGCAACGTGAAGGATATGTTCGACGACTATCTCACACGGGTGAAAAACCGGGTGGTGGACTTCACGATGTACGGACGTGCCAACTGCGCCATCACGCTCCAGGCCAACGGACGGGATGCCGACGCCCTCGCATTCGTGCGCTCGCTCCGTGAATACACCGTGACCAAGCCGGGCATGGGCCGCTACTACGACACGCAGAAGGCAGCCTATTCATGGCGTGACTACCGCATTCCTACACATGTGGCTGCGATGAAGGCGTTCTTGGCCACTAAGCAGGACTTCGCCGATGCCGACACCTATCTTAACGACATGCAGATCTGGCTCCTGCGTCAGAAGCAGACGCAAAAATGGAACAGCGTGATCAACACCATCGACGCAGTGGACCTCCTGCTCACCATTTCGCCCGACACCACGTTCCATGAGCCAGTGCTGCCGAATGTGAAGGTGGGAGCCAGCGAGCTGGTCATCAGCAAGCAGACCGCTGGCGTGGGCTATAGCAAGGAGATTGTGCCTGATGCCATGGTGGAGCAGGTGATGAAGGACAAGAAGCCGGTGGTGAGCGTCACGAAGAACTCGCCGGGCATCTCTTGGGGCTGTGTCTATGGTCAGGCCATGGAGTCACTCGACCGTGTGGAGGCCAATGGTGAGTCGCTCACCGTGGCTCGCAAGACCTACGTGGCGGATTCTCAGGCTGAGGACGGATGGCGTGCCGTGGACGACAAGTATCAGTTCCAGGTGGGCGACAAGGTTCGCATGCGCCACATCATCTCTGCCGACCGCGACATGGACTTCGTGCAGGTGCGCTCTCAGCGTGCGGCATGCCTCGAGCCGATAAAGACTCGCTCGGGCTATCAGATGCTTGGAGGTAGGGGCGGATACCTCTCTATCCACGATGCCTCGGCCGACTTCTTCTTCGACCGCTTCCGCAAAGGAACCTCCACCATCGACCTCGAATTCTATGTCACCTCACCGGGCAACTACTCCAACGGAATTGCCACTGTGCAGTGTGCCTACGCACCTGCATTCGCAGGCCATTCCGCCGGTAGCCGGATTCAGGTGAAATAGATTTCAGACTTTAGGCGTTAGACGTTAGACTTTAGAATTGTGTGTTTTCTAATATCGGAATATCGATATGTCGATACATCGTTATATCGATATTCTGAAGAAAACACATTTTTCTTGTTCCGTTGCCACGACGCATCCAGCGTCGTGTTGCGGGACAGAAGTCGGTTTTATGTTAATTCGCCATTTGAAAACGACCACCCGCATGGCAAAATCCTTTTAATCCTTTTCATCCAGCGCGTAGCGCGATGTTCTTTCAAATGTCCGCATGGTCCCTAAAGTCTAAGATCTAAACTCTAACGTCTAATCACCCGGATGGCCATCCTAAAGTCTAAGGTCTAACGTCTAACGTCTAATCTCCCGGATGGTCCCTAAAGTCTAAGATCTAAAGTCTAACATCTCATCATCCGGATGGCTTTTTATTAAGCACGCAGTGCGGTTTTTCCCTGGCTGTAAGCCTGGCTTTTTCCTAAGGGATAGAATCCATGTCAACGCAGTTGTTTGAAAAGAATTTTGATGAACATCAGATCTTGCTCAGAAATGTCCATCTCAAATTCCTTTCATAAGGCACCGCCTATGGATTCATCCCGCTTTTTATTATAATTTCATCCTAAAGTCTAACGTCTAACCCTCCAGTGTTTTTCAAGCCGCCGGGCTTCCGCTTCGGTGATATAGGTCACCGCACCATGTTTCTGCTCCTCAAAGTTGGTCCGCTTCATCGGACAGTTCTTCTCATCGAAATAGCCGATGGGTTTGTAGGTGAAGAAGTCTCTGGTCTCCACAAATCCGAAGTTCATGGGCTTTCTCCTGAAGTTGTCGAACATAACGACGTAAGTGTCCGTGCCGAGCCGTTTCCAGCAGTTGGGTGCCTCATGGCCCTGCCGCTCCCCGTCGAAGTAATGCTCATCGAACTTGTATGGTCCTGTCAACTTGCTTGAAGCCGCATGTTTCGGTGTGGCACCGCTTTCATGACTCACATAGAAGAGATGGTAGGTGTCGCCCACCTTGATGATGTCGGAGTCGATGATGTTGAACCGTCCCTCTGGAGCCTCTGCGAGCAGTGCGGGCTGGCTGGTCAGTGCATTGAACTCGTTGTTGACGTAGGCATAGTAGATTTTGTTTTTGCCGTTGCCCTGACGGGTGGTGAAATGGATCATAAGCTGCTGCTTCTCCTCGTCGTACACAGTCTCAGGAGCCCACACGCACCCCACTTCTTTCCAGTCCATGTCGTCCTGAGGGGGCAGGGTGGTGAAGTCGATGTTGGCACGCGACCAGTGGATGAGGTCTTGACTTTTCATCAGCACGAGCCCCTTGTTGTTGCCCCATCCGTATTTCCCTCCGTCGCGTTCCCATTCCGTCTGTCTGATACCGTCGCGCCGGCCAAACACATGGAGGTCTGTCATGGAGAGATAGAACGCCCCGTCAGGCCCGCGGAAGATATGTGGGTCGCGGATGCCGCGCTGTCCGGCGATAGTGTCGCCGGCGATGACAGGCTTGTCGTCGTTGAGTGCCGTCCATGTGTATCCGTCCCTGCTGATGGCCATGTGCAGGCCGTGGTCCTGGTCTTTGTGATACACCATCAGGTAGGCTGTTGGTTGCTTACCAGGCTGAGCAGGTGCTCCTGCCCATGCCGTGGCTGTAGCTGCCCATGTGAGCATCAGTAAAGTCAAAATTCTCATCTTCATATTCTCTGCAATTAGTTGTTTTTATCGTTAATTATCACCATTATTGCATAACTTTGCAAAGATAATAATTATCAGAAGCCCCCCAAAATCTTATTACCTTTTTCTGATAAAACCGAGAGGAAGTCTAAAGTGTTCTTCGCATCAATTCGCATCAATTCGTCGTTTGAAAATAACCGCCCGTATGGCGGACATCAGAGGACAGGAAAAGAAAAAAAAGATTTACACTGATTTACACATCTATCCAACTTACCCCATCTGCAAAAATCAACCAATAAACCTCTAATAATTTGCAGAAAACTGAGATGTTTTATATATTTGCAGTTAATTCATTAAAATAATCATCGATATGAAAAAACTGATTTATTCAATGCTGGCACTCTTCTGTGTCGCATTCGCATTCACTAGTTGTGATGATGACAATGACGATCCGACTAAAGGCACTCTGGAAAGACCTTACACCGTCAAAGATGCCATCAATGCTGTGAAAAATCTAACATGGACTAGCAACGAAGTGTATGACAAGACGGACGAAGTATTTATGAAAGGTATTATCTCCAGAATTTCCCCAGGAGGAACTTACGATGAAAGCGGTATTTTTGCCAATGCTTCATTCTACATTTCCGATGACGGTACAGAGAATAATGAGTTCTTCTGCTACCGCATGCTCTACTTCAACAAACAGAAATACGAGTCCGGTCAAACTGATATTAAGGTGGGCGACAAGGTTGTCGTTTGTGGTCATCTGATGAACTATAAAAACAATACTCCCGAAACGGTAGCAAACAATGCATATCTCGTTTCCCTCAATGGTGCAAAAGATGGCGGATCTTCTTCTACCATCTCCTTCGCCACGAATTCCGATGAACAGATATGGGTTACCGCAACCGACCCTATTTACGGCACTGGCTACAGCACCACGACACAGGGACTCAACATCGGATACTACCAGCATAATTGTGTTTCCTCGCTAGTGCCACCGAACGCAAACCATGTGCGTATTTACAAGAACTCTGTGCTCGGCATCGCCTCCACGGACGGAAAGAAAATAAAGAAGATTGTCATCGGTTGCGCACCTAACTCTGGTACCACGTCTTATTGCTTCGACATGGCGGGACTGGAGGGTACTGCTGATGCCGTGGCTGACAAGGAGGCGCTGACCATCACATGGAACGGCTCTGCCAACAGGGTATACCTCCTCTCCAACAACAGCCAAGTCCGCATGGACAAGATTTCCGTCGTATTTGAATAAACCAAGCACTAAAAATCGACCACCTCCAACCGCACTGCGTGCCATCCGACACTTTGAAAAAAGCCAAACTCTTTGAGTTTGGGAAAAAATCTCGATTAAGTCAAATGAGCAAAAGGGAGCTTGCTCACATTTTGCCATGACGAAGAGA
>JAEEGI010016579.1_pt1 | contig 15196 bp, 19 predicted proteins | sample 8958751 | NCBI WGS metagenome assembly JAEEGI01 (sample SAMN16246545, study PRJNA631951) | gut metagenome | biome: gut microbiome; feature: rumen; material: KS-attached | host: Bos | place: Iran: Karaj | collected 2018-10
AAAACTGCCCAATTTGCGGGTAACGTGACAAAACAAGTCACATCTCCGTCAAAAACCACCCAATTTGCAGGTAACGTGACAAAAGCAGTCACATCTCCGTCAAAAACCGCCCAATTTGCAGGTAATGTGACAAAACAAGTCACATCACCGTCAAAAACTGCCCAATTTGCGGGTAACGTGACAAAACAAGTCACATCTCCGTCAAAAACCACCCAATTTGCAGGTAACGTGACAAAAGCAGTCACATCTCCGTCAAAAACCACCCAATATGCAGGTAACGTGACAAAAACAGTCACGTTGCCTACACCGAGCTATCCAGAAGGTGTGCTGCTTGTGAGTAGGAGAGTCCGCATACGCGTGCAATTTGAGTGGCATCGGCACTGAAACGGAAGCGGATCTGGCGGGCACATTCAATCTGCTCTTCCGGAAGCAGTTGATAGAAGCTTTCTTTGTTGAATAAACTGCGGCAGAGATCCGGGATGGTTGCAAGAATTGATTGGTCACGGAAGGCCGGAAGGTTTGAGTCTGAATACTCAAGACGTTTTTTTGCTTTTGAAGAGCTGTTCAAGAAATAGTTGAACCTTTGTGGACGGCGGTATACTGCTTCCACATCCTTGACGGCCACGTAGTCTCTGGGAAGAATGTAGCCGTCTTCGCCAATGTGCCAGTTTCCTGGAATGGATTCTTCATCACTGTGAGTTATGCGTTTGAATGCTCTTAAAGAAATATCTTTCAGGCAAGTTCCTCCTTTGGCTGTTTTGCTGAAGTACAGATTCCCTGTTCCCCAGAGGTATTGGCTTGGATGGGCACAGATTCCAGCAGCTACCGGATTCATCAAAACATACGCTACAGCTCTTTCACAGGCCTCTTCATCATAAGGGATATACTTGATATCCAACCTATTATGTCTTAAGAGCTTTATTACTCCATATTTGCGTTGGTAGTATATTGAGAAGCGGTGTTTGAAACTATTCATGAATTCCACCACTTCCTCCTGTGTACCTTTAAGTACAAAATGCACGTGGTTGGACATAAGAATGAAAGCCAGCACCACTACTTCAGGATGCCGTGCGGCTTCTATAGCAACGTAATTCATGGCCACTTTAAAATCTTCTTCATCCCGGAACCACAGGCCATCTTCCAGATGTTCCGTCGACAGCAAATAAACCTTTCTCATATCAACCTCCCGGCACTTTTGCCCCGGCTCTACAAATATAATATTTAGTTGAAGACATTACAACTTTTTTTGATTTTTTGTAGAAATAGCGTATCTTTGTTTAAATCCTATGTTAAAACATAACAGAACCATCATTCATGTGGAGGTCAAGGACACCCATGAACACCTGTATTTTGGGTCTGCGGCAGCAATGTTCGAAGACGCCAGAATGAGGGACCTTTTGAAAATCAAGTACCAGACTTTCCGCACCAAAAGGGTGTCGGACCAGAAACCGTTTGAAAACGACTACGTGATTGTCCGCAAAGGCAATCTCAATACCATCAATCATCATGTTTGAAGTAACAAAAATATCTGACAATATTGACGGAGGCATCCGCAGGGCTTCCTTCCAGACATGCGGCGCCGTATGCTCCTCACAGATAGATATCGAGCTTGAAGGAGATACACTCCGCAGCGTGCGCTACACCGGAGGCTGCCACGGCAACCTTCAGGGAATAGGCGCCCTTGTTCAGGGTATGAAAAAGGAAGACGTAATTGAACGCCTGGAAGGTATCAACTGCAAGGGCCGCGGCACCAGCTGCCCGGACCAGCTCACAAAAGCTTTGAAACTCTTATAGATATGGTACCTGTAAGTACAACAATCACATTGGCGCTTTGCGCCGTAATAGGCATTGCCGCCCCCATCCTTTTAAGCTGGTGGTTTGTAAAGAAGTATCAGGTGAGGTGGAGGACTATCCTCATCGGTGCAGGCGTATTCATTGTGTTTGCCCTTCTGCTTGAGCCCATCCTTCATCAGATCGTGCTCAAGGGTCCACACGGCCAGGCAATTATCGGAAACATCTGGTACTATGCGCTTTACGGCGGCCTGGCTGCCGGAGTATTCGAAGAGACAGGCCGGTTCCTTGCCATGAAGTTCCTCTTGAAACAGGAAACTTCCCAGGCACGCACCGGCGTTGCTTACGGTATAGGTCACGGCGGCATAGAGATGCTCATCATCTTCGGCATCACCATGATATCCAACCTTGCCCTTGCCGCTATGATCAATAATGGTCAGGCCGATACCTTAATATCGTCGGCCCCGGCGGAAGCCCAGGCTCAGGTGCAGGCGCAACTGGCTCAGCTGCAGACCTCTACCGCCGGCACATATCTTATAGGCCTATGGGAGCGCGCATCGGCCATTATCCTTCAGATTGGACTTTCTGTCATGGTTTGGACAGCGGTGCGTAAAGGTGGAAAGTGGCTGTGGCTGTTCCCTGCGGCCATCCTCCTTCACTTCCTGGTGGACGGTTGCGCGGTTATTCTGGCCAAGAACGTCGGCATGGTAACCGTGGAAATCATCATTTCCGCCATGGCCGTTGCCGTTGGCGCCATTGCCTGCGCCCTGGCCCGTAAATGAACCACCTTGGAGAAATAATCTCTCTGTTTGTAGCCGTCTCCTGGACGGTTACCGCCCTTTTTGCCGATAAGGCCAGCCACCGGCTTGGCTCCATGACCGCCAATGTGCTGCGCCTTTCCATGGCAATTATCTTTCTGGGAGTACTGCTGTGGATAACCGTCGGCAGCCCATATCCCGTATATGCATCGGGCAAGGCATGGTGGTGGCTTTCCCTCTCTGCCATAGTTGGTTACGTATTTGGCGACTGGTGTCTTTTCAACTGCTACCTTTCAATTGGCGCGCGTTTTGGCCAGCTGTTCATGACGCTGGCTCCGCCCATTGCCGCCATTGCCGGCTGGGCCATTCTTGGAGAGACTCTGAGTTGGAAATCCGGCATAGCCATGGCCGTGACCCTTGGCGGTATTGCAATATCCATCCTGAGCCGCGGCGGCGGGCACAAGGTTCAGCTGACCCTCCCTTTCAAGGGAGTCCTGCTTGGTCTTGGCGCCGGAGCCGGCCAGGGCGTAGGGCTGGTCCTCAGCAAGGTTGGCATGCAGTATTATGCAAGTTCCATCCCCGCAGACGCCCCCTCCATAATGGCCGATATGCTCCCGTTCGCGTCCACCATGATCCGCGCCGTCATAGGTGCTGCCGGTTTCCTTGCCCTCATGGCCCTGCAGAAGGACCTTCCAAAGCTTGGAAAGGCGGTGAAAGACCGCACCGGAATGGGCTACGCGCTCATTATGACGCTGTTTGGTCCGGTCCTTGGCGTGTCGCTCTCCCTTATGGCAGTGCAATATGCCAATGCTGGTATCGCATCCACTCTCATGGCTCTTACGCCTGTATTCATACTTATTCCATACGCTGTCATATACAAGCAGCGCATAAAGTTCCGTGAGGTACTTGGCGTACTTGTTTCCATGACCGGCGTTGCCCTCTTCTTCCTGCTGTAATGAACGTCCTCTACTCCACAATGCTCTCCAAGGCCTGTCCGTCACAGGTCCCCGGTCTTGCCAGGTTTTTCAAAACAGGTCCTGGCCAGTACGGCTATGGAGACAAGTTTCTGGGCATCAAAGTTCCCGTCACACGCTCAGTTGTAAAGGAATGCTGGAAGTCTGTGGGCTTCCCTGAGCTGGAAGAATGCATTAGCTGCGAGTATCATGAGGTGCGCCTGGCGGCGCTGCTTTCCCTGGTAGAAATCTTCAGGCACTCAAAGCCGCTCCGGCAGCAGTGCGTAGACTTCTATCTAGCACATACAGATTATATCAACAACTGGGACCTTGTAGACCTCAGCTGCTATCCTCTTCTGGGCCAATGGCTTATGGATAAGGACCGCACTCTGCTATATAACCTTGCCAGAAACGGCAAAACCATCTGGGAGCAGCGCATTGGCATTGTAAGCACCATGACCTTCATCCGCGGCGGCCAGATTCAGGATACCTTTGACATTGCCGATATCCTCCTTCATCACCCCCACGACCTCATTCACAAGGCCGTTGGCTGGCTTCTGCGTGAAGCCGGCAAGCGTGACAAGCCCGCCCTTGAGGCCTGGCTTGACACCCGCGCCTCCCAGATGCCCCGCACCATGCTTCGATATGCAATAGAGAAGTTTCCGGAGGAGGAGAGAAAAGCGTATTTGAACAAGTAAATGCAGGTAACGTGACAAAAAAAGTCACGTTACCCGCACTTAAGCAATAAACCTCCCGTTAAAATACTTCCACAGCGGGGCGGCCATGAGGGCCTGGAGAATCTGGTTCTCTTCCAGGAGCTGCTTTACAAACGAAGGGGACTTCAGATACACGTCTATGTCTTCCGTGGCGTCAAGGTGCTGGCCTGAGACTTTGGAGACTCCAACAGCCAGGAAGCTGTGGGCCAGGTTGTTGGAGGTTGCCGGGTTGGGGGAGAGGGTCATCCACTCCTGCCACTGCCCGCCGGCATAACCTGTTTCTTCCAGAAGTTCCCGCTTAGCGGCCTGGAGCGGCGTCTCCCCGGCTTCAATGACCCCGCAGGGGAGTTCATAACAAGTATTCCCCAGCCCGTGGCGGTACTGACGCTCCAGCACAAAGTCCCCGTCTTCAGTTATTGCAATTATATTCACCCAGTCCGGGTATTCAAGCACGTAATACTCATTATTGATACGTCCGTCAGGCAGCTGGGCTACGTCGCGCCTTGCCGTGAGCCATGGACGCCTTATCAGATACTCGGAGGACAGTATGGTCCACTTTTTTTCCTGGGTTATTGTAGATTTCATAATGCAAAGATAACTCTATTTTTATTGTGACGAAAGTTCCGAGATTGCGTTTTTTGTCCCAAAACTGGCACTTTCGTCCCAAATTGGCACTTTATGTCCCAGCTTTTCGTCACAGGTGGCATTTATTTCCATGCAAGCGTCTGCGGATATATCTTTGCGAAAAACTTGAAAACAGATGACAGCGTCCATCCCCGAAAAACTCAGGCTTGACAATGCCGCCAACATATATCCCGCTTCCATGAGCAAGCACTACTGCTCGCTCTATAGAATGAAAGTAACCCTGACGGAAGATATAGACAAAGATATCCTCCAGCATGCTCTCCTGAAGACGTCCGAGCGAATTCCCACTTTCCGCTGCACCCTTAAGGCAGGGGCTTTCTGGTGGTATCTCCACAGGGTTAAAAAGGATCCCCGGCTTAAGCCGCTCAAGCCTCTCAAAGCGTTCAATTTTGCCGATCAGGACGGCCTCCTTTACCGGGTCAGCGCAGAGGGAAAGCAGATTTTCCTGGACGTTTTCCATGCCCTCACCGACGGTTTCGGCGCCATGAGTTTCCTCCTCACCCTGACAGGAGAGTACATCCACCGCCGTTACGGGGAGAGCATCTCCTACAACGGACTTGCCCTTGACCCCAGGGACGTCCCTGTCTATGCCGAGGTCGAGGACAGCTTCAAAACCGTTTTCACAGGCCGGCACGGCCAGCTGGAAAAGAATGTCGATGCGTACCATATCCGCGGCGCGGCAATGCCACTCGGCGCCGTGAAGGACATGCGCGTTTCCATGCCCATGGCGCGTATCTCGGAGGTATGCAAGGAGTACTCCTGCACCGTTACGGACCTCCTTACATCGGCAATGCTCTATGCCCTTCAGGACGAGCACCGGCAGGATCCGTCGGCAAAAAAGAGAAGCGTGCTCAAGGTTTCGGTACCAGTGAATCTTAGGCCGATATACCATAGCCGTACGGTCCGGAACTTCTCCTCCTACGTGAACCTTGGAATGGATATCAAAGACGGGTATCTTACCTTCCGCCAGATAGTTGACGCAGTCAAGACCCAGAAAGAGCACGACCTGCGCCTGAATGAACTGGAGCCCAAGATTGCCGCCAACGTGGAACTGGAAGAAATGCTTCTGGTCCGATGCCTTCCCCTTGTTGTCAAGCACCCCATCATTGACATCATAAACCTCCTTCACGGGGACCGTTTCTGCTCACAGACGCTTTCCAACATGGGCCGGGTGGACGTTCCCGCTCAGATGCAGAAGTATATTACCGATATAGATTTCATCCTTGGGCGCCAGAGAGGAAACTCCGGTGCTGCCTCATGCGTGGGTTACAACGGGCGCCTGTGCCTCCACCTTACCCGCAAGATATCCAGGGACTCGTTCGAGTTCTCCCTTCTCCGTCTTCTCTCCTCGCTTGACATTCCCACTGACGTCACAATCGATGCACTGGCATGATAGTGATTCTTCTCTTTTCGGTTTCCAGTTTCCTTATAAACAGGGGAGAGAAACGTAAACAGGCCAGCCGCAAAGGCTGACCTGTTTTTGGTACTGGGTAGGAGAATCGAACTCCTATTGCGAGATTGAGAATCTCGAGTACTAACCGTTATACGAACCCAGCAGTTATTTTGGACTGCAAAGGTAAGTAAAAAAACTGATTATCCAAATTTTTTTGTAAATTTGTACAAATAATATTTGGCTTATGACACTCATCAAATCCATTTCCGGTATTCGCGGAACCATTGGAGGAGCCCCCGGCGGAGCACTCACCCCCATAGACGTCGTCAAATTCACCGCTGCCTATGCGGCAACCCTTCCTCAGCGCAAGCCCCAGCCCAACGGCGATAAATATAAGATTGTTGTCGGCAAGGACGCCCGCATGAGCGGAGATATGGTAGAGCAGCTGGTTGTGGGAACCCTCATCGGCTGCGGCATAGACGTGGTCAAGTGCGGCTTCGCATCCACCCCCACCACGGAAATGGCCGTCCTCTTCGCAAAGGCCGATGGCGGAATAATCCTCACCGCCAGCCACAACCCCAAGCAGTGGAACGCCCTCAAACTCCTTAACGACAAGGGAGAATTCCTCACCGCCATCGAGGGCCAGGCGGTCCTGGACCTTGCAGAGAAAGAAGACTTTGACTTTGCAGAAGTGGATAACCTTGGCACCATAGAGGAAGAAGACTTCACGGACAAGCACTTGGATGCCGTCCTGGCCCTGCCTGCCGTGGACGTGGATGCCATCAAGGCAGCCAAGTTCACTGTAGTAGTAGACGCCGTGAACAGCGTAGGCGGAATCATCATGCCCCGTCTCCTTAAACGCCTGGGCGTCAAGTGTATCGGCCTTAACTGCAACCCCACGGGAGACTTTGCCCACAACCCGGAGCCTCTTCCCGCAAACCTGGTAGACCTCTGCGAGACCGTAGTCAAAGAGAAGGCCGATCTTGGCGTCTCCGTAGACCCTGACGTAGACCGCCTTGCCTTCATCCAGGAGGACGGCAAGCCCTTTGTGGAGGAATACACCCTCGTGAGCGTTGCAGACTATCTCTGCGAGCTCGCAGAAAAGGAAGGAAAGCCCATTGCCACAGTCTCCAACCTTTCATCTACCCGCGCCCTTCGCGACGTCACTGAAAAGCACGGCGGCAAGTACTATGCATCGGCAGTAGGCGAGGTTAACGTAACCACCCTCATGCATAAGGTAGGCGCCCTCATCGGCGGCGAAGGCAACGGAGGCGTCATCTATCCCGCCATCCACGCAGGCCGCGACGCCATGGTTGGAGTAGCCCTGTTCTTGAGCAACCTTGCCCACAAGAAGATGAAAGTGAGCGAGCTCAAGAAGACCTACCCCCAGTACTTCATCGCCAAGAACAAGATTCAGCTCTCTGACCCCGCCCTCATAGACAAGATCCTGAGTGAGCTCAAGAAGATTTACGCCAAGGAAGATGTGAACACCATCGACGGCGTCAAGATAAGCTTCGAGTCAAAGAAGCAGTGGGTCCACCTCCGCAAATCCAACACTGAGCCCATCATCCGTATCTACTCCGAGGCCAACACCATGGCAGAAGCCGAAGCCCTTGGCAATGAGGTAATTGCGGTTGCAAATAAAATCATCGGTTAATAGCAAAGGCATATACTGTTCCGGAAACCGTCGCTTCGCGACCCCTCCCATAAATGGGCCCCTCCCTCTTATGGTGCCGAGGGTGGCACAGGTTTCCAGAACAGTATATGCCTTTGCCTGAATGAGTATGTTTAGTTTCAGAACTACGCCGCTACAGGACCAGCTGGACAAGGCTCTTAATGAGGGCAGGGTGGGGTGTTTCTGTACACAGAACTGCTGGGATACCTCCCGCGGGGCGTGGATGTACGATATTTTTAAGGAAAGGGGAAACCTGGAGGTGATATTCTCTCCAAGAGAGGCGGAACTGACGCCCGGAACCAACCATATAGTCTTTGACGTGGAGCGGCTCCGTACCCTGGACGCAGTTGTTGTTGAGATCCAGGATGTGGGTGTCCGTTATTTCAACTATACCAAGGACGTACTGCAGCTCATGGAGATGCTCATGCTTCTTGGAGAGGAGGCTCCGTCACTGTATGTGGTAGACCACATTAATCCGTCCGGAAGGGTAGTGGAGGGGAGTATCCCGTCGGTGACAGGGGAGATGTTCGTCCCCAAAGTTGCGCACAGGCACGGGCTCACGCTTGGGGAAATCGTCAATCTGTATGCCTCGGAGATAGGCGCAAAGTTTCCTATCCATGTGATATCGGCAATGGCAACAAGTTCCGTGAGGCAGCTTATGCCATGGACCATTGCGCCGGCGTCCGATATTCCCGGGCTGTTCAGTTCCTATCTGTACAGTGGCGGGGGACTCTGGAACAATACCACCATAACGCCTGGCATCGGCACGTCCAGACCCTACGAATACATCGGCGCGCCTTTTGTGAAACCGCTTCAGGCAGAGCACCTTCCGCAGGCGTCAGGAGCGCTTCTGAGGCCTTGTTCATTCACTCCCGCTGCGGGACGGTATGCCGGCGAGCGCTGCCAGGGATTCCAGATAATGCTGCTTCCCGGGGAGCCTTACCACAGCCTCCTTCACACCCTGCACCTGATGCGCTGGTTCGTGGAGCACTATTCCGCCTTTGAGTTTGAGCCTGCTTTCTGGACCAAGCTGGCAGACCCAGTTCTGGAAGAGTATCTCCGGGAGAAGATCAGTTTTGACGTCGTTCAGGAACATATCAAGTTGGAGGAGCAGAAGTGGATCCGCAAGGCAAAGCGCTACCTCCTTTACGACGACCAGCCCTACCGCATGAAGTAGCTTTGGCACGCCAATTGCGTAAGTTACTGCCGATGAAAAAGATTTGGACATATCTCCTGTCTGCCGTGCTCCTGCTTGGCAGCATGTCTGCCCGGGCCGGAGAAGAGGACAAGCCTCTGTCTGAGCAGGTGGTAGAGTACGCAAAGACTTTTATCGGCACGCCTTACAAACTTGGGGCTGCCGGGCCTTCCCAGTTTGACTGTTCCAGCTATACCACCTATGTCTTCAAGCATTTCGGGTACGATATTCCCGCCTACTCCAAGACCCAGTTCAGGCTTGCCAGGCATGTGGACAGATATGCCGATCTGCAGAAAGGAGACCTGGTATTCTTCGGGACCAGGGCCGGAGCAAGGACCATCGGCCATGTTGGAATCCTGGTGGACAAGGACGAGGAAACCGGCTCTTTCACCTTTATACATGCGTCGGTGACGCAGGGGGTTGTGATTCAGAGTTCCAACCACCCCTACTTCCAGCTCAGGTATGTGGGAGCGCGGAGGGTTATTCCGGACGAATAGCCTGCTGCCACATGGTGCAGAGGGAGTCCAGTGCGGGGAGATTCTCCTTCCTTATGGGCTCTGCAGGCGGAGATTCAAGTTTTAACGGGTTCACGGGGGACCCGTTTTTCCATACCCTGAAGTCAAGGTGCGGGCCGGTGGCGGTTCCCGTCATCCCCACGTATCCTATTACTTGCCCCTGGGATACCCTCTGGCCTGCTTTTACGGCCATTTTTGAGAGGTGAAGGTAAGCGGTGGTGTACACTGAATTGTGGCGCACTTTGACCATGTTGCCGGCGCCGCCTTTACCCCAGCCTGCGCTGAGAACGGTGCCGTCGCCGATGCTGTGGACGGGGGTGCCGGTGGGGGCGGCATAGTCAACTCCGGTATGCGGACGGACGGTTCCGTGAACGGGATGCAGCCTGTGCAGGGAATACCCTGACGATATGCGGGTAAACTTGAGCGGAGCCTTCAGGAAGGCTTTTCGCATGCTTTCTCCCTTGGGGTTCCAGTATTTGTTTCCGCCGTCACCCTGGTCAAAGTATACTGCCGGGAGGCAGGTGTCGCCGCGAAGGAATTCTGCATAATCTATCCTGCCGATGCCTACGGATTCTCCCTCGCAGATGTTCTCGACGTACGCCACGCGGAAGCGGTCTCCTTTCTGGAGGCCGAAGAAGTCTACCGTCCAGGCGTAAACATCGGCAAGATTGACGATGAGCTCAGGGGAGGCGCCTGCGGCTGTCATATCGTTCCAGAGGGAGGAGTTGATGGTGACGTCGGCGGTTTTCCGGACGGATTCTACGGTTTTATTGTACTTTCTTACGGCGATGGAATCCTGGCACTGGAAGATGGTCTGCTGGGTGCGGCTGTTGTCGTAGACTATGTAATCCAGGGTAGTGGAGTCCCTGTAATAGGCGTTCCAGGTGTTTCCGGCACGGAGCTTCCGTACGTCGAAAACGGTGTCACAGGCCTGTAGGAGCTGGAAGGCCTGCTCCCTGGAAAGCCCAAGGCTGCTTACCCACCCGATGAAATTGTCCCCGGACTTTATGCTGCCGGTCACAACCTCGAAGGAGTCTGTGCAGAACCCAAGGGGATAGACGGTGTCCTTTACGGGAACGGGTTCTAAAGGCGTTTTTCTTGAGAAAATGTTGCAGGATACTGCTGCAAGAAGTAATATGATTAAATATGACAGTCTTTTCATGATATGCAAAGTTAATCATTTTCCAAAAAATGCTTATATTTGCGTGATTAAACCAATAACCATGTCAACAGTATCACTTGCATCGGAAAAATACGCTTTCAATAACGTACGCACTTATCTGGCCGCTGTAGCATTTGTGTGTGGCAATATCCTGGTTCCCCAGCTGTGCCACCTTATTCCTAATGGCGGTCTCATCTTCCTGCCCATATATTTCTTCACGCTGGTTGCAGCGTTCAAGTGCGGCTGGAAGGTCGGTCTTCTTACTGCAGTGCTTTCCCCGGTAGTGAACTGTGTGCTGTTTGGCATGCCTCCCGTGGCATCCCTGCCCGCAATCCTTGTCAAGTCCCTTACCATGGTCCTTGCAGTAGAGATCGTTTCCAGGAAAATGAAGTTCTCCATTCTCTCCGTAGCCGTGGCAGTGCTTGCTTACCAGATAGTTGGAATGGCTGTTGAGTTCCTCATGGACTTCAATTTCATGCATGCAATCCAGGACGTCCGCATAGGCTGGCCAGGCATCCTCATCCAGATAGTGGGCGGATTCCTTGTGATCAAGGCCCTGCAGCGTAAATGAAAGGAGTACTGAAATCATTCCTTTTCCCACAGGACTTTTATGCCGATGATGTCGTGGACTTTGTCGGCAATTGCATTAAACGCCATGGGGAAGCGGAGTGGCGTGCCGTTGTTCTCACAAACGAGATCCACGGCCACCTGGGCATCTACTCCACCCTGGGAGCCAAAATGGGCCTCCGGGCGCGGGAGCTGTTCAGGGAGAGGGGACTGGAAGGGGAGATATCTGTCATCTCCTTTGCCGGCAGCGTCCCTCCTGTGAGCTGCCTGAACGATGGCCTGCAGGTAAGTACCGGCGCTTCCATGGGCCACGGCCTTTTTGCGGTTTCCCCCGGGGAGGAGCCTTCCGTCAAAGCCAGGTTCACCTGCGGCGGGGATTCTTTGGATATATGCCTTAAGCCTGAGTATGAGGCCCTTATAAAGGCCGATATCAAGCAGGGCGTTTCCCTTTACGGGCATACTCCGGAGTATTGGGAATATGTCCGTAAACTGGCTCTGCGGTACTGGCTGGAATGGGACCGCAGTCAGGTATTTGTTGTGTATTGAGATGAGCCATCCCAAATTCATACTGGTATCGGACCCCGCAGCTCCGCTTGTGGGGACGTTTGTGTACGGGATGGTTGGCCAGCATAAGGAGCTTGTCCAGGGCTACGTGAAAGTTCACGGCGGTGGATGGTATCTGAAAGATGACGATAAGAAAACCATCACTCTCTACGGCAGTTCCGGAGATTACGGTGAGCCAAGACTTGCATTCCTGAACCGCATTCCCCGTGAGCTCCGGGAGTACACTTTCTTCTTCACCCCCATCTGGGGCCTTCCGGGTAATCAGTTGGATTTAAGCGAAGTGGAATGGTTTTAGACCAGATGGGGCGATAAATACTCTATGGTTCAGTGACCACGTTGTCATGGCTGTTATTGCAATAGTCAAAGGCACCTTTCACCAGGAGCGCCACGGCTCCAACATACAAAGCAACGGAAATAACAATCTCTAACATAGCTCAAATCTTTTGTTGGTGCAAAGTTAATACCCGCTTGCGCCAAACTATTGCGCAATGCTCCGGTCTCACGGAAAATGTGTAAATTTGAAGACGAATACTTGTGGAAAACCTTTTGTGACACTATGCAAGACTGCGAAACAATTAACCTTAACGAATACACACCCTCCGGTGAAGGCGGTACTGCCATTACCTATAAGCACAACAGCCGCAACTCCCTCGCGAAGCTCTACAACAGCGGATTCGAGGCCGTTGTTGCCATTGAAGAGTTCAAGGTGGCGCAGGCCGTTTATGACCTTGGAATCCCTACCCCTAAGCCATATAGGCTTGTAACGGACGGTGTGCGCCTTGGGGCTGAATACGAGTTCATCACCGGGAAGCGCTCGTTTGCCCGTATCCTGTCTCAGGAGCCGGATAAGATGCAGGAAATTGCAGAAGCCTTTGCCAAAGCCGCCCACACGCTCCATTCTACCAAGGCGGATACGGCAAGACTGCCTTCCATCAGGGAATTGCTGCGCTCATTCTATCTTGGCAGCGACACCGTGACCCCGGAATACAGGGAGCGTGCCCTGGCTTTCCTCCAAAAGATCCAGGAACCTGTCACCTGCGTCCATGGAGACTTCCATATCGGCAATATCATAACGGACGGAAATCGTACGCTGTGGATTGACATCGGCCAGTTCGGCTATGGTGCTCCCGAATGGGATCTTGGCTGGTTCTGGACCATAAGCCACAATCTGGGAGACAGTCGGGCCGATTTCCTTCTGCATCTTACCCAGGAGACCCTGGTCTCTTTCTGGGACGCTTTCCTTCCGGTTTACCTTGGTACGAAGGATCCGGCGGCACTTGGCGAGTACACACGTAAGATACTGGCTTATTATGCTGTGAGGGTTCCCTACATGTTCAGCCTGATCAACCATGACAAGTTCCCCGAGGAAGGGTGTAGGTCTCTTATCCAACTGATTCCATAGGACTGTGAACGAAACTGTGCACAAAAAGAAAAGTCGCTGATTATCAGCGACTTTTGTGGGGCATAGTAGAACTGACTGCGCTTTTGAATTAGATGGAGTTTTTAAGAGTACAATTTGGAAGTTTGTCAATAAATTGCTAATATTGCATAGTTAAACATTTTATGCTGTGTACAATGCCGGAACTGCATTCAATAGATTTCGATATGATCCAGCGTTTCAGCGAGGATTTGAAGCGGGAGGTCGCCTCCTGGGCGAAGGATCCGCTGTCTTGGGAAGATATGGTCGCCCAGTACCAGAGGCTCCATACAACCCAGAATCAGAGTTAGAAACAGCCATGGACCAAGAATCCGACCTGGAGAACTGGGCTCGGAAAAATGGTTGTTGGCATATACATCCTCAGGAATATTACAAAAGCCTCGGTTACCAGTTTTATGGTTTCGGAGGTGAAGCACAGGTGTATGCAGAAGGGGATGTCTTTGTTCATAAAGTATGCAGGACTGGCCAATATGACAATCTTGTCCGTTTCTTTGACAGGATAGTTATTCAGAATACTCTATGTCCTCAAGCTTATCTGGAAGTAGAGGGCTTTGGTCGTGACCTGCAGAATGACTTTGTCGTTCTTATGAAGCAGCGTTTCTTCCGCCAGGCGCATAAAATGAGCGAAGATGAAATCTCTCTGTATATGCGCTGTCTTGGCTTCTGGAAACTTGTAGAAGAGCCCTATCACACCGTCCGCTTCTATTCGGACACTGTGATTGCCGAAGATCTTCACCCCGGAAACATTTGGATGACCGGTGATAATAATGTGGTTATTATCGATGGATCTTTCATATTTAATACACCCGGTCTCGGTCTTGGCGGCAAGTTTGTCTACTAAAACGGATTACAGTACTCGTTGGCCGCCTTGGGAAACAAGTACCTGACGGCCTTCAAATGGATATTTGGCGAATCGAACTCTCGGAAGATAAAAGTGCTTTCAAGGCTGGTTTTTGAACTGAGGTTCCTGTAACCTGTAACCCAAACCGAAACAATCGGTCACAGGTTGGTTACAAACTGGCTACTTTAGAATGCTTCTTTTTGATTCTGGATGCGATACGCCACAGTAACACAAAACGTCCCAAAACTCGCGGACTATCAAAGGGTTAGGGAAGTAACTAAAAGAAAATCAAGGACTTAAGTTTTACCTTAAATCCTTGACCTTGTGGAGCATAGGAGAATCGAACTCCTGACCTTTTGAATGCCATTCAAACGCTCTACCAACTGAGCTAATACCCCGTTTCCCGTTTTGGGATTACAAAGGTAGTGCTTTTTTCGGAAACTGCAAGAAAATTTTGCAAGAATTTAATAATTACATAACTTTGCAAAACGTTTTGCATGGGGGTGTTTTGGTTTTGACAGCGTTGATGCAGGACGGTAAGCATGCCGGGCGTGGAGGCCTTGCCCGTAAATCTCAGACCTCGAAAAATCAGTTGCCAACAACAACTACGCACTCGCTGCTTAATTCGCCCAAGGCAATTAGCTTAATCCGCGCGGCCAAGGCTGCCGCGCCGACGAGTATCCCTCGGACATTCCGCCCTGTATTGTCCGGCCCAGGGGTATCATCCAGACAGGGACGCTCCGGCGGACGCCTCTAAAGCCGGCTAAGACTTAAAGGCTAAGGACGGGTTTGCCCGCCATCCGGCTGGCCCGTCACAAAAATCAAAGGACGGATAAGCATGTAGAAAGCCGCCAGGTACGGCGTTTGGACAGCGGTTCGAGTCCGCTCACCTCCACAGAAAACCGCTTCTGAATATGTTCAGAGGCGGTTTTCTTATTTTATATCCCAAATCGTATCCCAAAAAGCGTTCAAATAACTCCAGA
>JAEEGI010016582.1_pt1 | contig 15193 bp, 11 predicted proteins | sample 8958751 | NCBI WGS metagenome assembly JAEEGI01 (sample SAMN16246545, study PRJNA631951) | gut metagenome | biome: gut microbiome; feature: rumen; material: KS-attached | host: Bos | place: Iran: Karaj | collected 2018-10
GTCGATATTGGAGTAGCGCAGGTCTTTGACATCGTAGAAACGCATGCCTGTGTAGAGACAGAAGATGAAGGCATTGCGGACGTTCTCTTTCTCGAACTGATAGTGGGTATCCATGAGTTTCTGAATCTCCTCTTGCGAGAGCACATCTTTCTTCAGCACCTGGTCATCAACGACACAGACAATGCCTTTGCATGGATCTTTCGCCATGATGCCCTGATCAACGGCAGAGCGCACCACCTTCTTAAATCGCTGCAAGATGCTTTTGGCTCCTTCGCCCACACTACGAGTCTGGAGATATTCAGCAAACTTCACCATCATTTCATGAGTGATGGCATCGGGCCGTATGAAGTCTTTCAACAGCGGATGGAACTCGGCAAGAAAGTCCTTGAAACGACTGAGGGCAATCTGAATCATGCGGATGTCCTTCTTGGTATAGCTGGTAATATACGACTGATAATAGTCGAGAAAGTTGATGCCCTTCTCTTTCTTCAGTCGATAACCCTCGCGGTTGTCCAGGAACTCTTGTTCACGTTCGAAGCGAATCTTCTTGGCCAGTTCCAGCGTCTCCTTGTTTTGTTGTCGTTGGATGGGTGTCCGAGGTGAAGCCAAAAGATACAGCGACAGACTTTCCTTCTTGCGAATGGATGTGCCGTTGTCCCGATTATAACCCATCTGATACTCCAAATATAGGCTATATTCGGTGTCATTCTTCACTAATTTCTTCAATAATCGTGGATTTCCTGCTTCCACGAGGTTCTTGTTTTTGCCTCTTGATTCTGCCATAACTCGTTTATTTGCTGATGTTTTCTTTTCGTCTGCAAAGGTACTAAAGTTTTAATTGGGGTGTTAAAAAGGTGTTAATTCTAACAAAACAAGGGCAAAAATGGGGTATTTTATCAAAAGTTCGAAAAATAGAAAAACATCGTAAATAGCTGTATATCAATTACTTTATTGCTTTTTCTTTCCTTTGTTTGAGGCGGTTATGTTCCGGATCTGGGTACATTGTATTTTATTAAATCCTTTATAAATGCTTGATTTATAAAGGATTTTTTGTTTTTAAGTTGTACTAAAAGTGTACTTTCTATCATATAGGTGTACTTTTGGTGACTTTTGCTATCTCTATATTGCAAAAATAATGGTGCAAGTATATCACTACACCTACACCATACCAAAAGAATATATATTAGCTTTTTGCAAAGCTTTTGCAAAAATACACATTTTTTGTTATTCCACCATGTTTTTTTGCTTTAATTGTTCCTTACCTTTAGCTTAGTGATTAAAAAATAATCACATAGTGTATATTGTTATTATATAGTCCGGAATTCTAAGATACTTTCCTTATTATCATCTATTTGATCAACAGTCGCTTAGTAGCTCTAAGTTCCTTTTGCAGCAGTTCCATCCGCTCTTTCAGTTGCTCGTGGGTAGGTAGCATGTCCTTTATTCGAATATTATTATAAGTGTCCTTTCTCCTTACATTTTTCGCAGGATTTCATGTCTTCAATTTCTCCGACGTAGCCGGTGCCGTAGCATTCGGGGCATACTTTAACGGGACGAAGATATTTTGAGGAAACCCATCCCTCATATTCATTGACCACCGAGCCGAATATCAGTTTGGTTACAGAGACTTGGCGGAAGCCGTTTTTCGATTTCCCCATGTCGCAAACCACCTCGCCTTTGTCCAGCTGGATTTTACCCCATTCCGAGTCAATCACGGGATATCTCATGCCAGGTCCTTTCCTCACATTCACATCCTGACCGGTAGATATAAAACCTTTCAGGTTCTGTGCGCCGACAGACAGTGTTATCATCAGCAGCATGATCATCATTGCAATTCTTTTCATAGATTGTTTTTCTTTGGTTTGACAGATTATATGCAAAGTTACGATTAAGCAAGCGTAGCACAAACTTCATATTGGTTGAATAGCCCATTATGAGCCGTGAAGACAGGATCCATCTGTCCTCCTCATACTTGTGCGTTATCTCCACATTGGCAAAGGGCAAATAAAAAACCAGCCACCATTGACAGATATGGCAAAGTTTTTTATAACCCCCGTGCCTTAAGCAGCCCGGAAGCATCGGGCTCTTTCATGCCAGTGAAGTCGGAAAACATCTGCATGAGGTCGCCCGTGTTGCCACGGCTGAGCACCTTCTCGCAGAAATCGCTGCCCGTAGCAGGGTCGAGCGCACCACGCTGCTTGAAAATATCAGCGATGTTAACAGCCAGCACCTCCGTCCAGAGATAGCTGTAGTAACCGGCTGCATAACCGCCTCCCCACACATGGTTGAAATAGCTGGTGCGGTAGCGTGGCGGAATCTGAGGGTCAAGCAGCCCCACTTTCTTCAGTGCCTCCTCCTCAAATTTGGCGGCTTCCTCAGCCGACGGAATATTATTTGACGGCAACATGTGCCAAGCCATATCCAGGCATGTGGCAGCCAAGTTCTCACCTAAGGCGTATGCTGGCTGGAAGGTGATGCTCTTGAGCATACGTTCTTTCAGGTCGGCAGGCATCGGTTCCCCTGTCTCATAATGGCGTGCATAATGGTCGAAAATCTCCGGGATAGATGCAAACGACTCATTGAACTGAGACGGCATCTCCACAAAGTCGCGTGCCACGCTGGTGCCGCTGAGTCGGTTGTATTGGCAGTCGGAAAGCATGCCGTGCAACGCATGTCCGAACTCATGGAACATGGTAGTCACCTCGTCCCATGTCAGCAGTGACGGCTTTCCTTCCGGGGCTTTAGCATTGTTACACACGTTGAAGATGATAGGCAGCTGATTGTACTGGCGGCTCTGTTTGGCGAAGCCGTCCATCCATGCCCCGCCCCGTTTGGTCGGCCGACGGAAATAGTCGCAGCAGAAGAGCGCTTTCGACTTTCCATCCTTGTCGAACACCTCAAAGGCTTTCATGTCGGTATGGTAGAGCGGGATATCAGTCCGCTCCTTGAAGGTGAGCCCATACACACGGTTCGCTGCATAAAACACCCCGTTGATGAGTACGCTGTCGATGTTGAAATAAGGTTTCACCTCCTCATCGCTGACATCAAGCTGCTGTTTCTTCATCTTGGCAGAGTAATAGAACCGGTCGTAAGGTTGAAGCTGGAAGTCTTCCCCTTCAGTCTGGCGTGCGAACTCCTCGATGGCACGGGTCTCCTCATCAGCCTTTGGCTTATATTGAGCGATGAGACTCTTGAGGAAGTCATAGACGTTCTCAGGTGTCTTGGCCATGGTGTTCTCCAGGGAATAGGCTGCATAGTTGGGATAGCCCATCAGCTCGCCTTTCTCTGCCCTCAGCTTCGCCATCTCGCTGACGATGGAATAGGTGTTGCTGTCGCCAGTGCCGTCTGCGCGGTATATTGAGGCCTCGTACACCTTCCGGCGCAGTTCGCGGTTGTCGAGGCTGGTCAGCAGCGGCTGCTGCGTGGTGTTGACGATGACAATGGCATAGGGTGCTTTGCCGCCACGGCTCTCCGCGTCTTTCTTGCATTGTTCGATATCGGCGTCGGTGAGTCCGGCGAGGTCTTCCTTTTTCTCCACCCATACGACAGCATTGTTGGTGGCTTCCTGTAAGAGGTCACCCCATTGCTGCTGCAATTCGGAGATACGCATGTTGATAGCTTTCATCCGCTCCATCTTGTCGTCAGGCTACAAGGCTCCCTGACGGACAAATTCCTTATAAGTCTCCTCCAGCAGCTTCTTGTCTTCGCCTGTCAGCGTCTCATACTGCTTATCGTAAACTTGCTTGATGCGCTCAAAAAGTGGTTTATTGAAAGAGATATCGTTCTCCAGCTCGGTCAGCATCGGCTGCACTTTCTTCTCAATCTCACCCAGCTCGGGTGTTTTGTCCGCCTCAGTCAAAGCGAAAAACACCCTGCTCACGCGGTCGAGCACGCGGCTGCTCTCCTCGTATGCCAGGATAGTGTTCACGAAGGTGGCAGAATCAGGATTATTCACAATCTTATCAATCGAATCGCGGGTGGCCTGGATAGCCGTCTGAAAAGCCGGCAGATAATCATCGTTCTGGATTTTGCTGAAGTCAGGGGCTCCAAACGGGAGTTTGCTCTCCTGCAGCAGAGGATTATCCTTCCGTGTCTGCTGACAGCCACTAAAGGATGCCATCATAGCTGATGCAATCATAATGGAAATGATGAAAGTTTTCATAATTTTTTGGGGAGTTAATTTTCTTTCAGAAAATGGGAGTTAATTTTTCAAAAGGGAGTTAAAATTGCATTTGGAGTTAAATTCCTTCGGAATTGGAGTTAATACTGCGAATGGGGAGTTAATCGTTCACTCGGCAAATTACTCTTTGAAGGAATAAAATGCAAATATACTAACATTTTTTGAAACTATGATTTAGTATGCCCTTTCTGTATCATTTTTTAACATTACTGAACTGTCGGATATACAATTAAGCACCTTTCCGGCGTTTAGCACAGGGGTATAGTTGTTCGTTGAAAAATAAAAATGAAGATGTGCGCACATCCTCATTTTTATTTCATCATAGGTATCTACGACGATGACCTTACTTCATTATCACACCACTGGTGTTTTCGGCAGTCATCGTGGCAGCAAAAAATTTAGTTTCCAGCGGGGAAAGTGAAATCGACCTTATTCACGCCCGTTCCGTAGATGGTTTTGAAGTCGTCTTTCATTGAGATGACATGGTAGCCGTTTTCGCGCCACTGTGCACCCAATTTGAGCGCCTTCTCGCGGTTAGCATGGTCGCGTTCATCATCGTCGGCTATGAGCATGAATGCTGCACTGCGGTGCTGCTTGTTGCTCAGACAGTAGTTGTGCATTGAGCAGTCGCCACTGCTGTTGCCGAATGACAGCACTGGCACCTTACCGATCTCCTGTGAAATCTGCAGAACCTTATTGGTCTTCAGGTTTTTGATGATAAGTTCATCCGTGCGGACGATGTCCTCCTCTTTTCCCATAGTATAGTTGACACCAGCCTCTGTACCCTGACTGCTTGACATGAGTTTCACATCCATGCCAATCACCCTGTTAGGTGCAATGCCGAGAGGCTCCACCAAAGAGCGGCAGATAAATCGGTCGGACCCGGACACGACATAAAAAGTGAAGCCGTTGGCTTTCAGATAGTCGAACACCTCCGTCATAGGCTTGAAGAAACTCTGGCCGTAGGTCATGCCAGTGAATCCGTTAGCCGGCAGTGCAGCGTAGGCTTTCACATACGCATCGAACTGTGCGATAGTCATTCCGGCATATGCCTTAGCAGCCGCCTGCGCGTGAATCATGTCGAAATGATCAGGCAGCGCAGTTCCCTGACGCACAAAATCCCTGATGTTCTGGGCAGCCTGACGCACATCCTCCGGTGCCTTGTCCTTGTAGACTGGATCGTCGAGTGCCCGGTACTCAAGCAGGTTGTACTCAAAATAAGTAGGATAAAGCTCGCCCACGAAAGTTCCGTCCATGTCGAAAGTGGCAACACGGTCTTCCACACTGATGAAATTAGGGGAACTCGGGTTGGTCACATCCTCCACAAAATCCTGCAGTGCAGACAGCGCCTCGCACTTGTTCCATGACGGGAAATACTCCTTGGGTTGAGGAATGTTGACATCATCATCATCTTTGCTACATGATGTCACAACAGAGCCGCAGACAGTCAGGATGGCGGCCAGCATCCAAATTTTAATCTGATTCATGATTATTTATTGAACAATAGTAGAACTTACTCTCCCAACAGTTTCTGGAGCCGTTTATGCAACGCCCTACCACGAAGGGCACGGTCGACAATCTTGCCTTGCGGGTCGATAAGGATATTGTCGGGTATGGCATCGATTTTATATACCGGAGCCGCCGCACACTTCCATCCCTTGAGGTCAGAAAGCTGGAGCCACGGCATCTTAATCTGCTCGACAGCCTTCAGCCATGCATCCCTGTTCTGGTCGAACGAAATGCCAATCACTTCGAATCCCTTGTCGTGGTACTTGTTGTATGCCTCAAGCACATTAGGCATCTCTGCACGGCAGGGTCCGCACCATGATGCCCAGAAGTCAACGAGCACCCACTTACCCTCGCCAACAAGCTCACTGATCTTATGCATCTTTCCGTCGGGGTCTGCCATCTCCAGGTCGGTGAACTGCTGTCCGATGAAAGCAGTCTTCGGACCTTCCTCTGGTTTCAGTAACTCAGCCACTTCGTCTTTCGCCTTTTTCAGATAAGGATGATTGGCAAACACCACCTGCTCCTTAACCAAATTGTCGTATTCCTCCACACCGTTATCGTAAAAATACAGCTGTGAGAAAGCCAGCGGAATCAGCGAATTGCGTTCCTCCTTGAACATTTTGTTTGCAAACTGAATCTGTCCGTCCATGACCTTGTTGAGCTGATCCATGACCTCATCCTGATGCGCCATGATTTCATCCTCAGTCATCTTAGATACCTTTGCTCTGAACGTTCTGTTAGGAGCTTCCTGCTCAAGGTCGTACTTGGTCAGACGCTCATTCAGCGGAGATCCTTTGAGCGTACTGTCGTTGACATTGACGATGACAGGTGTGCCGTCGTTGAAGAATACAGTCGCCCACGTTTTATTCTCCGCCCGTACAGACATCAGCGCATCCTTGTCGGCAGAGCCGCTGAATGAGAACTTGCCGTCGGCAACGACGACACTGTCGATGGCCTGGTCTATCAGCTTGTCGATAAGATAAATCTTCTTACCGTTGTCTGCGTATGTCCCGCTGACGGAATAATTCACCTTCTGTGCCATGGAAGAGGCGGCTGCTGCAACGAGAACAGCCAACAAAAATAATTTCCTCATTTTTTCAAATTAAGTTTCTTTTTGATTAATAATCATTTTCCCGAATTTCCAGTTATGAACAATCTGTCACAACCAACAAAAATCAGACTTTGTCTGAAATAATATGCAAAGATACACATTTTATGCTTAAGAAACAAAATCTTACGTTTTTTTCAACTCAAATCCGAGCCATTATGAGAGATTCCCACAAAAAAGGGTAATATGAAAGGCATCGGGGAAATGCAGAAGAACAAACGTCAAAAAAAGGAGAGCTTACGCCCTCCTTTTCGCTTTCATTTATCTTTTTACTGAAACTTAGTCAGTGATAAGGTTCTTGCCGGTCATCTCCTTGGGCTGCGGGATGCCCATGATGTGGAGGATAGACGGTGCCACGTCTGCGAGGATGCCGTCAGCAACCTTCGCGTTCTTGTTTTCAGTCACGTAGATGAACGGAACAGGGTTGAGCGAATGGGCGGTATTCGGTGTGCCGTCGGGGTTGATGGCGTTGTCGGCGTTACCGTGGTCAGCGATGATAATCACCTCATAGCCGGTCTGCTTGGCAGTCTCGACCACATCGTGTACGCAGAGGTCGATGGCATCCACGGCTTTCTGAATAGCCTCATACACACCAGTGTGTCCGACCATGTCACCGTTGGCGAAGTTCACTACAATAAAGTCGAACTTATCCTGTTTGATACTCTCCACTAGCTTGTCCTTAACCTCGAATGCTGACATCTCGGGCTGAAGGTCGTATGTAGGCACCTTCGGAGAAGCTACGAGCGTGCGCTCCTCACCTTCGTATGGCTGCTCACGTCCGCCGTTGAAGAAGAAGGTCACGTGGGCATACTTCTCGGTCTCAGCTGTGTGTAGCTGCTTCAGTCCTTTCGAAGAGATGTATTCGCCCAGCGTGTTCTCCACATTCTCTTTCGGGAAGAGGATATGCACGCCAGTGAATGATGCGTCGTAAGGAGTCATGCAGTAGTACTGCAGTCCTGGTATGGTGTGCATCCCCTGCTCAGGCATGTCCTGTTGGGTGAGCGCGATGGTCATCTCTTTCGCACGGTCGTTGCGGTAGTTGAAGAAAATCACCACGTCGCCTTCCTTGATGCGTCCGTCAACCTTCGAGTTGACAATCGGCTCCATGAACTCGTCAGTGTTCTTATGATCCTCGCTATCGGTGTCGTAGCACGACTGCACGCCCTCCACCATGTCATCGACAAGGCGTCCCTTGCCTTCAACCAGCTGGTCGTAAGCCACCTTCAGGCGCTCCCAGCGTTTGTCGCGGTCCATGGCGTAGAATCGTCCGATGATGCTGGCGATATGTCCTGTGGTCTTATCGCAATGCTCCTGGAGCTCGGCGATGAATCCTTTTCCGCTCTTCGGGTCGGTGTCGCGGCCGTCCATGAAACAGTGTACGAAAGTATTGCTGATACCATATTCCTTGGCAATGTCTATGAGTTTGAAGAGGTGCTCAAGCGATGAGTGTACACCGCCGTTGGAGGTCAGTCCCATCAGGTGTATGCTCTTTCCATTGGCTTTAGCATACTCGTATGCACTGATAATCTCCGGGTTCTTCATGATGCTGTTGTCGCGGCAAGCCCGGTTAATTTTCACCAAGTCCTGATACACCACACGTCCGGCGCCGATATTGAGGTGTCCCACCTCGGAGTTACCCATCTGTCCGTCTGGCAGTCCCACGTTCTCACCAGAAGCCTGCAACTGTGAATGAGGGTAAGTTGCGTTCAGATAATCCATGTAGGGTGTGGGCTCCTGATAAATCACGTCGCCTTTGCTTTTGTTACCGATTCCCCATCCGTCGAGAATCATTAATAATGCTTTTTTTGCCATAACTATATTGGTTTTAATTGTTTCAATTTGCAAAGTTACGAATAAGCAAGCACAAAATCAAATAAAACTAAGTTTTAATTTGTTTTTATCAAGCATATTCGTATCTTTGCAAAAAAACAAAAATAGTTTGTATTTTTCAGTTTTCAGTTTTTAGTTGGTAGTCTGAATACTCTGAATAATCTGAGTACTCCGATTATGCTGAACTATTCTAATTTGGTCTCCTTTTCTAAGGGAATTAACACCTATTCGAAGAATTAACCCCCTATTAATCTATAGACAATGAAAAAAATCATCTACCTTCTCGCGTTCGTTTTCACGTTGAGTTCCTGTTCGACGAAAAGCGGACTTTACAGTGGCAAAAAGAGTAAGAAAAACATCGTGGTTCTTTATGAGAACGATGTACACTGCGGAATTGACGGCTACACGAAATTCGCTGGTCTGCGCGACGCCATACAACGAGCCGACACCGCATGGGTAGCAGCAGTGAGCTGCGGAGACTACCTGCAGGGAGGCACCATCGGGAGTCTCTCACGCGGGCAGCTGGTCATCGACATCCTCCGCAACATCGGCTACGATGCCATGACCATCGGCAACCATGAATTTGACTACGGTACCCCTCACATGAAAGAGCTGCTAGAGAAAGTGAATGCGCCCGTGGTTTGCGCCAATTTCTACGACATGGGTGCCCAATCCCCCTGCTATCCTGCCTATGTCATCCGGAAATACGGTAAGAAACGCGTGGCATTCGTTGGAGCAGTAACACCCGAGACGATGCAGAGCGAAAGCTACTCGATATTCGACAACGACGGCCGCCAGCTCTACGACCTCAAGGCCAAGGAGTTAATACCTGTCATTCAGCAGGCTGTTAATCAGGCACGCAAGGAAAAAGCGGACTACGTGGTGCTGCTGTCGCATCTCGGCGAGAAAGTCACCGGCGACTGGACCAACTCCCATCAGGTGGTGGCAGGAACCCGGGGCATTGACGTGGTTCTCGACGGACACTCCCACTCCCCCATCCCACATGAGACTGTCAACAACCTTGACGGCAAACCCGTCATCATCACCCAGACTGGCACGCAATTTGCCAACGTTGGTAAGTTGATAATCACGAAGAAAGGGCAGGTATCGACTGAGCTGATCCCCATAGCAGACATCTCCTACACCAGCGATCGCGTGAGTGCTGTTACCGACAGCGTGAAAGCGGCGCTCAAGCCCATCGTCGGACGCACAGTCGCCACTTGTTCCACTCCGCTTGAAATCAACGGTACGGACGGCAAGCGCATCGTCCGTTCGCAGGAGACAAACCTTGGAGATATCATAGCCGATGCCTTCCGTCATGCAATGAATGCCGACATCGGACTGGTGAACGGCGGCGGCATCCGTAACACCATCCCTGCCGGCAACATCACCTACGAGCACGTGGTCAATACACTGCCATTTGAGAACTACACCTGCCTCATCGAGTCAAAGGGAAGTGACATCTGCAATATGCTGGAAAAATGCACTGCTAAGGCACCTCAAGAAGACGGTTTCTTCCCGCAGATATCAGGACTGCGCTACACCATCAACACAGCCAACCACACCGTCACCGACGTACAGGTGTTCGACAAGGCATCAGGCACTTATCAGGCAATCGACCCTAACCGAAACTACACCATCGGCACCAACAGCTATTATGCCACCGGTGGTTTCTACGACACCCTTAAACACTGCAAAGTCCTGAAGCAGACCCGCGAACTCATGTGCGACACCTTCGCTAAATACCTGGAAGAGACTCTCGGAGGCACTGTCGGAGCTGACTATCAGCAACCACAGGGGAGAATAATGATTAAGTAGAAGACGAGAAGACGTAATTATTTACAATTTACAGATTTCCGATTTACGATTTATTTGATTATTTGGCAATTTGAAGACGAGAAGACGAGACGTTTGTTCTACTTACGATAATTGGCCGATTCTTCCACGAGCCGCAGGCTCGTTAACTCCCTTTCGAAGAATTTATTTCCAAATGAATTTTTAACTTCCATTCGAAGAATTAACTTCCATTCAAAGAATTAACTTCCATTCAAAGAATTAACTTCCATTCAAAGAATTAACTTCCATTCAAAGAATTAACTCCAAATGAAATTTTAACTCCATTCGAAGAATTAACTCCCTATTTATAAAAAATCATTTCATGTTCTTCATCTTGGCGAAGACACCTTCGATTTGCGATCCTGCCTCCTCAAGGAGATTGAAGTATTTCACGGTAAACTCCTCGGCAGTCATCTCCTTGCCTTCCTCGTCGAAGCATCCCGGGTTGTCGCCCTCCACCATAGCAGGCTTTCCGTTCTTGTGGTAGAGGATGCCCTCATACGACTTGCCGTCCTTGAATTTCATCACGTATGTCTTGCCGTCTTCCGACCATATCTCTCCCGTGTAAGGCTTTCCGTCCTTGACCGCACGCACCCGGTCCTCTCCTGCGGTCATACTCACGCTGTCCTTTGCCTCAGAGCTACCGGCAGCAGTCTTGTCAGCCTGTTCTTTTTTGTCGCCCTCTTTCGTGGCATCGTTGCTGTCTTTGCTGTTACCTGAGTTTTTACACCCTGTGAAAATCATGCAGCCCGTCAAAGCGAGAGCCGCAAGTAAAGTCTTTGTTCTCATATTTAATGTTTGTTTTTAAAGTTTGATGATGCAAAGTTACGATTAAGCGAGTAAAATACCAAATTTATTTGTTTTTTCTCTCACTTAATCGTAACTTTGCAACATGGAAAAAATTTTATTCATCATTGCCGGCTGTAACGGAGCTGGAAAGACAACCGCCGCCTACAACATAATGCCACATGTTCTCAATGTAGCACAATTTGTTAATGCAGACGAGATTGCCCGAGGACTATCTCCATTCAATCCAGAAAGCGTTGCCATCGAGGCTGGACGGATTATGCTTAACCGAATTGATGAATTATTAGAACAAAACAAAAGTTTAACAATTGAGACCACACTTGCTACACGTTCATATGCCAGACTTATTCAGAAAGCACACCAAAAAGGGTACAATGTAATTCTATTGTATTTTTGGCTTAATTCACCAGAACTGGCAATAGAAAGAGTAGCCACAAGGGTCAGAAATGGTGGGCATAATATCCCAGCTGACATAATCAGGAGAAGATACAATAAAAGCATCTGCAACCTCTTTCGTATTTTCTTACCCATCTGCGATGTATGGAACATATACGACAATAGTGATAATCCCAGAAAAGCTATTGCTTCTGGAGTTGGAAAAGATATTTTAAAAATAACAGATATAGATATTTTTAATCAATTAAAGAACTATGCCAGATAACAAAAACGACCTTGAAGAAAGGATGAAAAAATATGAACACTTCTCTCAGCTGCTTGACTATGGATTAAGATTATCAGAAGAACTGATGCTGAAAGAAAAGGCTGCAAGAGGGGAAGATGTTGTTATTTCGGTTGACGGCAAGAACATAATCCATGTTCCTGCCCAGAAAATCTTGGATGAATGGGATAAACTGATGGACCAAATCGATATTCCCGAATGGAAAAACCCAAAAAGCCACACAGAACAATGAAATCACTGACTTACACTTTTACCGCCATCATCATGGGGATGTTGCTGTTTGCATGCAGCGGCAACGGCGATCAGAAAGCGCAAACGACAGCTGCCGACACACTTACGATTCCCGAGTGCGTTGTGACATCCCCACCCGACTCGCTCGGTCTTGACACGTTTTATAAGAAATACGTAGATGTGAACGGACTGCCGCTCATCTCGTCGTGGCGTGTGCCCGACTCTGCCTTCGTGGCAGCCCACCGCACGCTCTATGCGATGACCTGTATGCTTGATCCTCAAATACTCGACACGATGGTGAAGTCACACGCCAGAGTGGCAATCATGGCCCGCTACGAGGGCACCACCGACCTCCCGGAGCACCGCTACCTCGTGAACGACACGTCGCTCAACTGGGACGTGCGGGCAAGAGGGCTGGGCGGCACGGTAGATGAGCCGCTCACAAGCTGTGCCGAGGAGAACATCCTCGCCTACCAGATTGACAAATACCATGCTGAGGACATCCTCGTGCATGAGTTCTCGCACGCCATTCACTGCATCGGCATCATCCAGGTGCAGCCCGACTTCAACAAACGCCTTCAGAAACTCTACGACAAGGCGATGGCAAGCGGCATCATCGACAACACCTACCGCACATCGACCATTGAGGAATACTGGGCAGAGGCAGTGCAGGACTGGTTCAATGTGAACGCCGAAATGCCGAAGCCCGACGGCAAGCACAACTGGTGTAACACCCGCGAGGAGCTCAAACAGCTCGACCCCGACCTCTATGCCCTGCTTGCCGAGTTCTTCCCCGAGACCGACATGGCCATCAGCAAGCACAAGTGCGAAAATATCTACGGAAAGAACGGGAGGTATTAGTTGTTAGTTTATAGTTTATAGTTTGTAGTGGGTTTGATTTGTTGATGGGTTATGTGCGGTTTTATTTTAGACCCCACTTTTGCACTTAACGTCTTCTGCTTCGCCTTCGTTCCTTGGCTTGCACAAGCCGAGTGCTGCACCACCTCATCACACTATCGATTATCAATCGATTCTGCGCTGAGTTCCCCACGGGGAGTCTCTACTAAAGGCAAAAAAAGCGATTGGGCAGACAAAATTGTCTGCCCAATCGCTTTTTTAACGGCTAACCTTCAGCGATTTCAGGTCTTGCGGACGAGAACTGTTGCCGTAGAGGATTTCAAACTCACCTGTTTTCTCATGCACTGAGTTCGTGTTTGTGTCGAAGAACTCGAATGCTTTGGGCGTGAGCTGGATGGTGGCGTTGGCGGTCTGTCCGGCTTTCACGTCCACGCGCTGGAACCCACGCAGCGACTTGATAGGTCCGTCGGTGTCGGAGAGGTCGCGGATATACACCTGCACGGTCTCGGCCCCATCGCGTTTGCCCGCGTTGGTTACAGGCACGGTCAGTGTGAATCCGTCGCCGCTCTTGCTCAGCTTGCCCTCACCGATATTGAACTGCGTATAGCTCAATCCATAACCAAAGGCAAACAGCGGATCGTCGAAATAACGGTAGGTGCGTCCCTTCATGGAGTAGTCCTCAAAATCAGGGAGCTGGTCGGAGCGTTTGTAGAACGTGACAGGCAGTTTGCCTGAGGGGTTGCAGTCGCCGAAGAGCACGTCGGCGATAGCCGTTCCTCCCTCCTGGCCGGCATACCACACCTGCACGATGGCGTCGCAACTCTCTGTCTCCGGCTCGAAAGCGATGGCAGAACCAGAGCAGTTGACGAAAATCACGGTCTTGCCTGCCGCTTTCAGCGCTTTCAGGAAGTCGCGCTGCACTTTCGGCAGTTCGATATGTGTGCGGTCACCCCCCTTGAAACCGTCGATATTCACTGGCATCTCCTCGCCTTCCAGTCCTGCGGAGATTCCGCCGACGAACACCACTTTGTTGATGCCCTTCAGCCCGGCGATGATTTCGTTGTAGTCAATCGGCCGCTCTTTGGCAATGTTGATCTGCATATTCGCACCCCAAGTCTTCACGTGGGCGAAACGGATCTCGATTTTGTATTCCTTGCCAGCCTCAGCCTGGAACGGTGTACGTGTGGGCGTGGTGCGCCACGTGTGCATCTTCAGTTTGCTCTCGCCGTTGATAAGCACCTCGAAATCGCTGACGCTCTTCACGTTGATTACATATTCACCCGACTCAGCGGGTTTGAACACCGTCTCATATTTGGCTGAGAAGTCCTCCAGCTGTACACCCGGTGCGAAATTGTGCATTCCGGCGGTGGTGACAGCCACGGGAGTGGTGTAGTATTCGGTAGTCACAGTCTCACCCTCCATCTTCGTGTTGTTCCAGAAATGGCCTCTCAAGCCTTTCTTGCCGTCCATCTCACACTGGCTTCCCATCAGGCAGTCGAGCACAAATTCATCAGTACGGTCGCATCCGGGCAGATAGACAAGTTTCGACTGCTTCTCCTTGATACCATCGAGGATGGTTACGGTGTGGTTCGGTGTGCCGTTGTAGTTACCCCACATCATCGGCGTGTCGTCGGCATTCGGACCGATGACAGCGATTTTTTCCTTGTTCTTCTGCAGCGGCAGCACATCGCCCTTGTTCTGCAGCAGTACGATGGTCTGGCGCGCCATGTCGAGCGCGAGCTGGCGGTGCTCTTTCGAGTCCATGGCGGAATACGGTATCTTCGACCACTCCACGATTGACGGGTCGTCCATCTCACCGAGGTCGAAGCGTCCCTCAAGCAGGCGTATCACATGCTTATCGACCTCCGCCTCGCTGGTCAGTCCGCGGCGTACTGCCTCGGGGATGCTCCGGTAGGCATAGCCATAACCGCACTCCACATCGGTTCCGGCAATCATACCTTTTGCTGACGCATGCACGGCATCCGAGGAACTCTTATGACTGGAATAGAAATCAGACACGGCACCGCAGTCGCTGACCACCAAATACTGGAACCCCCACTCGTCACGCAGAATCTGCTGAAGCAACCGTGCGTTTCCACAGCAGGGATCGTCGTCGAGCCGCTGGTAAGCACACATCTCCTCTCTCACCTTCGCG
>JAEEGI010016584.1_pt1 | contig 15192 bp, 10 predicted proteins | sample 8958751 | NCBI WGS metagenome assembly JAEEGI01 (sample SAMN16246545, study PRJNA631951) | gut metagenome | biome: gut microbiome; feature: rumen; material: KS-attached | host: Bos | place: Iran: Karaj | collected 2018-10
TCGTGCCGACCACGACGACGTGCAGCTCTTTGCCTCGCTGACCCCGGCCAAGGAGGTGGGCGGCGACCTGTTCGACTTCTATTTCCGCGACGAGAAGCTCTTCTTCTGCATCGGCGACGTATCGGGCAAGGGTGTGCCTGCCTCACTCTTCATGGCCGTCACCCGCTCTGCCTTCCGCACCGTGTCGGCCCATGAGTCGATGCCTAACCGCATTGTGAACACCATCAACAGGACGATTGCCGACATGAACAAGATGAACATGTTTGTCACCCTCTTTGTCGGTGTACTCGACCTGCCCACAGGCCGTCTGCGCTACTGCAATGCCGGCCACGATGCCCCGCTGCTCGTCGGAGCAGGCGTAGGCGAACTGCCTTGCGACTCAAACATCCCCGTCGGCTTCATGCCTTCATGGGAATATACGCTGCAGGAGGCACAGATATTCACAGGTACCACCATCTTCCTCTTCACCGATGGTCTTACTGAGGCTATGGATGCCAACAATGCCCAGTTCCAGATGGAGCGTATCAACGACATAGCAACCCATGCACTGGCCAACCAGCAGCAGGAGCCCCATCAGCTGATCGCCCAGATGACCGAAGCCGTCCATCAGTTTGTGGGCGATGCCGAACAGAGCGACGACCTGACGATGATGGCCATACAGTATATCAAGCTGCAGAGTGACGTGAAAATGCGGAAGAGCATCGTGCTGCAAAACGACATGCAAGAAGTGCCACGGCTGAATGCCTTTGTTGAAGAGGTCTGCCAGACCGTGGGATTCGAACAAGATGTCACCACAAAGATCAATGCGGCTGTAGAGGAGGCTGTTGTCAACGTCATGAAATATGCCTACCCGTCAGGACAGCGCGGCGATGTGAGCATTGAGGCTGCTTCTAACGAGACGCGCCTGAAGTTCACCATCATAGATAAAGGCAAGCCCTTCGATCCTACCGTTCAGACTGCGGTCGATACCACACTTTCGGCCAAGGAGCGCCCCGGTAGTTTAGGCATCCAGATCATGCGTCAGAACATGGACTCCATCAACTATGAGCGTATAGACAACCTCAACGTACTGACACTGAGAAAGAAAATAACCCATAAACAATAAACGACAATGAACACATTACAGTCGCCTGAGCAGATCAATGACCATCTGCGTGTGACGGCCGTGCCAACCTATCTCCTGGCTGCTGCCATCATCATTCTGCTTGGGGCCTTCATCGTCTGGGGCTTCCTGGGGAATGTGAGCGACAAAGCCTACTATTCTGGCGTTGTTTTCCCCGTGCAGGGCACTACCGACATCACACTGCCCAACAAGGGTATTGTGCGTACGATGCTGGTACATAATGGCGACAGCGTACGGCAGGGGCAGACGGTGGCCATGGTATCCATCGGCGACAGCCACAGCTTCCTGACCAGCACGGTGAGCGGTCTGGTCATCAGCACGAAGATGGACAATGAGCCATTCGAGGCCTTCGACCCCATTGTGAGCGTGGTTGACGGTAATGTCTCTGACGGAGAGTTGCAGCACACGCAACTCATCGCCTACGCTGACAACGAGGCCCAGCGTGACCTGCGCATAGGCATGGAGGCCCAGGTGTGGCCCGCCGACGAGAAGCGCGACGAGATAGGCTATGTCCGTGGACGCATCACTCAGGTGGTGCGCTATCCTGCCGCTGCCGACGAGGTGCGCCAGACCCTGAAGTCGAACATCTTGGCCAAGCGGTTGTTGGAACAGAGCGATGTGGTCTATGAGGTGCGTATCGACCTGCTGCGGTTGCCCGAGGATGCCACGCGCTATGACTGGTCGTTCGGAGAGCCCGCCGATGTGAGTATGGGCATTGGTACCTACTGCTCGGTGCTCACCGAGACCAAGCGCCGCAGTATGTTCCAGTACCTGTTTGACTCGGCACGGACACGCTTCCGTGATGTAAAGCTAAGGTTTGAGTAATGAAGGAGCAACACAAAACAAAGAAGAACGGACTGACGGTGACGGAGGCGCTCAGGTACTTCCTGAAGGGCAACTTCATGTTTGTGGTTAGCGGTTTTGTGGCCTACATCATTGGTAACGCTGTAAGCCTGCTGCCGCCGCTGTTCCAGCAGGTATTTACCGATAACATCATCACCCGCAAGAATCCCGAATGGTTCACGCCGCTGCTGATTGTTTATATCCTTCTGTTTGTGCTGGAGCTGGCAGCATGGATAACTCTCTCGATACAACGTAAGAAGGACAGTGCGAAATTAGGCATTACCGTGTCGTCAACGTATTTGTGGAATGTGCTCCGCCTGCCGATGTCATTGCTGGCACGGTTTTCGCCCGGCGAACTGGTGGCCCGATATACGAGTATTGGCAAAACCATCAGGGTTCTGGAGTTTGCCCTGCCTTCGGTAGTCGCCTTCTTCATACCGGTAATCAGTTGCACCCTGATTATGCTCTTCAACTGGAAATTGGGCATGGTGGTGGTGGTATCCATCCTGTTGCTACTCTATGTGATACGCATGACCTCCAACATGCAGAAAAGGAAGGCCATGGACATGGACGTGACGGAGTCGAGACTGCAGAACGTCACGATGACGGGTATGAGCAACCTGGAGACCATCAAGTCGATGGGAGGAGAGCAGGCCTTTTTCTCGCAGTGGGACAATACCTATGTACAGGCCATGAACGCCCGGGTGAGAACGTCGGCGACCAACATCTTCATCAGTGCCGTTCCCCTCTTTGTGCTGCATCTGACCAATGCCCTCATCCTGTGCCTGGGTGCCTGGTATATCCTGCGTGGCGAACTGACACCGGGTATGCTTTTGGCTTCACAAGGTCTTGTCAATGAATCCATCTGGCCGCTCAACAAGACTGTCGACGCGATGATGGTGGTGATGAGGGTCAATTCATCCATCAAGCGTATCAAGGATGTAGCCGACAGTAACCGTGAAGCATCCCCTTTGTATTTGCCTACTGATGACGAGTTGCCCGACATCGTCAAACTGATGGGCGAGATTGAACTGCGTGATGTCACTTTCGGCTATGACCGCAACCTGCCCCCTATCCTCGAACACTTCTCGCTGAAAATCGAAGCAGGTGAACGTATCGCCCTTGTCGGCAGCTCCGGATGCGGCAAGAGCACGATACTGAGTCTTATTTCCGGTCTTTACGAACCGTGGGAAGGCGAGGTGTTGTTCGATGGAAAGCCCCGCAAGGCCATCAACCGTATGAGCTTTGTCAATTCCGTCTCTGTGGTGAACCAGGATGTGACGCTTTTTGAGGGAACCATCGCCGACAATGTGAAGATGTGGGACGAGTCGATAGAGGACTTCGCCATGGTGATGGCCTGTAATGACGCCCAGATCCATCAGGAAATCATGGAACGCCCGGGAGCCTATCAAGGTGTGGTGGCTGAAAGCGGCAAGAACTTCAGCGGCGGCCAGCGGCAGCGTATAGAAATAGCCACGGCACTGGCCAAGGAACCCACCATCCTCCTGATGGACGAGGGAACCTCGGCGCTTGACCAGCATACAGAGGCCAAGGTGATGGAAAATATCTATGGTCAGGGTATGACGCTTATCATGATTGCCCACCGTTTAGAGACCATCGCCGCCTGCGACCAGATTTACGTGATAGAGCAGGGGCGTGTGACCCAGCACGGCACCCACGACGAACTGCGGCAGATGGATGGCCTGTATAGTAACCTGTTAAAATACGCCTGACGCCATGATCAACAATCCGTTTCTTGAACAGTTAGCCCAACGTTTGGACGGTGACCGCCAGGCCATGAGCAGGACGCAGGACATCTTCCGTTCCCTCGTCGACCGCAAGGTGTGGAAGCAGATGAGGTACAGTGAGGAGATGCCACTGAACCTTGAGAAGATAGAGACCTTCTTGAACGGCAAGAACATCTTCTTCCGTAATATAGAGCTGACCGACGGCTGGTGGAGCCGGTGTACGGGCAAGATGCTGGGCTTCCTGACCGAGGACGACTCGCCTGTGCTGCTGATTCCTGGCTTTTCGAGCTACACTTTCAGCCATCCCAAAACGGGCAAGGTCATCAAGGTGGACAAGCACACCGACCTGCTGAAGCCCGAGGCATTGACACTCTGCTATCCTTTCCCTGACAACGAACTGACAGCTAAGGATATCATGCGCTACGTGGCCGACAGGCTAAGCGCGTATGATGCACTCTATGGCCTCCTGGCTTGTATCGGCGTCATACTTCTGACCATGTTCACGCCCCATGTCTGTAAACTGATTTTCTCGGAGATTATCCCATCGGGCGATGCCTACCAGATTATACCCGTCGCGACGTTGCTTGTCGGGGCGAGCGTCGGACTGATGATGGTGCAGACAGCCCGCAATCTGGTGGTGGTACGTATCAAGGACAAGGTGGAATACGTGTTGCAGACGGCCATGATGTCACGCCTGCTGCTCTTGCCTATCTCGTTTGTCAAGGCGTATGCGCCAGGCGACCTTTCCAACCGTCTGCTGTCGGTTTCGCGCATCAGTGCCAGTCTCACGGCCAGCTTCATGTCGACCATCCTGACATTCCTCTTCTCCGGCATCATGTTCATTCAGTTCTTCATCTATGGAGGACCGTTGCTCTTCACAGGCTTGGCAGTTATCTTCATACAGTTTGTCGGCATCCTGCTACAGTTCTACTATACGCGAAAAGTCCAGATGAATGTCAATGCCAACAGCTCGCATCTCATCGGCACCCTGTTCTCCCTGTTTTCCGGCATAGGGAAAATCAAGACATGCGGCGCCGAGTTCCGGGCTTTCCATCAATGGGCAAAGGCATACGCCCCGGCAGATGCCAACGGCAGTTTTCAGCCAGTAGCCAGTTTCTACATGGCCGGTATCAACTACTGTATCCAGCTGCTGCCAATGATTGTTACGATGTGGGCGGCCTGGCACTATCAGCTGCCACTCTCTGACTACATCGCTTATTGTGCTGTACTGGCGCTCGTCTGTGGGGCTATCAATCAGTTGCAGACTATCTCCAAGGATGTGGCGCGACTGCTGCCGGAGTTACGGCTGTGTCAGCCTATTTTAACGGCTCAGCTGGAAGACAAGAAAGATGCGGTGGTCGTAGAGCAGATTACCGGTAATGTGGATATACGTGGGCTGAAGTTCCGCTATGCCGACAACATGCCCTTGCTTTTCGATGGTCTGAACTTAAAGATCAACAGCGGCGACTACGTGGCGCTCGTGGGATCCTCGGGCTGTGGCAAGAGTACGCTGATCAGGCTGATGCTTGGACTGGAACAGCCGCAGGCAGGCTCCATCTTCTACGACCAGTACAACCTCCGCGAGATCAATCTGCGCAGCTTCCGCAAGTTCTGCATCAGCATCTGCCTGCAGGACGGCAAACTCATTGAGGGCACCATCCTCGATAATATCATCTTCAACAACCCCCTGTTGACGGAGGAAGATGCCTGGGAAGCCGCCCGCATGGCAGCTCTCGACAAGGACATCCAACGGATGCCTCTGGGCATGAAGACACCTATCACCATGGATGGCAAAGGCGTGTCGGGCGGACAGCGCCAGCGCATACTGATTGCACGTGCATTGGTAAGAAAGCCCACGGTACTCTTCCTTGACGAGGCCACGTCGGCACTCGACAATATCAGCCAGCACATCGTCATCGAGAGTCTGGCCAAGTTGAATTGCACACGTATTGTCATTGCCCACCGTCTGAGCACCATCCAGCAGTGCAACCGCGTCATCTTGCTGCGCGACGGTCGTGTGGCGGCCGACGGCAGCTATGAAGAGATAAAAGACAAACTGAATATTGACATTGAACATTGAACGTTGAACATTGAACATTGAACATTGAACGTTGAACATTGAACGTTGAACATTGAACGTTGAACATTGAGAATGACCAGTAAGAATACGATATATAGAATAGGTATGCGAATAGTGCTCACAGCATTGTTCACTATCCACTATTCTCTGTCTACTGTTTCCGCGCAGCAGCTCAGCCTCGACCAGGCCATCCGCCACGCTCAGGACAGTACAATCATTGCCTTCCAGAGCCGTCAGGAATACAACCACTATGCCTTGCATTATGACGAGTTCCTCGCCCTGCGCAAACCGCAGCTCAACCTGCGTGTGGCTCCTAATTACTACAGGCTTCTCAGCGACCTGTCGCGCGACTATGTCTATCTGCGCAACTACGACAACCTGTCGGCCGCTGCCAGTGTCACCCTCTCGCAGAAGATGCTCAACTGGGGTGGCGAGGCCTATATCGGCTCACAAGCCATCTGGAGCGAATACTTCAGCTCACAGTCCACCGAGGCCAGGCAGTTCGTGGCAGCCCCTGTTCTGGTGGGCTACCGGCAGACGCTTCTCGGCTACAATCCCTACCGCTGGGAGAAAGCCGTGGAGGACCAGCGGCTGAAGGCTGCCCGTCAGCAGCACCGGTACGATATGAACAGCATTGCCGAGGAGGTGACGCGCCGTTTCTTCCGGTTGGTCTGCTGTCAGGGACAGGTCGATATGTATCGGCGTAACCTGCAGACCGCTGATACCCTCTATGCCATCGCCCGCGAGAAAGCCAGCATCCTCATGGTGACCATGGCCGAACTGCGCTCATTGGAGTTGCAGCGAGTCAATGCTGCCAACGCTCTGGCCATAGCCCGCACGGCTGAAGAGGATGCCCGCACCCGACTGGCATCCTTCCTCCGTCTCGACGGCGACCATCTGACAACCCTGCACCTGCAGTTCCCCCAAGAGCCCAAGACCGTCACACTATCGGCTGCCGAGGCCGTCGACTTGGCCTTGGCCAACAATCCCGCCTATCAGCACCAGATAGCCACGCTGACCGAGTCGCGCCATCAGGAGCAGAAGGCCCAGAAGGAGAAGGGTGTCAATGTGGCGCTCGATGTCAATGTGGGTATGCAGCAGGTCGACAACGTCGTTGGCCGTGCCATCCGCGACCAGCGGCTCTACGCCCTCGGGACCGTCACGTTCAGCGTGCCGCTCATCGACCACGGTGCCGCCCGTAGCCGCCATGCTGCCGCCCAGGCTTGGGTGGAGCGCGAAGAGAGTGCCCTCGACGAGGCAGCACGAAAGTTGAGCGAGGATGTCGCCACAACCCTGCACAACATCAACACCTATCGTCAGCTGTTGGAGCGCACCACCCAGGCTGTCGCCATGGCCGACGAGGTGTTTCAGCTCAATGCCGAGAACTATGCCAATGGCCTCTGCGACATCAACACCTACACGCTGGCCCAGAACCGCCGTGACGAGGCCTACAACCAGTATCTGTCGGCGCTCGAAAAGTATTGGACTACCTATTATCATTTAAATACGCTAATTGGAAATGAATAAATTCACTATTCTCTGTGTCCTGGCCCTCGCGCTGATGGCCTGTCAGAATGGGCAGAAGAACGAACCCGTCAACGGGAGTCCCGACACAACAAAAGCCTCCCCCAGTCGGGGGAGGTTGGAGGGGGCTTCCAGTCGGGGGAGGTTGGAGGGGGCTTCCAGTCGGGGGAGGTTGGAGGGGGCTTCCTTCTCCTGCAAAGGCACCATCGAGTCGGTCTCAGAAGTGGCCGTCACCAGCCGCATCAACGAGCAGATCGTCATGTTGGGCGTAGAGATGGGACAGCGCGTACACAAAGGCCAGGTCGTAGCACGGCTTGACAGGACTGCCACCGAGGACAGAATCATGAAAGGACGGGCCGAACTCGAGCGTGCCGAATACCAGTATCAGAACATCCTGATGGGACAAGGCTATAAGCGCGGAGCTTTCGACCAGGCACCTGAGAACATCCGTGAGATGGCACGTGTCAACAGCGGCTACAACACGGCCAAGGCCGCCCTCCGCCAACTGGAGCATCAGTTGACCTACTGTACCATCCAGGCCCCCATCTCGGGAGTAGTGACCCAGCTCGATGCCGTTCTCTATGCGACAGCCGTTCCTGGCGAGACCCTGTTCCGCATCGTAGATACCGACCATCTAAAGGTCTGCTTCGATATACTTGAGAACGAACTGCAGCGATTCGAGAAAGGCACCGCCATCACCGTCACCCTCATCTCCTATCCCGACGACCGCCACCAGGCCCGCATCACAGCCGTCAGCCCCGTGGTGGAAAAGAGCGGTATGATACACCTGGAAGCCACCCTCACGCCCCATCCTCACCTCATGCCTGGCATGTCGGCCATCGTTACTTTGGGGAGTGAAGTAAACTGAGTACAATAATTACAATAAACAACTTAATACAACAAAACAATGAAAAAAATGTGTTCATGGGTGGTTGCCGCCACCCTCGTTTGCGGCACAATCGCCTTTATGACCTCCTGCAAGGAGGCTAAGACCAATTAAGACAATCCCGTCCAGAAGGTGACGAGTGAAGAACTGATTCGCACCTCGCAGAGTTGGGACGGTGTCGAACTGCCCGACTACCTGCAGGGCCGTCCCGAGCTGGTAGCTGTGAAGTACGTGTTCCCCGCCGGTCAGAAGTTAGGTTGGCACCACCATCCCGTGATGAACTACGGCATACTGGTGCAGGGCGAACTCACCATCATCGGGCAGGACGGCAAGGAGAAGACCGTGCACGAGGGCGAGGCCGTTGTCGAGATGGTAAACACCATCCACCACGGCGAGAACCGAGGCTCGAAGCCCGTCATCCTCTACATGTTCTACCTCTCTCAGAAGGATATGCCCCTCGCCGTACAACACCCTGAAATTCCGTTGGAATAAGTGTCTGAACAGGCGAAATTTTGTTACGATGGTTAATCGGTGTTAAATTACACTCGGGAGTATTGCTATTTTGGAAAAATTAGCTTATCTTTGCATATTATTATTTTAACTTAAAACACTAGTAAAATGAAAAAGATTATGAATTGGGTGCTTGCCGCCACCCTCGTATGCGGCGCAAGTGTATTCACAGCGTGTTCCGACGGCAACGATGACAACCCCAACAAGGAACAGGCGAAGAGGTACCGTACGGAGTTTGTACAGCACACCCGTAAGAACCTGAAGGACCTGGCCGAGAACCTGAACTTCACGTCGTGGAATGCAGCTAACGCGTTGAACCAGAACTTCAACCGGTACGTGCTGAACAATCCTGAGTTTGAGAAGGCCGTCCTGAACACCTTCCTGAAGAATGTGCTGGCAACTGTCAAGCCCGTGGAGGAGGGCAGTGAGCTGGCTGAGAGGGGCTTCACGACATACGGCACCGTCGACCTGACGAAATTCAACTACCGCTTTGTGATGAATGATGACAACACGGGCTTCGACGTAGAAGAGGGCGACGACTTTGAGGTCATTATCAATGGCTGGCATCCTGAGAAGCAACAGGTGGAGAAAGGCTTGTACAAGGTGACGCTCAAGGCTGGTGGCAGCAAGAGCTACAAGTTTGTGTATGTTCCCAAGGAGCTGGAGGATGTCGCTTTTGTCATCAATCTTCCCTCTGAGTTCCAGTTTGCTATTTCCGACAAGATTAGCGGCACATGGAACGATGGCTTCTCGGGCTCGTTCGTGAACATGATTTCTTCGGCAGAAGGACGTGAGTACATCAGTCCGGCCATCGTGAACAGCTGGGGCGTCAGCGGTATTGTTAACACCAGCATCCCGACAACGCCGCCCGGCAAGGCCGACCAGACTACACTCAAGTTCTCGCTCCTGTCCGACAAGGTGAACCATAAGGCCAACACAGCCGTCAGCTGGGAGCAGAACGGACTCAAGTTGTTCGACCTGGCAGTGAAGGGCAGTCGTAAAATGCTGGACGATACGGCTGACATGCCGCAGTCTGCCATGTCCTCTTCGTTTGTCGACGTGTTAGCAGCTGCGCTGACCGGCTGTAGCATTGACGAGTCCAAGTTGACCTTGCTCGACGACCTGACCGTCACCACAACCATCAGCGACATGGGAAAAGTCACGAAAGTGGCACATGAACTGGCTGCCGCCCGTCGCAACTATGCCGATATGAAGACCATAGACCAGTACACCCAGCAGCTGAACAAACTCGTCAAGTCAGAGATGACCTGCAAGGGGCTGGACCAGACCATATCGATGAAGATGATGACCATCAAGTTCGGTGTTGACTATTGGACTGTACCCTCTCTGAACTTTGCCGACGAGAATGGCTACGTGGCTATCACCGACATGCTGGACAAGGAGAGCATCGAGTATATGCTGAACATTGTCGACCACAGCATCGAGCCGATGCAGCAGGGCCTCGTTATAGTGCGCCAGTTGGTGCAGTATGTGCAGGGCCTCGTCAGCGGCTTCCAGTCGGGTGAGGATGAGGAGTAAACCTTCAGAGTAGTACTTTGGAAAAATCAACAGCCGCCACCAGGGCATTCCCTGATGGCGGCTGTCGTTGTTTTTGGGGGTTAGTCTGTCAGTAGCAGTACTCGGCTCGACCAGTTGGTCTTCTTGCCCCAGTCCACGTTATGGGTGGCGGGCATCTCCAGTCCGTGGTTCATGAGGTAGGCACCGCTGTAGGTCTTGCCCTCGCAGTACATGGGGGTGAGGTCGATGCGGTCCAGCTCGTGTACCTTATACATACGGGTGGGGTCGAGTCCGGCCATCTTTACGCGGGGCAGGTGCTCGTTCTGGAATTGCTCGGTCTTCCACCAGTAGAACACGGCCTTGTCCTTCTGTTCCGAGACGTACATCATCGAGGCAATGCCGCGCTTGTCGAACGGCGAGACGAGGCGGTAGATGTCGCCGAACTGCACCACGGGGCGTATCTCCTTGTACTCTTTGATGGCCTGGCGGCAGAGTGCCTTCTCCTCGTCGGTCATGTTCTTGGGCTGTATTTCCATGCCGAGGCGTCCCGACATGGCCACGTCGATGCGCATTTTGAGTGAGGTGGTGCGGTAGACGGTGTGGTTGGGTGCTGCCGAGATATGGCTGGCCATAGCGATGGCAGGGAAGAAGTAGGAGGTGCCCCACTGCATGTAGATGCGCTGCAGGGCGTCGGTGTTGTCGCTGACCCAGAACTCGTCGAACCAGGGCAGTACGCCCCAGTTGGCTCGTCCGCCGCCGCTGGCGCAGGCCTGGATGGTCAGGTCGGGATACTTCTGGCGTATGCGCTGGCACACCTTCTGGAAACCTCGGTGGTACTCGATGTAGAGGTGGCTCTGGTCGTTCATCGTCAGGTATTGCGAGCCGTGGTTCATGATGGCCATGTTGGCGTCCCATTTGATGTAGTCTATCTCGGGATAGTTGGTCATCAGGTTGTCGACGATGCTGACGACGTAGTCCTGCACCTTGGGGTTGGCCAGGTCGAGCACCAGCTGGGTGCCGCCGCGTCCCAAGACAGCATCGCGTTTGGGGGACTTCACAATCCAGTCGGGGTGCTGCTCGTATAGTACGCTGACGCTGTTGGTCATCTCGGGCTCAATCCAGATGCCGAACTTCACGCCGCGCTTCTTGGCGTCGCGCAGCAGTCCCTCGATGCCCTCGGGCAGCTTCTGGCGGTCCACCACCCAGTCGCCGAGTGCGCAGTTGTCAGTCTTTCGCGGATATTTCTCGCCGAACCATCCGTCGTCCATTACAAACAGCTCGCCGCCCATCGAGGCGATGTCGGCCATCATCTGGTCCATGCCCTGCTGGTTGATGTCGAAGTAGACACCCTCCCACGAGTTGAGCAGTATCTTGCGCTCACGGTTGCCGTGAGCCAGCATGTACTTGCGGCCCCAGCGGTGGAAGTTGCGCGAGGCACCACTGAGTCCCTCCTGCGAGAAGGTCAGCGCCACCTTCGGCGTGACAAATGTCTCGCCCCGCTTCAGGTGATACTCCGAGTTGTCGGGGTTGATGCCCGCGAAGAAGTAGTGGTAGTCGGTGTCGTCGGTCTCGACCTTCAGCTGGTAGTTGCCTGAGTAGCAGAGTGCGGCACCTATGACGTCGCCTGTCAGTTCCTGTGCGCGGCCGTCGAGCGAGAACATCACCTCGGCGTGGTCGGTGTGGGCGTTGCGAACGCCGTCCTTGTTCTTGATGATTTTCTGTCCGGCGGTCAGCGGTTCGCACACCAGCTGGCCCTCGTTGGCCCACGAGCCGTAGAGGTGGCTCAGCCAGACGTCACCTCGGCGGATGGGCAGCGAGACGGAGGCAAACTGCGTCAGCGTGACGGTGCCCTTCTCCTGGTGGGTGATTTCCGCCCATGTCTCGATCATGTCAACGTCCTTGTACTCCTGGAACTTCAGGTCGACGGTGACGGGATAGACCTTGTCCTTGAGGTGGATGACGGTTATCTGGTTGCCGTCGTTCTTCAGCCGTTCCACGCCCGTAGCCTCCAACTCGGTCGACAGGTTGCCGTCGGCGTGGCGCATGGCCAAGGCGGCCTCGGCGGGGGCGTTCTGTCCGTAGGCAGGATAGGCATCCATGCGTCCGCCCATCGGCCAAGGCAGGTTGCCAAGGTCGGCCTCCGTCAGGCGGGACCCGAAATACTGGTACTGGGGCTTCTGTCCGTTCTCGACGTTCAGCACCATCGTCATGTTCTTGGTCTGCACGACCACTTGCCCGGCCTCCATCGTCAGCGATGCGGCCATGCACAATGCAATTAACAGTTGTTTCTTCATTGTCAATGGTAATACGTTTAGGATTAGTTTACGAATGCAAAAGTAGGCAATTAAAGTGAATTGACCAAACAAATGCCCATAATTTTCAGCTGATTGCTTGGGAGTTAACGGAAAAATACCTACCTTTGTAGCGAAAAATAGGATTCAGCGATGAAAAAGAAAAAGAAATTCCGCCCCTTTTCCCGCCGGCTGACGCGCCGTCTGGTGTTAACGCTCTTCGTCGTCCTGTCTCTGCTTTGTACATGGATAGTGATGATAGGATGGGCGATGGTAGTGATTCAGACTGAGATGAACTACGTGAACCAGCTGCACCTCTGCAGGGAGAAAATACGTCAGGTAATGTCGGACATCCATGTGGCTACGGTCAATCTGGTGCCCGAAATAGAGGCCAACCTTGACCGTCCCGACGCCATGTCGCGCATTACCGAGCGCATGGTGAGGCTGAATCCAAACATACGCAGCTGCGGCATCAGCTTCGTGGAAGGCTACTATCCGCAGAAGGGCCGTGCCTATTGCCCTTATACCCTGAGGAACGACAGCTCGGAGGTGGAAGTGCGCAACCCCGTCACCAAGAACAACAACTATTTGGAGGCCGAATGGTTCAAGCAGGCCATAGCGGCCGACTCGGGTTACTGGTCGAAACCCTTTGCCGACGGCTTTGACAAGAAGACGCCCTTGGTGGCCTATATGGTGCCCATCCACGACCGCGAGCGGCGCACGGTGGCGATACTGGGTGTCGACCTGTCGCTGGAATGGCTTAATGACTATATGGGGAATGCTGACGGCAGTCTGCTGGATTATCAGGATGACGGATTCTCGCTTTCGGTGGTGTTCGGGTCAACCTACTTGTTCATCATCGACAAGGAGGGTACTTACATCTTGTATCCCGACAAAGAGCGCATCCTGAAAGAAAACTACTTCACCCGAGCCAAGGAAACTCCTGATACCCTGGACGACTATCTGGGCCACCAGATGGTGGCAAACAGGGTGGGGGTCTTCCACAAGGACGATGAGGAGAACGAACTGATACTGAATGGTGAGTCATCCTATGCTTTCTACCAGCCCATGTCGAATACCGACTGGTCTATAGCCCTTGTCATACCTTGGTTTGGCGTCAATATGTGGGCCATAGGCCTTACCATTGCCCTTGTATTCTTCATGGTGGTGGGACTGCTCGTTACCTTCTTCGTCAGCAGCCGCATGGTGCGCCACGCCACCAAGCCCCTGAAGCAGCTGGCCAGTTCGGCAGGCGAAGTGGCACAGGGACGGTTCGACGCGCCGCTGCCCAACATCAGGCACAATGACGAGATACGGCTGTTGCGCGACTCGTTCGAGAACATGCAGCACTCGCTCTCCGACTATGTGGAGCAGCTGCAGGCCACCACGGCCCAGAAAGCCTCCATCGAAAGCGAACTGAAGATTGCCCACGACATACAGATGTCGATGCTGCCCAAGACGTTCCCGCCCTTCCCTGAACGACAGGACATCGACGTGTTCGGAAAGCTGACACCAGCCAGGGCCGTGGGTGGCGACCTGTTCGACTTCTACATCCGCGACGAGAAACTGCTGTTCTGCATCGGCGACGTGTCAGGCAAGGGAGTGCCCGCCTCGCTGCTCATGGCCGTCACACGTTCGCTGTTCCGCAATATCTCCTCGTACACGTCGGAACCCAACCAGATTGTCATAGCCCTCAACAGCGTCATGGCCGAGGACAACGAGACCAGCATGTTCGTCACCCTCTTCGTCGGCGTGCTCGACCTGGCCTCGCATGAGCTGCGCTACTGTAATGCCGGCCACGACGCGCCGCTGCTCATCGGCCACGACGTCCGTCCGCTGCCCTGCGATGCCAACCTGCCCGTAGGCGTCATGTCGGGCTGGGAGTTCACGCAGCAGACTACCACCATTGCTCCCGGCACCATCATCTTCCTCTTCACCGACGGACTCAACGAGGCCGAGAACGCCGACCATGACCAGTTTGGCGACAACCGCATACTCAGCGTAGCCCACGCCATAGCTGCCGAGGGCTGCTGCCGTCCCGACGAGGTGATTGACCGCATGGGTGCCTACGTCCACAACTTCGTGGCCGATGCCGAGCAGAGCGACGACCTCACCATGCTCGCCGTGCAGCTGAAATAAGAACAAAAAAGCCTCCCCCAGTGGGGGAGGTTTGGAGGGGGCTGGCCTTATGGCTCAATAGGCTCCTGATCCTGCTCCTGCAGCGCCAAGCTCGCAATCGGCACTCGCGTCTGGTAACGCTTCACCTTGCCGTCGACCGTCACCTTGTGGACGGTAATCAGGTCGCGCATCTCGAAGATGCAGTCGTTCTTCAGGTTGCGGCTGGTCAGCTCCTCACCCTTCGCGCCCTCAGGCAGGAAGCGCAGGTGGACGCCCTCAATCTGCACGTTCGGGTCGTAAGCCAGGGGAGACTCCACGCCACCCTTCTTGTTCTCGATAGTGGGGTAGAACGTGCCCAGCCCCTCCAGCTTCACGGGCTGTCCCTGACAGATCAGCTCCTTCATGCACGAGACGATGTTCTGCAGCACCAGCACCATCATCTCGTAGGTGGTCAACTTGCCGTGCTCCGACAGGTGCTTTGCAAAGCCCTTCAGGTTCAGCGGCTCCTTCGTTTCGGCCTCGCCGAAGTACATGCCGTAGGTACGGCTGGC
>JAEEGI010016587.1_pt1 | contig 15190 bp, 14 predicted proteins | sample 8958751 | NCBI WGS metagenome assembly JAEEGI01 (sample SAMN16246545, study PRJNA631951) | gut metagenome | biome: gut microbiome; feature: rumen; material: KS-attached | host: Bos | place: Iran: Karaj | collected 2018-10
CCAGGATTGCACCATCCATCTGAGCAGCGCCGGGGATCATGTTCTTGATATAGTCAGCGTGTCCCGGGCAGTCAACATGAGCATAGTGTCTCTTGCTTGTCTTATATTCAACGTGAGCGGTATTGATAGTGATACCACGAGCCTTTTCTTCCGGAGCACCATCGATCTGGTCGTAAGCCTTGAATTCAGCCTGACCTTTTTCTGACAATCTCTTAGTGATTGCAGCTGTTAAAGTAGTTTTACCATGGTCGATATGACCGATAGTACCAATGTTGACATGTTCTAACGAACGGTCAAACTTTTCTTTTGCCATCTTAAGTTTTTTCCTCCTAAATTCAACAATATTATTTTAAGATAAAACATCCTATTTAGCAATTGCTATCGGGAGTTTTTCTTGACGATTTCATCGGCTATGTTTGCCGGTACTTCAGAGTAGTGATGCATCTGCATCATGTAGTTTCCGCGGCCTTGAGTATTGGATCTCAGGTCTGTTGCGTAACCGAACATCTGCGATAACGGGATGTATGCTCTGATGACGACTGCATTGCCTCTTTCTTCCTGATCGTTGATGTGTCCGCGCCGTTTCGTCACATCGCCCATGACTGTACCGAGGTACTCGGTAGGGACGGTGATCTCGACGTCCATGATCGGTTCGAGAAGTACCGGATCACATTTTTTGGCAGCTTCCTTGAGCGCAAGGCTGGCCGCTGTCTTGAAGGCCATTTCCGAAGAGTCGACTTCGTGAGATGAGCCATCAAACAGGGTCGCTTTGATGTCAACGACCGGGTATCCGGCGATCAGTCCGTTTTCCAGTGCTGCCTTTAAGCCTTCCTGTGTCGGTTTGATATATTCCCTAGGAACAGTACCGCCCACGACGGCATCGATGAATTCAAATCCTTTGCCTGTCTCGTTTGGTTCAAACCTGATCCAGACGTGTCCATACTGGCCTCTGCCGCCTGACTGTCTGACGAAGCGGCCTTCACAATCAGCTGCTTTCTTGATCGTCTCGCGGTAAGCGACCTGCGGTTTGCCGACATTGCATTCGACTTTGAATTCGCGTTTCATCCTATCGACGATGATATCCAGATGAAGCTCACCCATACCGGCGATGATCGTCTGACCGGTCTCTTCGTCGGTGTATGTCCTGAAGGTCGGGTCTTCCTCTGCCAGTTTGCCTAAAGCGATATCCATCTTGTCGGAATCGGCCTTTGTTTTGGGCTCTACCGACATCTGGATGACCGGCTCCGGGAATACCATGGATTCCAGGATGATCGGGTGTTTCTCATCACAGAGAGTGTCACCTGTCGTAGTGTTTTTCAATCCTACAGCTGCGGCGATATCTCCGGCGTCGACTTCATCGATATCGGCGCGGTGATTCGCGTGCATCTGTACCAATCTTCCAAATCTTTCCTTGTAGTCTTTTGTTGCATTCAGCACATAGGAACCGGCAGATGCCACACCGGAGTAGACTCTGAAGTAGGTGAGTCTTCCGACGAACGGGTCTGTCATGACCTTGAAGGCCAGGGCAGAGAACGGTTCCTTGTCGTCTGCGTGTCTGAACGCCTCATCTCCAAACTTCGTCGTTCCTTTGATCGCAGGTACGTCGAGCGGAGAAGGCAGATAATCGACGATCGCATCCAGCAGCAGCTGAATACCTTTGTTTTTATAGGCCGAACCGCACAGCACCGGGAAGAATTCCGAAGTGAGCACGGCTTTTCTGATCGCCTGTTTGATCAGGCTGATATCAGGATCCTGACCGTCGAGGAAGACTTCCATGAGATCGTCATCATAATCACAGAGTTTTTCAATGAGTTCGCTTCGAAGGATCTCGGCATCATCAGCATACTGTTCTTCGATCTCCATCTCTTTGATATCTGTGCCCTGATCGTTAGGGTAGATGTACTGCTTTCTTTCGACCAGGTCGATGATGCCCCGGAAAGTGTTTTCTGCTCCGATCGGCATCTGTATAGCTGCGGCTTTCGCTGCCAGCTTGTCGCCGATCGAATTGACTGACATCGTGAAGTCAGCTCCGGTCGCATCCATCTTGTTGGCGAAGACGATCCTTGGGACCCCGTATGTGGAGGCCTGTCTCCAGACTGTCTCGGTCTGCGGTTCAACACCGGCCTTGGCATCCAATACAGTGACCGCACCATCCAATACTCTCAGGGATCTTTCGACTTCTACCGTGAAGTCGACGTGACCCGGCGTATCGATGATGTTGATCCTTGTCTTTGGCATCTGGTTTTTGGAACCGGGCCAGAAGGTAGTGGTAGCAGCAGAAGTGATCGTGATACCTCTCTCCTGTTCCTGTTCCATCCAGTCCATCTGACTGGCGCCATCATGTGTTTCACCGATCTTGTGTGTTTTTCCGGTAAAGAAAAGAATTCTTTCAGTACAGGTAGTCTTGCCTGCATCGATGTGCGCCATGATGCCAATATTCCTTGTATTCTCTAAAGCATATTGACGTGCCATAACGTTTCCTTCCTTTCCTGATTACCAGCGATAGTGAGCGAATGCTTTGTTAGCTTCAGCCATCTTATGCGTATCGTCTTTCTTCTTGACAGACTGACCGACACCATTAGATGCGTCGATGATCTCTGCAGCTAATCTTTCTTCCATCGTTCTTTCAGATCTCAATCTGGAATAGTTGACGATCCATCTCAGACCCAGAGTCAGTCTTCTTTCATCAGAAACTTCGACCGGGACCTGGTAGTTAGCACCACCGACTCTTCTTAATTTCAATTCGAGTTCAGGCATGACATTGTCCAATGCTTTTTCAAATACTTCCATTGGCTGCTGGCCTGTCTTCTTTTCTACGATATCGAATGCATTGTACAGGATGTTCTGTGCGACACCTTTTTTACCATCTAACATGATCTTGTTGATTAAACGTGTCACAAGCTTTGAATTGTAGATAGGATCTACCAATACATCTCGTTTCGCAATATGTCCTTTTCTTGGCATTTTTAATCTCCTTTCATGTTTTACTTAGGTTTTTTAGCGCCGTATAATGAACGACCCTGCATTCTTCCGTCAACACCCGCGCAGTCGAGCGTACCTCTTATGATATGGTAACGGACACCTGGTAAATCCTTAACACGTCCGCCACGGATCATAACAACTGAGTGTTCCTGAAGATTGTGTCCGATACCAGGGATGTAAGCTGTAACTTCCATACCGTTAGATAAACGAACACGGGCATACTTTCTTAAAGCTGAGTTTGGCTTCTTAGGTGTCATCGTACCGACACGGGTGCAGACGCCTCTTTTCTGAGGAGAAGCCAGGTCGATCGGACGATTCTTTAATGAGTTGTAGCCTCTATTTAAAGCCGGAGCCTTTGACTTGAATGTTCTCGCTTTTCTGCCTTTTCTTACTAACTGATTAATTGTTGGCATGTGTATCTCCTTTCTTTTCTATGAAGCACACGTTATCAGGTGTGCCAAATATCTGACTTATATATAGATCCTTTCGGATCCGTCAGCTTATTTATATTATCAGAACAGCAGTCCCAAATCAAGCAGAAAATGCTTATTTTATGCAGTTTTTTCTGTTTCACGGGTCCAGTCGTGCCAGAATGGTGTTTCCGGGACCGCATTTGTGTATCGATGATGGCTGAATTATAATAAATATAAGGATAAGAAGAGATAAGAGGTACATATATTATGGATCAGATCATCACATCGCTTTTGGAGAACGACCTGTATAAGTTTTCTATGGGACAGGCCATCTATCACCAGTACTCTGACTATAAGACGACCTGGACTTTCAGATGCCGCAACGAAGGCGTTGTTTTCACGAAAGAGATCTTTGAAGAGATCAAACATCAGATCCGTCTGTATTGCGCATTGCGTTTTGATGAAGACGAACTGGCTTATCTGAATGAGATCCGCTGGATCAAAGGAAGCTATGTGGATTTCCTGCGTCTGTGGCAGCCCCGCTATGAGGATTTCCATTTCGATCTGACTCAAGACGGGAAACTGATCGTCAAAACGACCGGCACCTGGCTGAACACTTCGATGTATGAGGTGCCTACCCTGGCCATCATCAACGAGGTCTATTTCCGCATGACCTATGACTACGATGAACTGCTGAGACAGTTCAAGGAAAGGGCGATCGCCAAGTGTGAAAAGATCCAAAACGGGGAATATGAACTGGAGTCTTTCTCCGAATTCGGTCTGCGCAGAAGGCTCTCATCGGAAGCACAGGATTTCATCGTTTCCAAGCTGGCTGAATACCGCAATCCGAAGTCGTATTATCTGGGGACTTCCAATGTCTACCTGGCCAGGAAATACGATCTGACGCCGGTGGGCACGATGGCGCATGAATGGATCATGTGTGTCGGACAGGGAGATCACAAACACAATCCGGCTTATTCGAATTATTACGCACTGAACGCCTGGGTCAAGGAATACGGTGTCCTCAACGGTACCGCTCTGACAGATACCATCACGACCGACTGTTTCCTCAGGGATTTCCGGCTGACTTTTGCGACTCTGTTCTCCGGTGTCCGTCATGATTCTTCTGATCCGTTCGCCTGGGGCGACAAGATGCTGAAACACTATGAGTCGCTGGGCATCGATCCGAAGAACAAGCTCCTGCTTTTCTCGGATTCATTGAATCTGGAGAAAGCGACCAGGCTCTGCCGTTACTTCAAGGGCCGGTGCAAGGTGGCGTTTGGCATCGGCACTTATCTGTCCAATGACACGGAAGTGGATGCCCTGAACATCGTCATGAAGGTGACCAGGTGCAACGGACAGGATGTGGCAAAGATTTCGGATGTCGATGGCAAGTCGATGTGCGAGAATCAGGAGTATGTCGATTATCTGCAAAGAAGCATAGAATGGCGCATGAATAATGAGGTGATGAAAAATGTTTGATGCAAAAAAAGAGACTGATAGGATCATTGCGTTCGTCCGCGATTACTACCGGAAAAACGGTCTGAAAGGCGCTGTGCTGGGCATTTCCGGCGGCAAGGATTCCGGCGTGGTCGCAGCGATCATGTGCGCGGCTCTGGGCAAGGAGAACGTCGTCGGTGTGACACTTCCCTGCCATTCCAAGGATGCCGATCGGAATGATGCGCTGCTGGTGGCGGAGAAGTTCGGTTTTGAAATGCTGAACATCGATCTGACTTCCGTCTTTGATGCGTTCAAAGGTGAAGCATCAAAACTGGGTGATTTCACTGCGGAAGAGCTGAAGAATTCCGATATCAACCTCAAGCCTCGCTTGCGCATGGCTTCTGTCTATTATCTGGCAGCTCTGCTTTCAGCGACCAGGGGAGGGACCTACATCGTTCCGGGCACTTCCAATGCCTGCGAGCTCTATGTCGGCTATTTCACGAAAGGCGGTGACTCCGTCTATGACATCGCTCCGATCTATTCACTGACCGTCGATGAAGTCATCAAAGTCGGCGAGGTCCTGGGTGTCCCGGAGAAGGTCCTCTACCGCACACCGGATGATGGCATCTCTGGCCTGTCAGACGAAGACAAGCTGGGTGTCAGATATGCCGATATCGGCAAGATCATCAAGGGCGAAGAAGTCGATGAGGAAGAGAGAACCAAGATCGAGAAACTGCACAGGGGTGCTGCCCATAAATTCAATATCCCGGTCTACAGGATCGAAAGATAAGATGAAGATCGGGATCTATGTCGGTTCCTTCAATCCTGTTCACAAGGGACACATCGCCATCGCACAAGCCTGCATCGATCAGGGCCTTGTCGATGAGGTCTGGATCATTCCGACCGGTTCCTATTGGGAGAAGAACGATCTCTATCCTCTGAAGGATCGTATCGCGATGCTGAAACTGGCGGCAAAAGAGGCCATCAGGATCGATGAGACCTACAACGAGTATCCGTACACCTACATGATCTTTGAGCAGCTGAAGAAGGACCATCCGGATGATACTTTTTCACTGATCCTGGGTGCGGACAATCTGCCCCGTTTCAATGAATGGAAGCATTATGAGGAACTGCTTGAAAATGAGCTCATCGTTTTGCCCAGGGATCAGATCAAAAGAAAACAGATCGTTTCTTTGATGAAAAAGATGCACAAAGAGGATTACAGGATCCTGAAGCTGAAGCAGATCGATATCAGTTCCACGTATATCAGGGAACATCTGGATGATCGTGAAGCGATCGCGGATATGATCGATGAAGATGTTTATGATTATCTGTTGAACATGGAAAGGAAATAGAAATATGCAGCATGAGATCACGCAAAGACATCCGCTTCTGGATGAGAACGGGCATCTGATCGAGCCGGGTTATGCAAGGAGCCTGATCCTGGATTATGACCGCAAGGCGATCAAGGCCAATTCCCTGCGGATCAAGGAATGGGACTACTATCTTGTCTATAACAGAGACTATGCGATCGCTTTGACCGTGGATGACAACTCCTACATGGCCCTGGATTCGATCTCCCTGATCGACTTCCGCGTTCCGTGTGAACACACGAATTCGCCGATGAAGGTGCTGACTCTGGGCAAGCGCAATTTCCCGTCTTCTTCTGTTTCGGGCGATGTGAAGGGCGATGGAAAAGGCTACAAGATCGAGTTCCTTCACGAGGATGACAAGAGGATACTCAACTTTGAAATGGAGGATTTCTTTGAGGGCAAGCCGATCAGGGGTTCGATCTGTCTGGAGAAGAAGGAGGATGACTCCATGGTCATCGTCACCCCATACAGGGAATCCAAGGTCCACTTCTATTACAACCAGAAGATCAACTGCATGCCGGCGGAAGGGAAGGTCTTCTTTGATGGCAAAGAGTATATATTTAATAAGGAAGACAGTTTCGGCACTCTGGACTGGGGTCGGGGCGTCTGGACTTACAAGAACACCTGGTATTGGGGTTCGGCATCCGGCATGGTCGATGGAAAACGTTTCGGTTTCAATATCGGCTACGGTTTCGGAGACACATCGAACGCTTCCGAGAACATGCTGTTTTACGACGGGAAGGCCCACAAGCTCTCGCAGGTCACGTTCAACATTCCCTTGAAAGATGGAAAAGACGACTTCATGAGCCCTTGGACTTTCACTTCCGATGACGGAAGGTTCGAGATGGACTTCATCCCGGTCATCGACAGGGCAGCCAATACGGATTTCATCATCCTGGGTTCCAACCAGCATCAGGTCTTTGGAAAGTTTACAGGCAAGGCTGTACTGGATGATGGCAAGACAGTGGAGATCAAAGACTTCCTAGGATTCGCCGAGAAGGTCGCCAACAAGTGGTAAAAAAATGAGGGAGAAGACATAAGGCTTCTCCCTTGTTTTATCATTATTCTCTCAAGAGTCTTTCTTTCTGAAGGTTTTCTTTCTTTTCTTCCAGCCTTCCCAGACCGTAGGCGAGAAGGGCAGCGACCAGCAGGTTGATCCATCCGATCCGTGGCGCGTTGATGGAATTGCCGATGCCGATCAGGATGTTGCCGATCAGAAGGATCCTGATCATGTCGATGATCGCTTTCAGATGTTCGATCCGCGAATCGATGTCGGAGAACAGATCGAAGGATCCAAGTTCGCTTCTTCTTCGGAAGTAGATCCATTTGATCATCTTTCCGACATATTCCGCACCGGTCTCTTCCATGAAAGAGATGAAAGGCGTATCGCTTGAATCATGCATCTCCAATCGGATGATGTATTCGCCGGGCTCACTCTTTTCAAAGGTGTAGCTGCAGAAGCCCACGGAGATCAGAGTCCATCCATCAGCAGCCATCTGGTTGAGCCACTTTTCTTCTTTTTCAGAGTCCCATACCCAGAACCATTTATGTAATGTCTTAATTTCATTCATCTTTTTCTTCTCCTTTCAGGATCATGTCACCATTGGACAAGAGTTCTCTCAAACGCTCGATCTCGTTTTTCAGTATTTCCAGGCCTTTGGCTGTGATCTGATAATTCTTTTTTCTGCTTCCATCTGCAGACGGAAGCGGGATGATCCATCCTTTATCGACCATGGATGTCAATGCGCCATATAAGGTGCCTGCTGCCAGTCTGACCCTTCCTCTGGACAGGTACTCCACTTCCTGCATGATCCCGTAACCGTGCTGGGGATTGTACAAGGCAAGAAGGATATAATAACTCGCTTCGGTCAATGCCAGTGTTTCCTGCATATGATCCTCCTTTATCGTCTTACGATATATCGTCAGACGATATATCTGAGTTCATTATATCGGCATACGATATAGTTGTCAATCCTTTTTCGATAAAAAAAGTACAGCAGGAAGCTGTACTATATCATTCTATTCTGCCAGAGAGCCAAACGGATCCCATGGATCGAGGACGACCGGTCTCTTTTTGGCGGCTGTCAGCTGTTTCTTGTTGAGATACTTCCGGTTGACGACCGCTTCGAAGACATATTTGTCGAACCAGGTGTCTGAAGCGATGTAGTAGCCTTTGTTGCCGGCTTTTTCGCCCCAGGAGTTTTCGATCTTCCATCTGTTCGGAACGTTCTTGACCAGGTTGACGCCGGTGAAGACCATGGCGTGGTTCATCGCGGATTCGCAGGTGTCCAGCATCTCGGCTTTGGACATGTCGAGGTCCATGCGCAGGGTGTTGGCCAGATCGAAGCTCTCATCGTCCCAGAGGCCAAGCAGTCTGTCGCCGTCCTTGCCACAGTCGCAGCCGAACCATACGATCTCGCCGTCTTTCAGCTGTTTCAGGATCAGATCCTTGAAATCTTTGATCGGCAGGTTGAGGAAGAAGACTTCGTTCTTCGTTCCGGCGACGTTGCCCAGGTATTTGACAGTGTAGGTCTGATAGAATGGCTTGTCTTCAGTCGGACCGTTGATGATGCCGATGTAATCGTCCAGATCGACGCCCAGATACTTCTCGTACATCTCTTTAGGAGTGACGTCGTAGTGTGCGTGATACTTGTTTTTCTTGTCGACATATTCGAAGGTGAATGATTTTGGCGGAACGCCGAAGCAGTCGCAGAGCAGGGCATAGCACTGTCTGAGCGTCTCTTCCTTGAGTCTGGTGATCTCTTCATCGTTTTCCGCTTTCTTCATGTCGGCTGTGAAACGGCGCAGACGGAGGCTGATGATCTGGTTCATCTCACGGGTGTGAGAAGACTGATAGGTCTCCGGCATCGCTGTCTTCGGGCAGAGTCCGTACTTCTTGACCAGGGCGACCATCATGTCCCACTGTCCGCCGTCTCCGACCATGGTCTTGAGCAGATAACGGGAGGTCTCGCTGTTGAGCGGCTGATCCTTTTCCGCGATCATGCATTCCATGAAGTAGTTGATCTTCTCAAGCTTGTCGTAGAAGGCCATGTAGTTCTGAGAGAGTTCGAACTGATCTTTGATGTTGTATTTCTTTGCGATCATCTCTCTTAGGAGGGTCAATGAGGAGAAGAGCCAGCAGCGGCCTGATGCCTGCTGATCGGTGACCGGCAGGGTTTCGATGTCGATGGAAAAGAGGTTCGGGTTCTTCACTTTTCCTTCGAAGCGTCTGGAGATGGAACGGATGCTGTTCTCGCTCAGAGCGTTTCTGACGATCCTGGCAGTGTTGTCGCTGAGATATTCTTTGTCGAATCTTTCTAGTTGTTTTGGGCTGATCGCCTGGAATTTTGCCATATTATTTCCTTCTTTCTGAAATAATGATAACACTTATTCGTGTATAGTCTTTTGGATTGCTTCATGCAGTATAATGGTAGGGTATGGAAGAGAAACTGTTTAAGATACATTCTGAATATAAGCCGATGGGCGATCAGCCCGCCGCGATCGAAGCGCTGGCCGAAGGTCTCAGACAGGGCAAGCACGAACAGGTCCTGCTTGGTGCGACCGGTACCGGCAAGACTTTTACGATCGCCAATGTCATCCAGAAGGTCAACAAGCCTACGCTCGTCTTTGCCCACAACAAGACGCTGGCAGGCCAGCTCTATTCCGAGTTCAAAGCCCTGTTTCCGGAGAATGCGGTCGAGTATTTCATTTCCAACTTCGATTTTTATCAGCCTGAGGCCTACATGCCCAAGACCGATACCTATATAGAGAAGAATGCCGTCACCAACGATGAGATCGATATGCTGAGGATGTCGGCATACAATTCGCTCCTGGAGAGAAGGGATGTCATCGTCGTGGCTTCCGTTGCCTGCATCTATGCCGGAAGCAATCCTGAGGATTACAAGGAGATGTTCTTTTCCTTGAAAGTCGGAGAGGTCATCGACCGTCAGCAGCTGATCAGAAGACTGCTGGTCATGCAGTATCAGCGGAACGATATGGACAAGATCAGGGGGACTTTCTCGGTCAAGGGCGATGTCATCGAAGTCTGTCCGGGTCATACGGACAAGTTCATCATCAGGATCGAGATGTTCGATGATGAGGTCGAAAGGATCACGGAGATCGATCCGATCACCAAGAACGTTCAGAATGGCTACACCGTCTATTCTTTCTTCCCGGCCAGCGGTTACGCCAGAGACAGGCAGGATCTGCTGATCGCCTGTGACAACATCGAGATCGAGCTGGAAGAAAGGCTCAGGTATTTCAAGGAAAAAGGCAAGCTTCTGGAGTATGAAAGGCTGGAGCAGCGATGCCGCTACGATATCGAGGCATTGAGGGAGATGGGCATGTGCTCAGGCATCGAGAACTATGCCATGCACATAGACCACCGTGTGCCAGGCCAGAGACCTTACAATCTCTTTGACTACTTTGGCGATGATTTCCTGATCGTGGTCGATGAGTCGCATGTCTCTCTGCCGCAGATCCGCGGCATGTACAATGGCGATCATCAAAGAAAGCTGACTTTGGTCGAGTACGGTTTCCGTTTGCCGAGCGCTCTGGAGAACAGGCCGATGACCTTTGATGAGTGGGAAGAGCTCAAGGCACCGAGGATCTACATGTCGGCCACACCGGGCGATTACGAACTGGAGAGGAGCGGCAAGCCGATCGAGCAGCTGATCCGTCCGACGGGCCTGGTGGATCCTTCCGTGGAAGTCAGGAAGACATCCGGTCAGATCGATGATCTGATGGAGGAGATCAGAAAGAATATCGAGAGGAAAGAGAGGACACTGGTCACGACTCTGACGGTCAAGATGGCCGAGGATCTGACCGATTACCTCAAGAAGGCCAACTTCAAGGTCGCCTATCTGCATCATGAGACCAAGACGCTTGAGAGGAGCGAGATCATCCACGACTTGCGTGAAGGCAAGTATGATGTGCTGATCGGCATCAACCTGCTCAGAGAGGGACTGGATATCCCGGAAGTCTCCCTGATCTGCATCCTGGATGCGGACAAGGAAGGCTTCCTGAGAAGTTCGAGATCCCTGATACAGACGATCGGTCGTGCTGCCCGTAACGAACATGGCAGGGTCATCATGTATGGGGACCAGATCACCGATTCCATGCGCATCGCGATCGATGAGACCAACCGAAGAAGGTCCATCCAGGAAAGATACAACGAGGAGAATCACATCATTCCTCACTCAGTGAAGAAGGAACTCAATGAGGTCATCCATTCCAAGGAGACCAGGGAGATGTCGAAGAAGTATGCCCAGAAGAAGAAGCATACGAAGGCTGAGAAGGAGAAGATGATGGCTTCGATCGAAGCGGAGATGAGGCAGGCTGCCAAACAGCTCAACTTCGAAAGGGCTGCTGAACTGCGCGATATCCTCTATGAACTCAGAGATGAGAAATAGGATCAGATCTTGTCTGATCCTTTCATATATTTATGGCACACCATAGAATGTGGTTTATAATGAAAGTATGAAAAAACTGGTACTCATCAGTGGTATTTCCGGAGCGGGTAAATCGACGGCGGCCAATATCCTGGAGGATATGGGTTATACCTGTATCGACCAGTATCCGGCTGTGCTGATCCCGGATCTGCTGGATCTGATCCGGAAGGACAATAGCATCAAATACGACATGGTCGCTCTTTCGATCGACATCAACGAGCTGGACAATTACTACAATCTGCTGGCCAATTCGGAGTATAAGCCGCAGCTGATCCTTCTGGATGCCAACAAGGACACGATCATCAACCGTTACAAGTTCACCAGGCGCGTCCATCCTTTGATCGTGTCGAATACGGCTTCCACACTGGAGGAGGCGGTCGACATCGAGATGGGCATCCTCAACAGATACAAGAGAAAGAACGTCCACATCATCGATACCGATGATCTGCCGCCCAAGCAGCTGAAGGCGACGCTGGACAAGGTCCTGAAATACGATGATTTCAACAATCTGGCGATCACGTTCAAGTCCTTCGGTTTCAAGAACGGTGTTCCCGACGATGCGGATGTCGTTCTGGATGTCAGGATGCTGGACAATCCTTTCTATGTGCCGAAACTGAAAAACAAGACCGGCAATGACAAGCCGGTCAGGGAATATGTCCTGAATTCCAAGCTGACGCAGCGCTATCTGAAGAAGACGACGGCTTATCTGGATTTCATGTTCAAGGCCTATGATAACGAAGAGAAGAGGCATCTGACGATCTGCATCGGCTGCACAGGCGGCCAGCATCGAAGTGTGACGATCGCCAATTACCTCTACGATGTCTATAAAGAAAAATACATGTGTTATCTGACACACAGGGAGCTCAGAAAATGAAGAAAGTCGTTGCGATAGGCGGAGGCCACGGGCTCTCGGCGATCTTAAGCGGGATCAAGGATATCAGGGATATCGATATCTCGGCGATCGTGACAGTCGCCGATGACGGCGGTTCGACCGGACGTCTGCGGAAACGCTACACGATCCCGGCCATGGGCGACATCCGCAATGTCATCCTGGCTCTGTCGGATTCAGAGCCTCTGTTGCATGATCTGATGAACTACCGCTTTGAAGGGGAAGACAATATGGATATCGCCGGTCATTCTCTGGGGAACCTGATCCTGACGGCTCTGACCAATATGACCGGTTCTTTCAATGAGGCGATCCGCATCACTTCGGGGATGCTGGAGGTCAAGGGGGATATCATCCCTTCCACGCTGGAGAATGTGACGCTGTTTGCGATGATGGATGATGATACCATCGTCAAGGGAGAGGCCAATATCCCGAGCCTGATCCACAACATCGAAAGGGTCTTCTATCAGGAAGAGGTCCATGCCAACAAGGAAGCTGTCAAAGCGATCGATGAGGCCGATCTGATCATCTACGGTATCGGTTCACTATACACTTCGATCCTGCCCAACACCATCATTCCGGGCATCAATGAAGCTCTCAATAGGTGCAAGGCCAGACGGGTCTATTTCGCCAACTGCATGACCCAGTCCAATGAGACGTACAATTACGATCTCAATGATCACCTGGAAGCATTCAGGAAGCACAACACGCCGGTCGACATGGCTGTCATCCATAACGATGTCATCCCGGATCTGATCGTGAATCGCTATCACAGGCAGAATTCGATCGAGGTCGTCGATCACGGCAACTGCGATATCGAAGTGCTGAAGATGCCGCTGCTGCGTTTTGACAGGAATCTGGTCAGACACGATCCTGAGAAGATCAAAGAAGTACTGGAGAGCATCCTCTGATGTCTTTTACGACGGATATCAAACAGGAGATCGCCAATGTCGATCTGGAAAGACACTGTCAGAGAGCGCAGCTTTCGGCTCTGATGCTGCTGACATCCTCGCTGACCATTTCCAAAGGATCTTTCGGCATCCTGGTGCGAAGCGAGTCGCCGACGACCTGCAAAAGGGCGATGTATCTGCTCAAGAGCCTTTTTGATGTCGATACGCAGCTTTCGGTCGCCCGCAAGACCAATCTCAAGAAGAACAATGTCTATACGATAGAGATCCCGGCAAGGGGGAAGGAGATCCTTGAGGAGCTCGGCCTCTATTCGCAAAGAGGTCTCGAATCGCATCCTTCCTACGAGATCGTCATGCGAAACTGCTGTGCGGCTTCCTATCTGGCAGGCGCTTTTCTGGCCTATGGTTCCTGCAATGACCCGCACAATCCCAACTATCATCTGGAGATCTCTGTCCAGGAGATCGAATATGCCAATTTCATCGTCAAGCTGATCTCCCGTTTCGACATACAGGCCAAGACCGTCAAGAGGCGCAGCAATTATGTCGTCTATCTGAAAAAGGCCGACTTCGTTTCCAACTTTCTGGCACTGATCAAGGCTCATGATGCGATGATGCGTTTTGAGGATGAGAGGATAGCCCGCGACCTGAAGAATTCGGTCAGCCGCATCGATAACTGCGAGATCGCCAATGTCGAAAAAAGCATCCGGGCGGGGCAGAAGCAGATCGATGACATACAGGCGATCATACAGGCCGGAAAATTCGACAAGCTGGGTGAGAAACTGAAGAATGTCGCGGATATCAGGATGCGTTTTCCGGAGGCATCTCTGCTGGAGTTGTGCGATGCCTATCAGAAGAATTACGGTGAGACCATATCCAAGTCGGGTATGAAACACCGCTTGAATAAGATCGGTTCCTATGCGGAATCTTTGGAGGAGTGAGAATGAACGTCATTTTAGTTACCGGTGCTTCCGGTGGGATCGGCAAGGAGTTTGCCAGACAGTTCGCCTATCGCGGCTACGACCTTTTTCTGGTCGCCAGAAGGAAAGAGGAGCTGGAGAAGATCAAAGAGGAGTTTGAAGAAGAATACAAGATCCATGTGTCCGTTATGGCTTGCGATATCGCCAAGGATCCCAAGAGTGTCTATGACTATTGCAAGGAGAACGATCTGCAGGTATCGGTCCTGATCAACAACGCGGGATATGGCGATTATACCTCTTTCATGAATGCGGATCTGGATAAGCTGCAGGGCATGATCGATCTCAACAACAAGGCTCTGGTGAGCCTGACCTACTACTTCCTCAAGGATATGAAGGAGAACGGCTATGGTCACATCATCAATGTCGGTTCGGTCGCTTCTTTCCTGCCGGGTCCTTACATGGCGGTCTATTATGCGACGAAGGCTTTCGTCTTGAGCTTCTCGATGGCTTTACGCGAGGAACTCAGGAAGGAGAACATCAAAGTATCGGTCCTCTGTCCGGGTCCGGTCAAGTCCGACTTCTGGAAGGTCGCGGATGGCGACAAGACGGCGATGAACGCATCTATGTTCTCGCGCATGACGACCGATGCGGCAAAGAGCGGCTACTCCCTGTTTGAGACGGGCAAAGCTTATGTGGTGGACGGTGGACTCAACAAAGCGATGATCGCGGTCGCCAGACATTTGCCTCTGGAGCTCTGCGCCAGACTGGTGGGCACGATACAGAAAAGAGTAAAAGGAAAAGCTGAGTGATCAGCTTTTTTT
>JAEEGI010016590.1_pt1 | contig 15189 bp, 14 predicted proteins | sample 8958751 | NCBI WGS metagenome assembly JAEEGI01 (sample SAMN16246545, study PRJNA631951) | gut metagenome | biome: gut microbiome; feature: rumen; material: KS-attached | host: Bos | place: Iran: Karaj | collected 2018-10
GCTCCTCTTCGCTCAAATTGTAGCAGCGCGCGCACTGCTTGATGTTTTCATGCGCGGCAAGGATCGTTTCGGCGAACTGCTTCGCCTGCGGCGCGCTCATGTGCAGCACATGGAATGCGAGCCGCTGGGCGCTCTTGTGCCCGATTCCGGGCATCCGCTCAAACTGTTCGACGAGCTTTGCCAGCGAGGCTACCTGATAACCGGCCATCAGAACGGAAGATTCAGGCCGCTTTTGAACGCGCCCATCGCCTGTTCCATCGCGTCGTCCGCCTTGCGCATCGCTTCGTTCGTCGCCGCGATCAGCAGATCGGCGAGCATTTCAATATCTTCGGGATCGACCACGTCGGGCTGCAGCTGAATGTCTTTGACTTCATGCGCACCGGTCACGGTGACTTCCACCGCGCCGCCGCCCGCCGAAGCGGTAAACGTGCTGTTTTCGATCTCCTGCTGCTTTTGCTCCATCTGAGCCTGCATCTCCTGGATGCGCTTCATCATCGCCATCTGGCCGCCGCCCTGGCCGCCGGGAATTCTTGCTTTCATCGTGATTGCTCCTTTTCTTTAGTACTCGCTGATTCACTCGGTGTGTGAAAATTGGCGAGGAAACTTGTTGTCAGATGTTACGGTAATCTCGCAGCCAACCTGTCGGTTGGCAAGAGATGTCCGTGCAAAATGACGGGAAATTTACCGTCAAGTTTTGCGCACCCGAGTGAGTCAGCGAGTACTATTATTCCTGCAGGACGCCGAGCTGCTGCGCTTTTTGCAGCAGACCCGCCAGCGGATCCTGCTTTTCTTCTGCTTTTTGCTGTGTGACAGGGTTACTGTAGATACCGAGCCGGTACTTGCGTCCCGTGACACGCGCGATCGCCTCTTTGACATCGCGGGCGTTTGTGCCGCTGCGGATGAACGACGACACCGTATCATTTTCGCTTTTGATCAGGATAAAGTCGCCGCGCTCAAACGCCGTGGAACCGGTCAGCACGCCCCACATGGGCATGTTGATCTGCGAAAGCTCCGAGAGGACCTGCGGCCAGGCGCCGAAGGTCTCGTCGTCGGTGACGTCCGGCGCGCGGGGCGGAGTCGGTTCCGGTGTGGGTTCCGGCGGCGGCTCCGGCAGCGGCGCTTCGTCCGCCTCTTCCGGCGCCTGTTCTTCCGCCGGCAGTTCTTCCGGCGGGAACAGTTCCGGCTGCGCGGTTTCTTCCGGCAGCGGTTCATCTTCCTCGTCAAACGCCGGGGCTTCTTCCGGCGGAGCGACAGCTTCGGCTTCTTCCGGTTCCAAAACGGGCGGTGCGATCGGCGCCGGTTGCGGGGCAGGCTGCGGCGTCACGCCGCTGCGGACAGCGCGCTCCACCGCCGAAACGCGGGAGAGGACCGCCTTGTTGTCGCTCGAAAGCGACGGGTTCGCGAGGCGCAGCAACGCGAGTTCCATTTCGATCCGGCGGTTGACGCCTTTTTTCATCGTCACCGCCGTTTCCTGCAGCAGGTCGATCGCGTACAAAAGGGTCTCCAGCGTGAACGACGTGCCCTGCGCGCGGTACTGCGCCAGTTCGTCCGCCGTACAGATCAATACGCTTTCGGCGCGGCGCACGGTCTTGACGATCATCAGGTTGCGGAAATGCTGCACCAGATCGGCGCAAAGCCGTTCCATATCCACGCTTTTCGCGTGCAGGTCGGAAAGCTGCTCGATCGCTGCCGCGGCGTCATGCGCGGCGATCGCGTCGGCAAGCCGGAAGAGGTGATCCTTGCCCGTAATGCCTGCGACGTCGGTCACAAGCTGCGACGTCACATGGCGGCTGCGGCCGATGCACTGGTCGAGCGTGGAAAGCGCGTCGCGCATCCCGCCGTCCGCCAGCCGCGCGATCAGCATACCGGCGTCCGCGTCGAGCGTGAAGCCCTCCTGCGCCGCGACGGTCTGCATCCGCGCAAGCATCGCCTCGGGCGACACGCGGTGGAAATCGAACCGCTGGCAGCGCGACAGAATCGTCACCGGCAGCTTATGGACCTCGGTGGTGGCAAGAATAAACTTGACGTGGGCAGGCGGCTCTTCGAGCGTCTTGAGCAGCGCGTTGAACGCGCCGATGGAAAGCATATGAACCTCGTCGATGATATAGACGCGGTAGCGGCAGTTGACCGGCGCGAAGTTGGCTTCGTCGCGGATGTCGCGGATATTATCAACGCCGTTGTTGCTCGCCGCGTCGATCTCGACCACGTCAAGGATGGCGCCGGAGTCGATCCCGCGGCAGACCTCGCATTCGTTGCAGGGGTTGCCGTCCACGGGATGCAGACAGTTGACCGCCTTCGCGAGGATCTTCGCGCAGGTGGTCTTGCCCGTGCCGCGCGACCCGGTAAAGAGATAGGCGTGCGACAGCTTCCCGCTCTGCAGTTCCTGCTGCAGGGTACGCGTGATATGGTCCTGTCCGACGACGTCGGAAAAGACCTGCGGCCGATATTTACGATATAAGACCTGATACATTGCACGCCCTCCTTTCGCGAAAAAAAGGGAGTTCCTTTTGCTTGGTCATGCGGCGGCAGGCATTGGCTGTGTCGCACAGACGTTCCGCTTAATGCTGCTCGGTTCCCCGCCTGACATGGTTCGTGGTGTTCTGTCGCACAGAACCCACCGTCGCATGACCAAACCAAAGTGAACTTCCCGTATGCTGTTGCATACTTTGTTATTATATACGATTTGCCGCGCAAAATCAAGTGGTTTCGGTGAAAAAGTACACAGCAATCAACCGGGCGCCGTGTCCAAAGAAAAGGAACACAGCGCCCGGTCAGGTCTTAAAACAGCTCCAGCCAGGAGAGATCTAAATAGCGGTAATTTCTCGGAATTTCAAACAAACTGTCCGGCACTTTGTCGGTCAGCGTCTGCACAAAAGTTGACGTCACCGTGCCGTCTGTGCCGATCGCATCGATCCGAACCAGTGTTTCGCCCTGAAAATAATAGCGCGTTTCTCCGTCTGCGGTCCGGAAGGCCTCCACGGTGTAGGTTTTACCGTCCAGCTTTGTTTCATAAGCGACGGCGTCCGTCGCGTCGGTCGGCGCTGTGATTTCAATCAGGGAATGCCGCAGATCCATATCGTCCATCATGTTTTCGCTCAGGCGCGTATAGGCGCGCAGCGCGGGGACGAGCAGATAGGTTCGATCCTTTTTGGCGTCGTACAACAGTCTGATCCGGTAGCCTTGCACCACACTGTCCACAACGACGCTGCCGTTCTTCATCGCGGCGGTAATCGGGGCGTCGCCCAGCTCCGGATCGTTCGTCGTGAAGACCATGTAAAACGTTCCGCTCTGGAACATCTTATCATACTTTTGATACAGCGACGGCTGCTTCTCTTGAGAGGGCCCGACCGGCAAAGACGCTGTCTTCACTTTGCAGACCGCGCTGTTTTTTCCAAAGACCGTCTTTGTCCCGTTTTTCAAAAACGCGGCGACGCGGAACCGATAAACAGTGTCCGGCGAGAGATCACGGATCGCAGCGCTTCGCTTTTCGGTCGTGAGAACCGTTTTCCACGTTTTGTCTATGTACTGCTGCACCCGGTAGCCTTCGGCGCCTTTCACCTTGTTCCACTGCAGCTTCACCTGCGTCGGTTTCACGCTCTTTGCCGCCGGCTCCCGGACCTGCGCCGGCTTTGTGCGCACACGCAGCACAGCGGAAAACGCGCCGGTTTCTCCGTCTTTCACCGCGCGGACCCGAAAGGCATATGCAGTACCGGCAGACAGTTTTTTCACGGTTGTTTCACCTTTTGCGGTAATCCGGATCTGGGTCCAGGTTTTCTCTTTGTATTGCTGCAGCTGATAGCCTGTCGCGTTCTTGACCGCCGACCAGCGCAAGGTGATACTGCTTTCCGTGACAGAAGAAGCTTTCAGCGTCTTGACAGGGCCCAAGGCAAACGCCGGCAGCAGCGCCGCCGCGCAGAGCGTCAGGCACAACAGCAGTGTGAGTACGGTTTTTCCGGCGTGTCGCGTTCCGGTATGGTTGTTCATGGGTTTTGCATCCTCCCTGCAGATCAGTTCGCTGTGCGCACGGGATAATTCTCCTGCTTCACAAGCTGTGCGCCCTGTTCGGAGCAGATCCAGTTATACAGCACGCGCTCCGGGCTGTTCTCTTCGGCGGATTTGCGGATCACGACATAGAAGTCGTTCGTCAGCGGATAGCTGCCGTCGCCGATGGTCTCGTTGGAGGGGTCAACGCCGTCCACCGCGAGGATCTTCGCCGTTTCGAGTTTATCCTGCTCCATGTTGGTCAGATAGTAATAGACCGTGTAGCCCAGCGCGTTCTTGCTGTTGTCGTAATCGGCGATCGCCTCGAGCAGGCCGATCATCGTCCCGACCTGTCTGCCTTCGGGCGGATCCATCAGATCGTCGCCGAGCGCAATCAGCTTGTCAAACAGCGTCTGGCTGCCGGAATCCGGGTTGCGCTGATAGGCAGCGATCTCGCCCTTTTCTCCGCCGACCGCCGACCAGTCGGTCGTCTTGCCGCTGTAGATCGACTTGATCTGGTCGATCGTCAGGTTGGTCACCGTGTTGTCCTTTGAGCAGATGAACACGAGCGCGTCAACGCCGATCGGGGTCATTTCCAGCTCTTCGCCGCTGTCCGCGATATACTGCTTCGCCTCTTCGCTCGGCTCATACGCCAGCAGGATGTCGAAGGTGCCGTCGACGATCGCCTTATAGTTGTCGGTCGTCGATCCGGCGAAGGTGATCAGCTCGTTCGCGTCCTCGCGGCTGATGCCGAGGACGGTCGCCGTCACCGCCTGTCCGAGCGGCAGATTCGCGAGCGAGCCGCCCATACGCGGATAGTTTTCCTTCGTGAAGACAAAGTTGCCGTTGAGGTTGCTCGTGGTGGATTCGGTGACGGATTCCGTCGGCGCTTCGGTCGTCGTGGTGTCGCCCTGCTGCGCGCCGCAGGCGCAAAGGGTCAACAGGCAGAAAGCGAGCAGCAGCGCCGCGATTCTTTTGATGTTCATAGGTCGGTTCTCCTTTCCGGGTCAGACAAGTTTATTGTTTTTCAGGCAGATCAGAACATTGCCTGTTTCGTCCAGTAAATAGCTGTGGGTCGACGTCGCCGCCGCGATCCGGTCTCCGTAGTGCTCCACAAACACTGCGTCGGACAGGAAGCACGCGCCGTCGCTGCGGCGATACAGATCGTAAAACATCTGATAAGAGCCGTCGTCTTTTTCATAGGACAGGGAAAACACATGATCGTTCAGCGCATTCCCCCAATGGCGCGTTTCGGCAGACGCGTACGGCACGCTGGTTGCAAGCCCCGTTTTCAGATCCACGATCTCTATTTCCTTTTCTTTTTTTGCAAAGATCATGTCGCCTTCTTCATTGATGTCGTAGTTGCGTTCCTCCACGCCAGGCTTTACCTCATCGTTGACGCCGTCCTCATCGCTGTCCCATGCGTCATACAGCACATCCCGAAACTTTGCCAGCCGTTCGCCGCTGTTGCTGAACACATACAGATCGTCGGTATCCGTACGAACAAGCAGTTTGCAGTCCCCGGGTTCTTCCCAGTTGTACATGCTCTCCACCAGCACGATCTGCCCGTTGTCGACCGTCAGCGGGACCGGTTGAAACGAAGTATCCAGCAGGCTGCATGTTTCCGGATCATACAGATAATTATAATTGTAATCCGAATCCAGCGCGCCGAAGCTATCGTTGCTCCTGTCTTTCAGTTTCTTGCCGTCCGCGTCATAGCACTCCATTTCGCCGTCGTTCACGCCAAAGAAGCAATTGTAATAATCGCTCCACTCCAGTTCCAGATAGTCGTCCGACAGCACTTTGCCGTCCATTGACACGAGCCGGTACCAGTCGTTCCAGCTTCCCATGATCACCACTTCGTTTCCGTGCACGCCGCGCATCATGCCGAGATCTTCCGGAAACGCGGCGATCTCTTTTCCGTCATAGGTTTGGCGGAAATAGTGCGAGACCCCCTCGTTGTCGTCCTGCCGGATCAGCACGCTGTTCTGATCCGCATATTCGATATACACCATATAATCGTTGTCTTCAGGCGAAGACGGATTGTATTCATAGAGCACCTTGCCGGAAAAATCCATCAGCCGCAGCCGTTCGCTTTCGTAGTTGCGAATGAGCAGCAATCCTTTGCCGCTGCCGTTTTCACTTTCGTCGAACACCCGCAGTTCGCTGTCGTTCTCTGTCAGATGCACACATGAACTGCCGTCGCCGGCGATCAGGTACATTTCGCCGCACATCTCATACGCCTGTTCCGGGAAAGCCACATAGAGCACTGCGCCCGTTTCATCTTCATAGCAGAACAGATCGTCATACAGTCCGTTCGTGATGATTTTACCGTCGGCGGTCGCAAAGCCGAAGCGTTCATAATAGCCGGACTCGTCCTCCGGGGTCGAACCCTGATAGACTTCGCCCGTCTCTTCGTCGGTATATGACCAGTCTGTTGCAAAATATTTTTCCGTCGTACAGTACGGGACGATCTTGCCGTAATCCTTGCGCGGCTCAAACGTGTCGTGCGCCCCGTCGTCGAAGAAATACGCCTTCTTTTCGTCCGAAACAAAGGCGCCGATGTCCGGCAGCGTGCGCAGCGAAAAGACCGCTTTCTCCGCGTCCGGCACGGTCGTCGTTTCGGTCGTCGGCACGGTTTCTGTCGGCGCGGAAGAGGTGGTCGTGTCCGATTCGGCGACCGGCGTTTTTCCGCAGCCGAACAGGGTCAGGAGCAGGGTGATCGAGAGCAGGATACCGAGGACGCGCTTCATGAAAATACCCCCTTTTTTTGGATTGTATAACGAACGGCGGGGCTTTGTCAATCACCTTTTCAAAAGTTACAATTATTTCACAAATCCGCCTGAAAAAGCCGGCGCGGCGCTTGCTTTCGGCGGCGTGTTCCGCTATAATGAAAGCAGAGAAAGGAAGGTGATTTCATGCCGTTTTCCATCATCCCGCAGCCCGCTTCCATGACGGTCGGCGAAACGCCCGTGTTCCGGCTGACAAAGCTTTGCAATCTGCACGCCGACGACGAAAGCGTCCTTGCAAAAGCGGAGCTTGACCGCTTTTTTGCCGATACGCTTGCGCTCGACCTGCTCGGTACGGGAAAGGAGCATCTCACGCTTTCAGTCGACCCCGCCGTGTCGAAGCCGGAGGGCTATACACTGCGCGTCGAGCCGACCCGTGTCACGGTCACGGGACACGACGCAGCCGGAGTCTTTTACGGCGTCCAGACGCTAAAGCAGCTTTTGCTGCAGGGAGAGGGCATCCTCCCCGCGATCGAGATCGAAGACGCGCCGCAGTACGGCTATCGCGGCTTCTTGCTGGATGTCAGCCGCTACTTTTTCGCGCCCGACGCGGTCAAACAGCTGCTCGACGCGATGGCGCTGCACAAACTCAATCGCTTCCACTGGCATCTGACGGACGACCACGGCTGGCGGATCGAACTGGACGGCTACCCGCTGCTGACGCAGATCGGCGCGTGGCGCGCCTACACGAACTTCGGCAGAACGCCCCACGGCGGTTTTTATACAAAGGATGAAATCCGCGACATTGTACAGTACGCGCACGAACGCTGCATCCAGGTGATCCCCGAAGTGGATTCCCCGGGCCACGTCGTCTCCGCGATCGCGGCGTATCCGTTTCTCTCCTGCTTTGACCGCGATCTGAACGTTGCCACCAACAGCGGCGTCCAGCATGACATCCTCTGCGTCGGCAAGGAGAGCACCTTCGACTTCATGTTCGGCGTGCTCGACGAAGTGCTCGAGCTGTTTCCGGACGGGATGTTCCACATCGGCGGCGACGAGGTCCCGACGATGCGCTGGGAGCACTGCCCGCACTGCCAGAAGCGGATGGAAGACGAAGGCTTCACGGACGTCGGGCAGCTTTATCCGTACTACATCGGGCGCGTCACGGCGCACCTCAAAGAAAAGGGCGTCCGCGTCTTTGCGTGGTACAACGCGCAGCTCGGCGAAAAGATCGACGCCGCCGTGATCCGCGAGCACTGGGATGTGCTCCCCGGCGACGACGCCGACCTGTCGCACGTGGTGGACGCCGATTTCCACAGCTATTACTTCGACCTGCCCTACGGGATGGTGCCGCTGAAAGCCTGCTATACCCACGACCCGGCGAAGAACGGCACGCAACCCTTCGGCGTGGAATGCTGTCTTTGGACGGAGTATGTGCCGACGATGGAAAAGGCGGGCTACTGCGCCTTTCCGCGACTCGGCGCGTTCAGCGAGACCGCCTGGACGCCGCCGGACGCGAAGAACTACGATGCGTTTTTAAGAAAGCTGCCCGCCTATTTAGCGCTGCTGGACGCCTTCTCTCTGCCGCACGCGACAAGGAAGCAGGCGCTGCCCGGTCTTTTGCGCAAATGGGGCTATCAGGCGTGGTTCTGGAAACGCAACCTGCACGCGCTCGGGTGGAAGAAGACCCTCGACGATCGGCATGTCGCGAAACAGTCGTCAGTTGACAGTCGTTAGTCTATAGCAAAAGCCGCACGGACCCCTTCAGTCTTTGCGCTGCGCACTGCAAACTGCACACTCCACACTGAAAAACAACATCCCCCGCCGAAGCGGGGGATGCGTTTTTCTTTTTGCCCGGACTCAGCGGAACGCCACGTAAAGATAGGTGCGGTTTGCTTCGTTCAGGCTGCGCAGTGCGCTGTCAAAGGGGATCGTCTCCGGCTGTGTGACGGTGAAGCCGCCGCTCTGGAGCGCGATCAGGCTGTCTGTGACGCCGGTCGCCGCGACGGCGGCGCGGCAAAGCAGCGTGTTGTGCACCGCGTCCAGCTCCGCAAAGGGCGCGTTCTGCGGCGCGATCAGCACCAGCTTCGGTGCAAACGCGAGCGTCACGGTCACCGGGTTGTAGGCGCCGAGCCCGACGTAGGTTCCGGCGACGAACGGCTCGCTCAGCTTCTGCCGCTCGGCGGCGGTCAGATGCAAAGAGGTGTCCAGCACATGCGTCTTGCAAAAGAAGTCGGCGAACGGGAGGATCACCGATTCCGAGATCTGGTACGCCGGACACTGCTCATAGCGGAAAAGCATCTTGCACGGCACCTTCAGCGCCTTGAGATAGTCGTCGATCGCCGCCGTCCCGATCTCGTAGCCCTGCATGATCCCGGAATAGGTCTCGTTGACCTTAGAGAGGACGTCCTCCGCGTGCGCCGCGACCTCGATCGCGTTCTCGCCCGGCGGGGCGTAGCAGTTCATCGAGATCGTCAGCTGCGTGAGCTGACAGGCGTTCTGCGTCCCGTCGTCGAGCAAAGAGACGTTGTCCTGCCCGATCAGAAAGGCGAAGTAGATCTTGTCCACCGGCTGCGGCACCGTCCGGTCGTCGAACGACAAAACGGCCTCCACCGTATCGGTGTCCTCGAGCACATCCTCGTTGATCAGAGAAACGATCTCACGGACGAGATTTGCCGTCGTCATGCGTAAACCCTCCAGTCGTTGTTCTGGTGGACGATCGCCCAGTAATACAGCGGCGTGTCGCCGAAGAAGACCTTTTCGCAATGGTCCACACAGAAGGAGTCTCCGTCGAATTCCAGCCGCGTTGCCGTACCGTCCACGGCGGGGATCGGGACCGACACCGGACAGATCAAAACGAACTTGCGCAGCGTATCGTAGCCGATCTCGGTCAGCGTACCGCTCAGATACATCTTGTTCTTATACCGCAGCGGCTGCAAAAACGCCTTGAACGGCGTGCTGCCGCTCTGATCGACGTAGGTCATCGTCCGCCCGAAGCGATTGAAAAACGGGAGCGTGATGTTTTTACTGTACCGCAACAAAGAACCCTCCGTCCCTGAGAATCGGCGCGGCCTGCGTCAGCGCTTCGTCGCGCAGCGCTTTTTCCGCCGCGACTTCCGCCTTGAGATCGCGCTGAATCGTGATATCGCCCGCCTTGTAGCTGGAAAAGCGTTCCCCGCTTTCGAGCATATCGAAAAACAGGCGGTACCGCGCGAGCGCGGCGGCGGTCGCCGCGATCCGCGGGTCGCTGTCATCCACGTCGTCGCGCAGTCTGTCCTTCACAAAGCCGAGGGCGCGGATGCAGGCGCGCAGGAGCACGCCCTCATCCGTTTCGTCAAACAGACGGTTGTCGCGCAGAATCGCGAGCACCTGTGTCGCATCCATCGTCCGGTCCTCAGATCGCCAGCGCCTTGGACGCGCCGGTGTAGATCTTGGCGAAGCCCGTGATGCTGGTCACGGCGGCGCGTTCGAGCTGACGGTCGATCAGCTTGTCGAATTCGGTCAGGATGCCGCCGGCCTGGACCTGCTCGAGCGCACAGGTGTTGTCAAGGCCGATCAGCGTACCGGACGTCACGGCGCTGCTCTTCATCAGCTGGGCGCCGAACGGGGTCACGAGGTTGCCCGAGGCGTGGAAGTTGAGCCCGGCAGTGCCGTCGCGCATCTCGGAAAGCTTCAGGATCTGCGCCATGGCGGTCGGGGACGCGATGATCGCGTTCATCGTGTAGGGGTCGAAGCTGTTCCACAGATCGACAAGGTCGGCGTAGGTCAGCGTGCCGCTCGTGGCGACGTTCGCCGTGGTGATCGCGTTGTCGTTGCCGGTACCGTCACCGTTCATCAGAACGTCCACGGCGTCCTGCAGCTGGCGTCTGGCGATATACGCGCCGATCTGACGCAGCGCGACCGTGAAGAGGTCCAGACGCTGGAAGCGGATCGCTTCATACGACGCGACGAGCATACGGCCGCGCTTTTTGAGCGTGACAAGGTGCTCGGTCGTAGTGATGTTGGTCGTCGGGATCGTGTCGCCCTCGGCGAGCACGTGCGCGGCGTTATTGTCCTCGTCAGAGAGAGAAGACGTGATCGTGCGGTAGTCGAGCCCTTCGATATCCGTCACGGTCGCCGCGATGTTCGGCAGAAGGTTGTTTTCCTCCACGCCCGCCCAGACGGCGCGGCTGACGTATTCCGGGAACAGCGCCGCGGAATCGGACGTCTTGAAGAACTTTTCCACCATGTCGCTGCCGCGGCCGCTGACCTTGATGTCGAAGCGCTTGAGCTGACGCTGATAGGCGTCGAGCCCTTCGAGCGGCGTACCGATATAGTTTTCGGACGGGTCGAGTTCTTCGAGCGCCTTGGTGAAGGACTTGCCGGTCGTGTAAAGACCTTTTTCGAGTTTGATCGTTTCAAATGCTGCCATCATATTACCTCCGTTAAATACAAAATGCGTGGTTGTCCGTCGTCGGTTTCGATTCCGTCGCGGAGAGCTGCTGCTTTGCGGGCAGCATCGCCTTCGTCTGCTTGTGCAGCGACTGCGAGAGCGTCTCAAGCGCGTGGATCGGCATATCACCGCAGCCCTGCACGAACAGGGACTTGTCGATCTGCGGCAGCGCGATCAGTACGCAGCGTCCGATCTCCGAGAGCAGCTTTTCGCGGTACGCCTTCGCGTCCGCGCCCGCCTGCTCGAGCGAAGCGATATCCGCCTGCAGCGCAGTCAGCTGCGCCTTGGTCAGCTTCAGCTCGTTCTTTGCGCTCTTGACGGTTTCGAGAATGGATTCTGTCATGGGTGCCTCCTTAGAAAAAGCTTTGGTCACGCCGGCTTCACGCTGCGCGGGGACGGCGACAAACGACCATTCGTAAGCGTCCGTCGCGTTCGACAGCACATCGTGGCAAAGCCGGCCGTTGTAGGTGCGGCCCTTAACGTGCTCGCACCCCGTGGTCCTGCGGTCCGCACCGCAGACGGAGCAGCAAAGGCTGCCCATTGCGCAGCCGACGCTGACCTCCTTCTTGATCCCGCCTTCGATCTCCGCGATCAGCCCTTCGTTCTCCTTGGTGCGGACCATATAGGCACGCGCTTTAAGACAGGTGTACGCTTCGCCGCAGGACGTCGCGCGGGTCTTGTCGGTCTCCACCCAGCAGTCAAACAGCCGCGCGGACTGCTGCTCGCTTTTGCAGCTGTGATCAAAGATACCCGTCTTGCCCACGAACAGCGCAGCAAGTTCTCCGAGCGCCGCGGGGGTGAAGCGTTCCAGATCGCGGTCGATCTCGTTGTCGCACAGCGTCAGCGTGAAGCGGTAGACGTCGTCTTCTGTCAGCGGCTTGCGCGTGTAGCGGTTGATCTGTTCGAGTTCCTGTTCGGTGTCAAATGTCATCTTGCGTCTCTCCGATCTCCTTGCGTAGTTTTTCGCGCTGGGCGTCCAGCAGCGCCGCCTGCGACAGCGCCGTGATATCCTGCAGCGTCAGCGGCTCCCACTCGATTTCGACCGGGCAGTCGTACCCCTCGAAGCGCAGGTAGGTTTCGCAGATTTGCAGGACGACCGGCTCCAGCTCGCGCCGATAGGCGTCGATCTCGCTGGTGAGGATATCCGCCTGCTGGCTGCTCATCCGTTCGGTGGACGACCAGCTCAGTCCGAGCAGAAACGGCGGGATGCCGAGCTTTGCGACGATCTGTTCCAGCAGCTGGCGCACCGGGATCTCGCTCGAAAGCATCCGGTTGTCGCTGCCGATCGCCTGCACCTGTACGTCGCCGACGGCGATAAAGTCGCGCACGGTGTTCTCTTCGCGCATTGCCCTGCTCCAAGCGTCGGCGATCTGCTGCGCGCGTTCGGCGGCATAGGCCTTGTCCAGCGCGTCGTTCTGGGGCTTGTAGGTCACGGCAAAGCGCACGTTGCCCAATCTCTCCCAGTTGATCTCGGTCGTGCGGAAGATCGTCATCAGAATGTTGCTGACAAACGGCAGTCCCTGCAGAACCGACGTGCCGTAGAGCGCGCCCGGCTGCGGATCGTGGACGCTTTTGAGGATCAGCCCCGGATACGGCACGGGCAAAAAGCGCCCGTTATCGGTCTGCGCGCTGACGACGATCTCCAGCGGCGTTTTGCCGTAGGAGAACGCCACGCGGCGCAGATCGGCGTTGAAAAGATCCGTCAGACGTCCGTCGGTGACGACCATCTCGCCCACCGCCGTCCCGTAGGTCAGCAGCTGTTCGAAATAGGTCGATAAAAACGCGTCGATCCCGCAGCGCAGCGACCCGACCGGCACGGTCTTCAAAAACCGCCGCAGCGCGGTCTGCGCCCGTTCGTCATCGCACCGCACGTCGAACGTGCCGAGCAGCCGCACGGTCTTCATGATCGCGGCGTCGATGATCGGCACCCGTTCGCGCAGCAGCCGGTACAGCTCGAGCGACCCGCTGCGGGTCGGCGATGCCGCGCAGAGCAGCGCGCTTTGCTGCAGATATCCAGTCTGCGGCGCGGCGATGGCGTGGACCGCGGAGACGGGCGTTTCCTTTTTCCTGATTGCCAAACGATTGCTCCTTTCTGTGTGTATTAGCCGTTCTCCCGCTCGACCGCAAGCGCGACAAAGCCGGGCGCTTCCGGCGCGCAAAGGGTGGTCGAAACGAAATAACGGATGTCGTCCATCGCGTGGTCGTTCGTCTTGACGACGCAGTCTTTCGTTTCGTTCTCGTCCCAGCGGTAGAGCGAAAACTCCCGCAGCGCCGCCTTGCAGTCGGGCGAAATGAACAGCTTCTTTTGCCGGAACGCTTCCTGCACGCGGCGGATACCGGGCAGGACCCCGTTCCTGGCGGGGAGGACACGAAAGCGGTTGTGGCTGCGCAGACAGGCGAGAAACGACGCCGCGGACGGGTCGATCGTCACGCAGTCGATCCTGCGTTCGCCGACCAGCGCGCACAGATCGTCGTAGTATTCCTCATCCGTTTTTTGGCGGCCTTCCGCCTTCGAATCATAGTAGATTTCTTTTACGCGGTACCAAGCGTCGCCGAACAGCCCCCACAACCCCATCGACATCGGGTTGACCGTCCCGTAATCGCACGACACGCACCAGCGCGACGCCGCCGTGGCAGCCGGCGCCTTCGTGTAGGCGCCGGCTGCCGCTTCAGGATAAACGAGTCCTTCCGCCGCGACCCAAAGACCTCGCACGAACCGGTCATAGAACGTGCCGCTGTACAGCGATTCATAGCGGCGGATCACCGCTTCGCTCAGTGAGGGGTTGTCCCGCATCAGAAAGTGGAGATACAGGCAGTTCCTTTGCGCCGCCTTGGTGATCCACTCCTGATAGAACCAGTGCTGCGGGTGTTCGGGGTTACAGTTAAACCAGAACTTCGCCCCCTCGACGGAGCAGCGGGCCAGCGCCTGCTCGACAAACGAACGCGGCATCAGCGCCACTTCGTCGAACAGCACGCCGCAAAGCGTCATGCCCTGGATCAGAGAAGCCGACGCTTCGTCCCGCCCGCCGAAGAGATAAAACACATTCTGCCTGCCGGCGAAGAAGAGCGTGATCCTGTTCTGCGACACCTTTTCCTGCACGCCGAAGCCGAGCGAGCGCAGCAGCGCCAGCAGCGACTCGACGATGTTGCGCCGCAGCGACGTGATCGTCTTGCCGCACAGGGCGAACGTTCCGTCGTGGAACCGAAAGAACGCCCACAGCACGAACGACAGCGCCATACAGGTCGTTTTGCCGCTTCTCACCGCGCCGTCGCAGATGATCGCATCTTTTCCGGCGTGCGGCGACGACGGGTGCCACCACGTCAGAACCGTTGTCTGTTTCGAAGAGAACGACCGGAGCGCGGGGATCATGCTTCTGTCTCCCGCAGCGCGCTTGCGCCCTGCCCGATCGCCGTGAACAATTCCTTCGCCGTATCGCTTTCCCGGCTCGCGGTCAGCGCCTCGAGCTTTTCGAGCGCTTTCAGGCGGTCGAAAAACTTGATCTCCACGCCGTTCTTGCCGCACTTGATCTCGGAGACCGCAAAGAGGTCCATCTCCTCCAGATTGGTTCTTTCGTCTTCCGGGGAAAGCGCGAGCGCAACAGCGTCGCTGACACAGCCGAACGCCAGACGGGCGTAACCGGCGGCAATATCGTTTTGCGACTGCGCGGCAGCGCGGTCCTGTTCGGCGATCTGCGCACGAATATCTGATCGGCGCAAGAGCCTGGCCGCGGTGCGCTGGGCAAAACGAAAGCCGCTTTTTGCCGCCGCCTCCCGTCCGTTTCTCGTCTGCACATAGTAGGTGCAGAACAGCAGTTGTTTGGGTGAAAGTGATTGACTCAAAGAAATACTCCTTTCGAAAAAGCGTGGTTCTGACCGGTGAGACCGCCGGGGTGCCGGATTTCGATGAAGACGGCGTTTTCTTCGCCCGAAGGCTGTGCTGTTGCACGCCGAGGGCGAAAAAACACCGAAAAAAGAAAAATTAAAAACGGGTATGGGCGCAGCCCATCCTCCGCCAGTGACAGTAATAAACGAACTGTGTTTTCACGT
>JAEEGI010016591.1_pt1 | contig 15188 bp, 13 predicted proteins | sample 8958751 | NCBI WGS metagenome assembly JAEEGI01 (sample SAMN16246545, study PRJNA631951) | gut metagenome | biome: gut microbiome; feature: rumen; material: KS-attached | host: Bos | place: Iran: Karaj | collected 2018-10
ACTAAACTGTTTTATCTTTCTTTTTAAATCCATACAATATCCTCTAAAATCTAAGTCAAGTCTCCGTAACTTATATCAATTTATAATATAGGATAATTTCCCGTCAACCCTGATAAACACTGAGTTTTATATAACGAAGGATATAAAAAGAACAGCTTTGATTTAATCAAAGCTGTTCACAATGTCACTTATTCTCTGTTTTTAAGAACTTCTGCGGGTGTCATGTGGCTTAATTTACCGGTAAGAAGAAGGCTTACCAGATTATAGAAGATAATGATAGCGGCATAGATCACAAGATAGTAATACCACTCAAACTTCAAGGGCAGGCCGCAGGCAACGTTTGCCACAAACATAGGGAACATCTTGTCCGTAATGATCTTGGCAAGAGGTATCGCCACAAGTGCTCCGATGGCAATGACTGTTTTATTTCCGTCCAGGTAAAGCTTTCTGACTTCCTTCTTATTAAATCCGAAGATCTTCATAAGAGAAATACCAAAAGATGCTTTGTCGATCATGACGGATGTCATGAGATACATTACAAGACAGAATATAACGGTGCTCATTCCTATCAAAAGAGTAAAGACAGGTGCCATGAGTTCCACAAACACACCGGAGGCTTTGTCGATGTCCGCCTTGGTTGTAACTGCATAAAGTCTTCCCTCTTCAATATCCAGCTTGTGGTCAGCCATGACCGCATTGTAATAATCATCCGATTCACCGAACAGTTCTCTCATGCTGTCGATGTTCATAAACACGGTAAGTCCGGAACAATAAGGAACTATATCTTCAACCGTGAATGCATAATCCATATCGTTTGCATTATCCGTAAGTACAAGTTTATCTCCAACGGAAACACCGTACTTGCTTGCGACCGCGTCTGAGATGACTATCCTGTTTTTGGCATTTACTGTTTTTACATTAATAAAAGGATTGTCATCATCGATGCCCATTACAGTAACGTCTATGGTATATCCGAGACTCTCCTTCTGCAGGGAAGTGATAAAGCAAGCCTCTCCACTTTCGGGAACTTCCTTGGGAGGATATTTTAAGGTGTACATGTACTCATACCGTGTATCCCTGCTGGAGTATTCCCCGATGTGTTTACACAGCACGTAACAGTTAAGTCCCATCATAAAGATCATGAGAGAGATGGCCATCCCCAGGATTACGGTAAGAACTGCACGCCTTTCACGAAGCATCTGTCTTATCTTGAACTTCCTGATAAAGGGCATATTGGGAAGAGCGATGTCCTTGCTCCTTGAAACCTTCTGTTCATTTCTGATAAGAGAAAGAGCGCTTCTCGACAGACTCTTATTGATAACAAGGTAATTGACGATGATGCTGACAACAGGAGGCATCACTACTGCATAGACTATCAGATATGCGGGAATAACCTTATCAAATGCAGGAATAGAATAATAGTTGTAGGAATCCGATGTCTGCCAGCTGCTTCCAAGTCCGCTTAAACCCACTGCGGCACCGCATATCCCGCCCAGAAGCGAAATTACGGTTGGCATAAATATGTAATGATTGAGGAGATCTTTTTTCTTAACTCCAAGCGCATAAAGAGCACCGATAGTGGAACTTTCCTCTCTTATCTGATTGATCACAAATACGGAAAGCACATATGTGAATAAAATTATGACAACAATCCCGGCAACAAGCCCTACGGTCTTATTGATCTCTATATCACCGGCCGCTCCGCCGATCCTGAGGTTGTCTTCCTTTAACAGAAATGAAGTCAAATTGTCCGGAGAGGTGCTGAAGATCTCATCCAGCATCCCATCTGATTTTTCCTGTAACTCCATCACTCCGTCATATAACTCATTTGTTCCGTCATAGAGGTCACATGCTCCGTCATAAAGTTCGCCGGCTCCTTCCCTCAGCTCTCCGGATCCTTCATATGCCTCGTTAACCGCATCGTTAAGATCGGACATTCCTTCCACAAGAGGCTTTACGCTGTCTGACACACCCGGAATAACGGATAATGATTTCTTAAGCGTCTTTACTCCGTCATATAACTTTTCGCTTCCTTCTGCGATCCGGCCAAGGCCGTCCTCAAGTTCTTTTGTGCCGTCATAAAGTTCTCCCGCACCGTCATAAAGGTCACGTGCACCGTCGTTAAGTTCACGTGCACCGTCTGCCAGTTCGCTTATACCGTCGCGGATCTCATCTTTTTTGCCGTATGAATCCTCCAGCAGTTCCCTGTAATAAGGATCGTCAACAGATCTGTAATCAAACTCAAAATCCCTTATCATCTGTTTAAGATCATCGGAACTCATTGCACCGTTCAGGATGAAAGCATAGGTCATATCTTCTGTACCTGTCCTAGCAATGTTCCTTAAATGATCATATCCTTCCGAAGAAACAAATCCCGTTCCGAAAACAGTACTGTCAACAGCCGTATCAGCAAGTTTCTTAAGAGGAGCATCATAATCAACGGAACTTCCTATTCCGGTTACGGTAAATTCTTCCCCTCCGATAACGAGATTGCTTCCGACACTAATGTCATGTTCTTCACAATATCTTTTCTCAAGAACTATCTCATTTTCGGAAGATGCTTCTCTTCCGCTGTCAAGGACCACGGTATCGATCAGAGTTCTGTTTTCAAATACCCTTATAACAGACCCGTCATCAAGAGTCATGTCATAGCTTAGATGAGGTTCTATCGTAACTCCGGCATTTCTTATCTCATCAAGCTGTGCATCACTCATAGGATTGAAAACCGTAAACTGACCGTCTTCGATCCGGCTTTCAATCTGATTTTTTTCTGTTCCGTAGATGATAACTTCGGCCGCGTCAACCAAAGCAATAACTATATACATGCAAAGGGCGATCATCAGAAACAGACTCCCGAGCCTGAAAAAATCCGCCCTTATCTGTCTCGGAAATCTTTTCCTAAGTATCCTGTTCATTACAGATCCTCCAATTCACTCGCGGGAATTCTTGTTTCGTTCATGTACTCTTTCTTAACTATTCCATCCTTGAGGAAGATAACTTTATGAACCATGTTCTTGATGGAATTATTGTGTGTAACGATAAGCATGGTTGTTCCGTACTTTTCGTTTATCTGTTCAAGAAGGATCAGGATATCCCTTGATGTAGCAGAATCAAGTGCACCCGTTGGTTCATCGCACAGAAGGAGTTTGGGATTTTTGATGAGTGCTCTTGCTATGGCGCATCTTTGCTGCTGTCCGCCGGATAACTGCGCAGGGAATTTATTCTGATGTTCTGTAAGTCCCAGCACATCAAGAAGTTCATCCATGTTAAGAGGATCTTTGGTGAGATACTCACAGACCTGGATGTTTTCTTTTACCGTAAGGTTGGGGACCAGATTATAAAACTGGAAAATAAAACCGAGATTATCCCTTCTGTAATCCGAAAGGGCTGCGTTTTTCATACCGAAAATTTCGGTGCCGTCTACGGTGATGGATCCCGAATCCATGAAATCAAGACCGCCTATGCAGTTTAAAAGAGTGGACTTACCGGAACCGGATGTTCCCTGGATAACGCACATCTGTCCCTTCTCGACACCCGTATTAACGCCTTTGAGAACCTGCACATAGCTTCCGCCCGTGCCGTAGCTTTTCTTCACATCTTTGATCTCAAGATACATTTTTTCATTCCCTCTCTTTCAACATAACAGTGTTATGTAAATGTTATTTTTTTCCGCTTCAACAAAAAGGATCTCTCCGATTTGCGAAGCGGTTAAATGTCTGACTTATTTTTTTACCATTGCGAGCTGAATCCAGCCCATTACCAGATAATTCAGAATTCCTCTGAGTCTCAGTTTTGCTTTTTCAGCATCCCTTTCATGTCTGAAAACATGGATAAATGCATCCAGTGATATGTGTGCCATCCAGTGCGACATGTACTCGTCATATGTATATCCCTTGATCTGGCTCATCATGGCAGGAATCGATCTGTCCACCATGTCTACGAGTTCATCAACCACATTTTCATATACCGTGTTTTCGGAAGCGTTGAGAATGAGTGAAAAGGCATCGTAGTTATTGTAGATATGTCCCACGATCAAATCGCTTATCTCGCTGTGATCCGTGTCGGCTTCTTCGAGGGAACTCAGTTTCTTAATTTCCTCTATATCCTCGGAAAAATGCTTTACGAGGATTGCCTTCAGTTCCCTCAAGGGAGGGTCGACTATCGCTGCAAACAGATCTGCTTTATTCTCAAAAAAGAAATACAAAGCGCCGGTGGTGACTCCGGCATTTGCACAGATGGTTCTGAGTGAGGCTTTGTTGTAGCCCTTTTCCAGGAATTCTTTTTTGGCTGCTTCTATCAGGAGTTCTCTCGTTCCCTGATCACTGTCTCTTTTCATATTATCTCCGGAATAAAAAAGATAACGCTGTTACGTAACAACGTTATCTTACATTCTTTTAAGCTTGATGTCAAGCAGGTGATAGTAGCGTCCCCACTGTCACCTCAGGCATTTATGAATACTTCGAACTCCATCTCACCATTTTCCGCATCAGCCCGGGCATATATCTCCCCGTCCAGCCTGCGTGCGATTTCAAAGCTTTCAAACAGTCCTATTCCGCTTCCTTCTATTCCCTCGGAATTGGAACCTCTCCAGAAGCTGTTGAATATAAAAGGAAGTTCCTTCTTATCGATAACCTTGCCCTTATTCCGTACGGACAGGTAGTAGCCCTCTTCGTCCTTTCTGATCCGCACGAAGATTCCCTCTCCGTTTCCGTACTTGATGGCGTTCTCCATAAGCTGCGACAGGATACGGCACAGACCTGTCTTATCGCTCTTTATCATGGAATTGGAATCAACCGTAAATTCATGAGGTATTCTGAGAACCTCGAGACGTTTTCCATATTCTTCGGTCAGGAAATCTGTCAGTTCACTCAGATAGAAATTCTTTATCTCCGGTTCAAAATCCACAACTCCGCCGGATGCTTTATCGATCAGTTCCTTTACAATCTCAGTGATATCATCGGCATTTTTAGAAATCTTGGAAGCAACCTCCGCATCACTTTCATTGACCACGCCGTCAGGCTGGTACAGGCCGGTCTCTATTGCATCAGCATACAGTTTGATATTCGCAACGGGAGTTTTGATACCGTGGGCGATGGTAGTAAGCATGGTAAGGTGATCGCGGCTGAGTTCATTGATCCTCTTCCTGTCACTTGCAAGCTTATCGTTTAACATGTTGATTCCCCAGGTAAAGCGTCCGAAGAAACGGTTCCTGGTCTCGGGAAGTTTTTCCGTAAGCTGGTTTTTGGATAGTTTTTCGGGATAAGCGGAAAGCTTATTGAACGGTCCGAGTACATAAACATTTATGTATATGCACAGTCCGAGTGCTATGAGAAGACCGCAGGTAACGCATATATTGATAAGGAGTCTGATTGTTCCGAAGTTTGATTCTTCATATTCAAACACTACAAATCCGGCTACTTTTTCATCGCTCTGAAGAAGCCAGATCTTTTCGTATTTTTTTGCCCTGTTCAAAAGAGTGACATCACTTTCTAAATACGAAGCATCGATGAAATATACTTTTTCCGGAAGGTTTTCTCTTCCGTATTCAGAAGAGTATTCCCGGACTTTTCCGTAATAAACATCACCAATTATCCCGGTGACTGTATCGGAGGACAGTTCTTCAAACGGATACTCTTCGCACCTGCTTTGTATCTCACCAAAGACTCTGTTCATGAGTATAAAAATCCCGGCTTCATGTCTACGGCTCATCACGTTAAGCACCATGTTTGCCGATACAAAAATAAGCGCAAAAAGAGACACCGTAACAATATAGAGTTTTGCAGCTCTCTTCATGATCAGGTGCCTCCGAATTGATATCCTACTCTCCAAACCGTTTTAATAAGTTTAGGATTCTTGGGATCATCTTCAAGTTTTTCTCTGAGCCATCTTATATGCACATTAAGGCTTCCAAGGTCACTGAAACAATCAACTCCCCATATTTCGTTGAAGATTATCTCTTTGTTCAGTATCTGCCCGGGATGCCTCATCATGTACTCAAGAAGCTCATATTCCTTACCGGTTATCTGTATCTGCTCATCACCTTTGAAAACAGTTCTGGCTCCCACATCCAGAGTTATATTTTCGTAGGTAAGAAGCTGTCTGTCCTCGGTAAGATCATAGGTACGCTTCATAAGCGCTTTTATCTTAAGGCCCAGTACCTTAAAAGAAAAAGGCTTATCGATATAATCATCGGCTCCCACTTCAAATCCGAGGACTTTGCTCTGTTCATCCGTTTTCGCACTCATCATAAGAACAGGAAGTTTTTGATCCTTCCTGATCTCCTGAAGTGCTTCGTATCCGTTCATCCCCGGGAGCATAACGTCAAGAAGCAGCATTTTAAATGCTGCTTTCCCGGCGAGTTCCAGACCCGCTTCCGCACTCTTTTCCCAAGCAACGGAATATCCTTCGCGTTTGAGAAAATCGCTGATAAGCAGGCCCAGCTCTTCATTATCCTCAATAATGAGAATATCTGTCATATTATGTCTCTCCGTAGTTACCTACCAATATATATTCCGGTATATCATCCGCACATCTGCCGGCAGTGAATGCCACATGAATATCGCCGGTAGCATAATCGACTATCACGGTATGTACCGTTCCGCTGTTATGAACATTCGGCACCTCGTACTGATCTACAATCTCATGTGCCATGATCCCCTTCATATCAGCAACCGAGAAAATTCCCGCTTCTTTGACATAATTATTATACTTCACAAAACGGTTAATTTCTCCAAGTTGACCTGTAAATCCGTCCTGATTACCTGCCGTTGCATACGTATTTACAATGCAGAGTGCATCCGGTGTATCCCAGGTAATACCTTCCATAAGTTCAGAATCGCATGTTCTGATCACGGCTATCGCTCTTCCGGCTTCCACAGCTTCACTTGTGGGATTCTCACAGCAAAATGCATCTGTTTCATCTGTTACCAGAAGATTATGACACCAGGTAAAAGCTCCGCTTTCTTTGTTCAGAAATTCTGCGGCATCCCGTGCGTTATCGAAAGTTTCCAAAGCATACCTTATTTCATATGTATAACATTTTTTGCCTTCATAGACAAACGGCATCTCATTTACGGTTCCGACATCCAGTATCCCGATAAACACACCGTTATCATTGATCGCAGTGATCATATCGAGAAGACCGAGGACACCTATGGAAGTGATCGTTTTATCTCCCTTTATCAGATGAGCGACGGAGTGGATCTGAGTCATCTGTTCACTGCTTCCCAGGTACCATTCAAGATTTCGAAGAGAGATCCTTTCTCCGGTCTCTGTAATAGAACCTCCGACCGTAAGCGCACTGCAGGCTGTAGGTCTTAATGCATCGGGGATCATCTGCATGGTGATCGCTTCTATATAACTGAGCTTTCCATCCTCGCAATAGCCTTCAGCGCCTGCTGCCATTGCATACGCAAATCCTTCGATTTCATTCCTGTACTCCTCACGTATTGAGGCTTCAAGAGTCATGATCCTTTTTTCCAGAGCATCGTAATTAATCTCTCTTCCGTTAAAAAGTCCTCTGATATTCTCATACAGATAAGGTTCGAATATTTCTTCATAATCCGGTACGGCCTTAAGCAGCGTCCGAGCATATGCCTCTCCCACTTCCGAAGGAGTGCCCTTATCGTAATCGAGCGTTACATCATAATATGATTTATATTTATCGATCCTGCAAAGTCCGTCATCCGAAATAAAACTTTCCATCACAGTCTCACGCGGGCTTATATCCGTATATCCGGGATCTGTTTCAACGTTCATAGATCCTACCTTGACCATTCCCGTTGAAGTCACGGTTTCAGAAGCAGTTCCGCAACCGGATATACAGGTCAAAACGCCCAAGGTACATATGACTGATATTAATTTATTAAACGTCTCTTTTTTCATAAGCTTATTCATTACGTATTCTCCAAATCTTTATGCGATCCATAGCATCAAAGGATGCTGCCATAACTGCGGTGATTATCGCCAGCAATATCATCGGCAGAGCAACTATTGCTAATACCGGAGGATATGCAATCTTAAATGAAGTTACGCAGAGTGTCACGCTTCCTATCCAATCGAATACAAATCTGTTCAAAGTAAATGACAGGATAATTGATAAGACAGCAGATATGACTATCAAACATGCAAACCTTACAAAATGCCATTTTCTGATACTCGATCCGTCAAAGCCGAGACTCTTAAGCATTGCTATATCTGAGGTTTCTTCTTCTATAAAGATCTGCTGATACAAAAATGACATTGAAAAGAGAGTGATTGCCATGATCGATCCTGTAACAATAGCAAGCAGATCAAGCAATTTTCCAAAAGAATTACCCAATTCGTAATCCATGACCTGATCGTAATCCCAGATCATGATCTCATCGTTTACGGCACGCATTTTCTCTATATACTCATCGTATTCATTGTCCGGGCAGTCAATTCCTTCATTGAAAATATCAAAATCATCTATCACCATGTTCTTGTCACTCATATTCATATATATACTCGGACTTTGTGCATTTCCAAGTGACTCAACATATGCTGTGACAATAAAATCACGGTTAACCGTAACGATATCAAATCCGTTGTCATCATAAACCCTATATTCCAGCGTTATCACATCGCCAAGATCTATTCCGTATGTATTTTCAGCAAAATGTGATATCACAATTTCATTGGGAAGTTCAGGTATATGGCCGCCCTCTACGATCTTCAATCTGCTGATATCATAATCACCGAATAAGATATTTACTCCGAGTTTTTCACTATCTTTTATAAGAAAACAGCTCTGATAGTCCGCAAGCTGGATATTAAGCGGTATTCCGTTATCGTTATAATATTTCTCATAATAAAGATATAAATTTCTGTAACTGCCGGTCTGACTGATGAGTCTGTCTCTTAAAGCATCTTCAGGCCTGATCATCACTTCTCTGTCAGCAATCCCCCAATAGGTTCTCCTGTAATCATCACTGATAACCGTTCTTTTAAGCTGGAAGACCAGAAAGATGATCAGCATTCCGATCGTATAACTTACAATCAGAAACAAATATCTCTTGAGTTTACGTACTATATCCTGAACAGCCAGATATGAAGGGACGGATATTTTAGAAAGTTTGTTAATGGACAGTCCCGGAATCCTGCTGAATCTCTCGCCTCTGTTTTCACCGTGAATAGTATCCATAACAGATATCTTATTCATCCGCCTGAGTGATATGAATGAAAAAGCAATCATCAGCAAGATAAAAGCTGCACTTCCCAGGATTCCCAATAATATTATGACATTCTTGTCAGGGCTTAAAGTATTTACAACAAATCTGCTTACAAGTTTCTCCTGTAAGGGCACACCCGCAAAAAGCCCGACTATTCCTCCAAGGATCGCAAAAGCAATATATTTAACTATGAAAAGAGTTTTATATGACAGGGAATCCACGCCGATAGCCTTCATGGTACCTATCTCTTTTTCTTCTCTTTTTACGGTTGCATGAAGAGTAAAAGAAATAGCCATGAATATCAGCAGTATGAGTGACAGTCCCATCAATCCCATAAAGATACTGACTATCAGCGCTATCATTGCTTCATCCGTGTATGTATTACTTTTACCCGTGGTAACTCCGTGCACTTCACCGGTTATGATTCCATCTTCACTTAATCTGTGAAGTTCATCGTTAAGTTTCCATCCCCATTTTTGAAGCTGAGTTACGCTCGAAAAAGGTTTGATAAGTGTGATCTCATAAAGATTTCTCGTACATGTAAATTCACTCTTAAGTATCTCCATATCGGAGTCCGAAAACAGTATCTTATTGATCATTGATGTACTGGGGTCTTTGAATATACAAGCTATGGTAAACTCATATATATTACCCAGGTCTGTTGTAACAGTGATCTTATCGCCGGGGCGTGCGCCGGAATTATCTGCCATAACCTCCGGCAAAGCCACGCATCCGCTCTCCAAAGTGAATAGTTCATTATTCAGATCATAGGGTATGTTTTGATCTCTGCTCACGGGAGATATCATAAAGCTTCCGGCATAAAGATTTGTTACACTTCTTTTATCGATTCCCTCAAACTGTAATCTTGAAGTTTCGGTAAAAATTCTTTCCGAAACCGATATCTCTCCTATCTCCGGATATTTTCTCAAAGTCTCTTCGATCACTTCCATCTGATGATCGGATTCCGAAAAGCTTCTGTCAAACATGAAGATAAGATCGGAAGTATTACACTTCTTATATGTTTCCTCTATTCCGGCTATAAATGTATATACGAATCCCGCGCTCGCAACTATAAGAGTTGCAGCGATCATCATGAATATACACAGAACTATATTTAACGCGATCTTGTCCTTAAGATCTTTTTTTAACATTCTGAAATACAATTTACCACCCCATCTCCTCAAGCCATTTCCTGAGTTTTCTTTCTCTTATCTGAAGCATCTCCGCATCACTCTTTTTTCCGGTTTCATCGTCCGAGGACCCAATCTTTCCGAGGACAAGTTCGCCCTGTACATCCCCGTCCACCAGGTAGATTATCCTGTCGGAACTGGCGGCTACCTTCTCACTATGAGTTACCATGAGTACCGTAGTACCGGACTTGTTGGCCTTAACCAATTCTTCCAAAACTTCCATCGATGCTTTCGAGTTAAGTGCTCCCGTAGGCTCATCCGCAAAGAGAACCTTGGGGCTGTTGATAAGCGCTCTTGCAAGACATGCTCTCTGGAGCTGACCTCCTGACACTTCAGTAATCTCTCTTCCCGCAGTTTCAATGATGCCGAGTTTTCTCATCAAGTCTTCAGCCTTCTTATTGACCTCATCCCTGGAAACGAGTCCCGCCTGATAACCGGGAAGTACTATGTTGTCCATGATGCTGAGTTTTTTCATCATATACATCTGCTGGAAAATAAAACCCATCTTGAGAAGTCTCATTTTCGTAAGTTGCCTATCACTCATCTTGGAAAGATCATCTCCGTCGAAGATTACTTTTCCCGCAGTCATGTTATCCATGCCGCTTATTGTATATAGCAGGGTCGATTTACCGGAACCGCTGGGTCCCATTATTGATACGAACTCTCCTTCTTCAATTTTAAGATTGATATTCTGAAGAACATTGTTACTGAATCCGTCGACTATGTATGTCTTGCACAGATCCTTTGCTTCCAAACATATTTCAGCCATTTTTTACCTCAACTTTTAATCATACTTTTATTGCCTGTGATGACATGATAACAATCCATTTCTTAAAAAATCTTTAAAGGTTCAAAAAAAATAAGCCGATGAGTCGTGAAACAGGGGGACGGTTCTGTCGTTCCACTGTTTCACGGCCCACCGGCCTGCAAATATTAAATTACTGTCTGTCGAAATATGCCTTTCCCGAACTGGGAAGGAAATAAGTTCTTATATATCCGTCGGTAGAAAGGACTACAAATTCATTGGTAGCTTCCAGATAATAAACTCCGTCTCCGTCTTCAGCTTCTATCTTAAATAAGGAATTGGGATTGGTAATTACCGCAGATGCTGCTGCCTGATATGCTTCCGCTGAGGTGAATCCCATTTCAATTCCGTGCTTCTCGTAATGCTCATTAAGAAGCTTCTGGTTTCTGAATACATATACCGGAGTCACTACCGGTGCAGGCTCTACTGCAACAGGTTCAACAACCTCAGGTACGATAACTTCTTCGGGAGGAGTTGTGTTTTCGACAACGGGATTGTCAACTACAGGTTCAACGGCAACCGGTTCTGCAGATGCAACAGGTTCCGTCGAAACAGGTTCTACAGGCTCGGGAGCATCAGCTTCGATCACCTCCTCAGGCGTACCTTCCTCCTGATCTGCTTCTTCCGGTTCAGATTCTTCATCCGTTTCAAAACCCTCGGGTCCCTCTACTGCTCCCGCTTCAATCTGCTCGGTACTGATCTCCGCATTACTTACAGCCGGCTCAGATGTTACCGCGGGCTGTGTATAGGTCTGATCCGCTACCGGACTGCTACCGGAATCCATTTCCAGAAATACATTTATTCCGAACATCAACACAAAGAATACTATTACTCCGGCAATGATCAAAATCTTAAATGTTTTGTTTTGCATTTTATTTTTTCCTCACAGAATATCCGAATTTTCCGATCGTATCCGACAGCTTTCTGTATGCTCCGTGCTCATACGCAACAAGTTTACACTTGTCCATATGAAAAACTCCTTTATCATCAAGAAATTTTTCTTCAACAGATACGCTTACAACCTCTGCCAGAAACATATCATGTGTCCCAAGCTCCAGGATCTGCTTTACTTTACATTCGATACAAACCGGCGCTTCTGCAATTGCAGGTGCACTTACCTTAAAACTCTTTGCAGGGGTGAGTTTGAGTTCCTTGAATTTATCGATCTTTTTTCCGGTGGTGCAACCCGCCTTATCAAGAGCATAGGTCATATCCTCCGAGGGAAGGTTTATGACAAACTCACCGGTTTCTTTTAACATATGATAGGAATGTCTTTCTTTTCTGACAGATATATATACCATGGGCGGATCGGAGCAAACGGTGCCGGTCCATGCAATGGTGATCATATTCTTCTCACCTTCAGGCTTTCCGCAGGTAACTATCACCGCCGGAAGAGGATACAGAAAATTTCCGGGTTTTGAAAATTCAATCTTACTCATATTGCTTCCTCACTTCCAATAGCCAAAAGCTAAACAATAGTATAAAATATTTCAGATAAATACGCACGTAAAAAGAAAGGCCCCATATGAGTGGCAATTTATACGTTATCCGTCACGGAAGGACGGACTGGAACGACAAACATATATTACAGGGAAAAACGGATATTCCTTTAAACGAGACCGGAATAAAGATGGCGGAGGATGCAGCCATAAGATATAAGGATATTAATTTCGATATCTGCTTCTGTTCTCCTCTGACGCGTGCTAAGGAAACCGCGGAAATACTTCTTAAAGATCGCAGCATTCCCATAATATACGATGAAAGGCTCAGGGAAATGAGCTTCGGCATCTACGAGGGAGTTCACAACAGTTTCAAGGATCCCGGCTGCTATGTAAAGGTGTTCTTCGAAGAACCGGAAAAATATCTGGAAAGGCCCGAAGGCGGAGAAAACATTCTGGACCTGATGCAAAGAACAGGAGAATTTCTTGAAGAAAAAGTATACCCTCTCCTTGATGAGGGAAAAGACATTCTGATCGTAGGACATGGAGCAATGAACTCTGCGATAAAGTGTAACGTGCGAAAACTCGACCTGAAAGACTTCTGGGTTGACGGAATCGAAAACTGCAAATTAATGAAGCTGAATTAAACAGCCGCAAAAAAACTCCCGATGGCTTTATGCCTTCGGGAGTTTCTCATTATGATTTATTCAACTATCAGAACTTTCCTGCCTTAGCAGCCTCTTCGATAGAAACTGCGGTAGAAACGGTCATACCAACCATGGGGTTGTTACCTGCTCCGATAAGTCCCATCATCTCAACGTGTGCGGGAACTGAAGAAGATCCTGCGAACTGAGCGTCTGAGTGCATACGTCCCATAGTATCAGTCATACCGTAAGAAGCGGGGCCTGCAGCCATGTTATCGGGATGAAGGGTACGTCCGGTACCGCCGCCTGATGCAACTGAGAAGTACTTCTTACCTGCCTCAAGTCTCTCCTTCTTGTAGGTACCTGCAACGGGATGCTGGAATCTGGTGGGGTTGGTTGAGTTTCCGGTGATGGATACGTCAACGTTCTCTTTCCACATGATAGCAACGCCTTCGCAAACATCGTTTGCACCGTAGCAGTTAACCTTTGCTCTGGGGCTGTTAGCGTCCTTGGAGTAGCAGGTTCTGGAAACTTCCTTTACGGTGTTGGTGTAAGGATCATACTCGGTCTCAACGAAGGTGAATCCGTTGATTCTGGAGATGATCTGAGCAGCGTCCTTGCCGAGTCCGTTAAGGATAACGCGAAGGGGCTTCTGGCGAACCTTGTTAGCCTTCTCTGCGATACCGATAGCGCCTTCAGCAGCTGCGAATGACTCGTGTCCTGCGAGGAATGCGAAGCACTCGGTCTCCTCCTCAAGGAGCATCTTTCCGAGATTTCCGTGTCCGAGACCAACCTTACGGGTGTCAGCAACGGATCCGGGGATACAGAATGCCTGGAGTCCCTCTCCGATAGCAGCTGCAGCATCTGCAGCCTTGCGGCATCCCTTCTTGATAGCGATGGCAGCACCTACGGTGTATGCCCACTTAGCATTCTCAAAGCAGATAGGCTGGATGTTCTCGATCATGTGATAAACATCAAGTCCTGCGTCTTTAGTGATCTGTTCAGCCTCATCGATCGACTTAATACCGTACTCAGCGAGTTTAGCAAGGATCTGGGGCTCTCTTCTTTCATAAGATTCAAATTTTGCCATTTTCATATCCTCCCTTTATCACTCTTTACGAGGGTCAATAAGTCTAGCAGCATCAGCAACACGGCCATACTGACCCTGTGCCTTCTCAACTGCCTTTACGACATCTTCGCCGGCCTTGATGAAATCCATCATCTTTCCGAAGTTGATGTACTTGTAACCGATGATCTCATCGTTCTCGTCAAGAGCAAGGTGAGTGATATATCCGTCGGTAAGCTCGAGATATCTGGGTCCCTTCTCGAGAGTTCCGTAAGTGGTACCAACCATTGAACGAGCGCCCTTACCAAGGTCCTCAAGACCTGCACCGATCTGAAGTCCGCCCTCAGAGAATGCAGACTGGGTACGTCCGTATACGATCTGAAGGAAGAGCTCTCTCATTGCGGTGTTGATAGCATCGCAAACGAGGTCGGTGTTAAGAGCTTCGAGAACGGTAAGTCCGGGAAGAATCTCGGATGCCATAGCTGCAGAGTGAGTCATACCTGAGCAACCGATGGTCTCAACAAGAGCTTCCTGAATGATTCCGTCCTTAACATTAAGAGAAAGTTTGCAGGCACCCTGCTGAGGAGCACACCAGCCGATACCGTGAGTATAACCGGAAATGTCCTTAACTTCTTTGGACTTTACCCATTTTGCTTCTTCGGGAATGGGTGCAGCGCCGTGATGTACGCCCTGATGTACAGGACACATCGCTTTTACTTCTGTTGAATAAATCATGTAGTAGCCTCCTTAATAGAATGTGAATGATTCATCATAGATCTTAGATCTGCCAGAACTACTTATAAAATCACGCATCTGAGTAAAAATTATACATTTTTTCAGGCATTTTGTACAG
>JAEEGI010016595.1_pt1 | contig 15187 bp, 11 predicted proteins | sample 8958751 | NCBI WGS metagenome assembly JAEEGI01 (sample SAMN16246545, study PRJNA631951) | gut metagenome | biome: gut microbiome; feature: rumen; material: KS-attached | host: Bos | place: Iran: Karaj | collected 2018-10
GCTCAAAGGCCTGCCGGAGCGGTACGGCGCCGGCTGGGTCCCTGACCTGCAGCTCCGATACGCCGGTGAAGTCGATATAGGAGAGGACGCACAGCAGAAGCGCATCCACCTCGTTGAAGGGGTCCTGGGACAGGGTCAGATCTCCGCGCCAGCGGAGATAGTCCATCACGTTGGTGCTTTTTTCAGCCATACCGGCCACTCCTTCCCACAGCATACTTTTACACACCGTATTGTACCACGGATCGGCCCGGTCATGCAAGGGAGAGGCGGAAAACGGAGCGGATAAGGCGGCAAAGGAACGGGACGGGCTGCCGCCCGTCCCGTTCCTTTGGTTTATCAATGTCTCGCTGCTTTGCCTCATCAGCCCGGAGGCCAGGTCATGTCCCGGCCGGAGAGGACGTGGAAATGCAGGTGCCGGACGCTCTGCCCCGCCTGCTCCCCGATGTTGGAAACCACCCGGTAGCTCTCCAGGCCCAGATCGCCGGCGACGCGGGCGATCACCTCAAAGATGTGGGCCACGATGCCGCTGTTGCCGGCGTCGATCTCCGCCACGGAGCCGATGTGATCCTTGGGGATCACCAGGAAGTGGACGGGCGCTTGGGGTGCGATGTCATAGAAGGCAAGGCAGAGGTCGTCCTCATATACCTTGCTGCTGGGGATCTCCCCCGCCGCGATGGCGCAAAACAGGCAGTCGTTTTTCATGGGATCGCTCCTTTCAGATGGGTTTACTTGACGTGTTGGGATACGAAATCATCCACAGTTGCCAGGGCGTCGTCCAGCTTCAGCACGTTGGAGCCGCCGCCCATGGCGCTGTCGGGCTTGCCGCCGCCCTTGCCGCCACAGACGGCGGAGACGGAGCGGACCAGGTCGCCGGCCTTGATGCCGCGTGCCACGGCCTCCTTGCCGCAGACGGCCAGGAACGTGACCTTCTCCCCGTTGGTGGTGGCCAGCACGGCCACGACGGTGCTGTCCTTATCCCGGAGGAAGTCGCCCATCTGACGCATGGTATTGGCGTCCATGCCGTCGTGGTGGGCGGTGACGACCCGAAGACCGCTGACGTTCCTGGCGGCGGTGAGGAACTGGCGCGCCTCGCCCAGGGAGGCCTCGGTGCGCAGCTTCTCCAGGGAGCGGCGCAGCTCGCGAGTCTCCTCGGCCTGCTGCTCCATACGTACCAGCAGATCGCCGGGGCTGGTCTTGAAGAACTGGGCGGCGCTGTTCAAAAGCTGGCTGGAGCGGGTCAGCGTCTCCAGGGTCAGCTTGCCGGTGGTGGCTTCGATGCGGCGGACGCCGGAAGCCACGCTGCTCTCGGACTTGATGTGGAAAAGGCCGGCCTTGGCGGTGTTGTCCAGGTGCAGACCGCCGCAGAACTCCATGGAGAAGTCGCCCATCTCCACCACGCGGACCGTGTCGCCGTACTTCTCGCCGAACACGGCGATGGCCCCCTTCTTCTTGGCCTCCTCAATGGGAAGTACCTCCGTTACGACAGGGATACCCTTTAGAATAGCGTCGTTGACAAGGTCTTCTACTTTACGGAGCTCATCGGGGTGGACAGCCTCGAAATGGGTGAAATCGAAGCGGATCCGGTCGGGCTCCACCAGAGAACCGGCCTGATGGACGTGGTCGCCCAGCACGTGGCGCAGGGCGGCGTCCAGCAGATGGGTGGCGCTGTGGGCCCGGCGGATGGCGGCGCGGCGCTCCGTATCCAGCGACACCGCCACGGTGTCGCCCACCTTCAGTTCGCCGGATTTCAGCGTGCCCTCGTGGAGATATTTGCCGCCCTTGTTCTTCTGCACGTCGGTGACGAAGAACCAGGCGTCCTTTGCCTCCCCCGTTTCGTGTTTGGGGATGAGGAGGCCCTTGTCGCCGATCTGACCGCCCATCTCGGCGTACAGGGTGGTCCTGTCCAGCACCACGATGGCGTCCGTGCCGGCTACGATCTCCTCCCGAAGCTCGCCGTCGGCCACGATGGCCAGCACCGTGGCCTCGGTGGCGTCGCATTCGTAGCCCAGGAACTCGGTGGCGGGGATCTCCTTGCCCAGGTCCACGTCGTCCCAGCCCAGGTCGCCCAGGGCCTTCCGGGCCTCGCGGGCCCGCTCCTTCTGCTCCTGCATCAGGGTCTTGAACCCGGCTTCATCCACGGTCAGCCCCTCGTCGGCGGCCATCTCGATGGTCAGGTCGATGGGGAAACCAAAGGTGTCGTACAGCTTAAAGGCGTCGGAGCCGGAGAACACCGTCTCCCCCTTCGCCTTGTGTTCGGCGAGCATGTCCCCGAAGATCTTCATGCCGCCGTCGATGGTGCGGGCGAAGTTCTCCTCCTCGGTGCGGATGACCTTGGTGATATAGGTCTGCTTTTCCCGCAGATCGGGGTACTGGCACTCGTTCTCATGGATGACGGTGTCCACCACCCGGTAGAGGAAGGGCTCGTTGACGCCCAGCAGCTTGCCGTGGCGGGCGGCGCGGCGCAGCAGGCGGCGCAGCACGTAGCCCCGCCCCTCGTTGGAGGGCAGGATGCCGTCGCAGATCATGAAGGTGGCGCTGCGGATGTGGTCGGTGATGACACGCAGGCTCACGTCCCGCTTGTAGCTCTCGCCGTAGTGGGCGCCGGTCAGTTCGCTGACCTTGCGGGTGATGTTCATCACCGTGTCCACGTCGAACAGACTATCCACGTTCTGACATACGCAGGCCAGGCGCTCCAGGCCCATACCGGTGTCGATGTTCTTCTGCTTGAGCTCCGTGTAGTGGTTCTGGCCGTCGTTGTCGAACTGGGTGAACACGTTGTTCCAGATCTCGATATAGCGGTCGCAGTCGCAGCCCACGGTGCAGGTTGGCTTGCCGCAGCCGTAGGCGGGGCCGCGGTCATAGTAGACCTCGCTGCAGGGACCGCAGGGACCGGCGCCGTGCTCCCAGAAGTTGTCCTCCTTGCCGAAGCGGAAGATCCGGTCGGCGGGGATGCCCTCCTGCTCATGCCAGATCTGCCAGGCCTCGTCGTCGTCCTTGTAGACGCTGGGATACAGGCGGTCGGGCTCCAGGCCCACCCATTCCGGGCTGGTCAGGAACTCCCAGGTCCAGGCGATGGCCTCCTTCTTGAAGTAGTCGCCGAAGGAGAAGTTGCCCAGCATCTCAAAATAGGTGCCGTGGCGGGCGGTGTGGCCCACGTTGTCGATGTCGCCGGTGCGGATGCACTTCTGACAGGTGCAGACCCGGCGGCGGGGCGGCTCCTCCTCCCCCTTGAACCAGGGCTTCATGGGGGTCATGCCGGCGTTGATCAGCAGGATGGACTTGTCGTTCTGGGGCACCAGGGAAAAACTGGGCAGACGCAGGTGGCCTTTCGTTTCAAAGAACTTCAGGAACATCTCCCGCAGTTCATTCAGGCCGTAATAGGGATGGGACATGGTTGTTTGCTCCTTTATCTATAATGTTTTTTGAATAAATAAACAGGCCTCCGCCACCACGTAGGGGCGAAGGCCAGCTTCACGGTACCACCCTAATTGACAGCTTGCGCTGTCATCTCGGTTCATCCGGTAACGGGGATGGGGCGTGCGGCTCGTCGCCGCCGGCTCGGAAGGGGCTGACACGCTGCCGACGCCGGCGGGCTCACATCCTCCCCGCCTCGCTGATGGCCGCTTTGCGCGTCTCGTCTTCGTCATCGCTGTTTTCGCGTTAACGGTGTTTATTTTACCACATTTTTGCCGGTTGTCAATGACGAACCGCGGTACGTTTCCCGGGTTTTCCGCTTTTTACGGTTGAAAAATCGGGGGATTCTGCTATACTGACGGCGTAACGGAATCGGTACGCGGGAGGATGAGCGCGATGGAGCAACTGAGCAAGCGGGCACACATCGACATTTACAGGCACCTGGCCTTCTCTGCGGTAGGCGGCTTCTTTGCCGGCTATGCCGTCCTGTGCCGGATGGGGGTCATGGCCAACGCCCAGACCGTCAACCTGCTGGAGCTGGTGCTGGACGCCCTGGGCGGAAAAGGGCTCAGCGTGCTGTACCGGCTGGGGGCTCTGCTCTGTTACGCGCTGGGCACCATGCTGACGGTAGTGCTCCCCTTCCGCTTCGGGTGGAACGTCCGGTATCTCAGCCCGCTGATCTCCGCGGCGATGGCGGTGCTGCTGGCCCTCCTCCCGGCGGAGATGCCGGTCCTGGTGTCCCTGTATCCCATCTTTTTCGCCATGAGCTTTCAGTACAGCAGTTTTTCCGGAGCGGACGGGTTCAACAGCGCCACCATTTTTTCCTCGAACAATACGAAGCAGACCTTCCTGGCCCTGGCGGAGTACTGGTGTCGTCGGGATGGCAAGCAGCTGCGCAGGGCGAGACTGTTTGGCTTCACGCTTCTGTGCTTCTACGGCGGGACGGCCGCGTCGTTCTTCGCCGTAAAATGGGCGGGCATCGCCGCCTCCCTGCTGGTGCTGCCGCTGCTGGCCTGGGCCGCCTTCCTGGTCGCCTGTGAGGACAGGGCTGCCGAACGGAAGCAGGCGGAGACCGCCGGATAAGACCGGAGCATACGACAAAGCGCCCCCTGTGCCGTCAAGGCACGGGGGGCGCTGCCGCGTCCGGCCGGCTTTTCAGCTGCGGCAGGCGCAGTAGTTGCGGGCGCTGGTGTAGTCGGTGGGCGTATCCACCGTATTGGGCGGGAAGAATTCGTTGACCGGGAAGGCGACGCTGCGGAACAGGCCGCAGGGGTCCTCCTGGTCGTTGCTGGGGCACTCCGTACTGGGGATGCAGTAGTCGTAGACGGGGATCAGCAGCTGCGTGTCGCGCTCCAGGCGGACCAGGGAGAACTGGCCCAGAGTCACGTAATACCACCGGTTGTCCTCGTTGTCAAAGACCAGCTCGCCGGAGAAACTCTGGGCGATAAAGGCGGGGATCTCCGTCAGCGGCACGTCGGTGCCGATGCTGTGGTCGGAGATGCGGGTATCCAGCACGATGGGATCCACGGCCTCCACCACGGCCACAGGCAGATTGCTGCGGACAGCGGCCGGGATGTCCAGCTCCTCCACCACCGCATCCGAGGAGAAGATCTTGGCGTTGCCCTCGCTGCCGAAGAGGATGCAGCGCTTGTCAAACACGCACAGCCCCTCCGCCCCGGTGTAGCGGGGCGCGCCGGTGTAGACCTGCAGGGTGACCCGGTAGAAGAACCGCATATCGATGGAGTAAAAGCCCCGGTTGAAGGTGACGGGCTCCACGTCGGTGTAAACGTACAGCAGCTCGGCGGTGCCGCCCTTGACCATCTGGGACGTGTTGAGGAGCTCCAGCGATTCCACCGTGGGATAGAAGCGCAGGTCCTCCACGCAGTCCTTGTCGCGGCAGCTGTCGAATATCTTTCTGGTATGGATGCACACGGACTCCCGGACCTTTTCCAGATTGCTGACCGGGCCCGGCATCACGTTTTCAGGCATAATGCTACCTCCTGTTTTACGTACTGAAAGAGGAACTCTTTCAATCCATTGTATGCCGCGCAGGCCGTGTTGTGAAAAAAGGAACCGCCGGACCGAAGTCCGGTGGTTCCTTTAATTGCTGATCCGCGGGCGGGGCCGGACGGCCCCAAAGCCCTCCCCCGCTACTATTTCTCCTTGACCACCACGTTCTGCGCGCCCAGCCATTCCCGGCACTCCTGCAGCAGGGCCGGGTGGTTCAGACACTTGCCGCCCAGCAGCTTGCCGGTGTCGGCCAGACGGATCTTCACGGGGGTGTCCCCCTCGAACATGGTCATGACCAGCCTGATGTGGCGGAACTCCCGGCTGTCCAGGCCGGGAACGCGGAGATAGATGACGGTTTCGGCCTCCTTCGGAGCCGGCTTGGCGGGCTCCTCCCCCGGCGTGGTCAGCTGCTTCAGGGGCACGATGCTGTCGCACATGATCTGAGGCGGCTTTTCGTCCCGGACAGACAGGCGGCCCTTCACCAGCACCGGCGTGTTGACGCTCATGTAGCTGCCGCTGGATTCGATGACCCGGTTGAAGCACAGCAGCTCGATGGAGGCCAGCTCGTCCTCCACGGTCACGTAGGCCATGAGGGTGTTGTTCTTGGTGGTGCGGGTCTTGCTGGCGGTGACGATACCCGCCACCGTCACGTCCTGGCCGTCGGAGAAGCGGACGGGGCCGTCCTCCTGGGCGAAGTCCTCCATGATGTCGTGGATAGAGGCGGCGCCGGCCTTCCGGGCGATGTGGCGGTAGTCCTTCATGGGGTGGCCGGAGAGATAGAGGCCGGTGGTCTCCTTCTCCATGAACATCAGCTCGGTGGCGCTGTATTCGGGGATATCAGGCAGATCCACGTGGGCTTGGGCCGGGCTTTCCTCGGAGGCGGCGGCCATGCCGAAGAAGTCCAGCTGCCCCTCCACGTTGTGGCGGCGGCTGTCGGCGATGCTGTCCAGGACCTTCTCATAGACCGAGATCAGCTGGGAGCGCCGGACGCCCATGGAGTCGAAGGAGCCGGCCTTGATGAGGTTCTCCACCGCCCGCTTGTTCATGTCGTTGCAGTCGAACATCCGCTCGCAGAAGTCCTGGAAGGAGGCGAAGAGACCGTTGTCCTCCCGCTCCCGCACCATGGTGCGGATGAAGCCGCGGCCGATATTCTTGATGGCCACCAGACCGAAGCGGATGCCCCCCTCCTCCACCGTGAAGCGGTCGAAGGAGCGGTTCACGTCCGGCGGCAGCAGGGGGATCCTGCAGTCCCGGCACTCAGCGATGTATTCGGCGACCTTGTCGGAGTTGTCCAGGACGCTGGTCAGCAGAGCGGCCATATATTCCCGGACGTGGTGGCACTTGAACCAGGCCGTCTGATAGGCCACCACCGCGTAGGACACGGCGTGGGCCTTGTTGAAGGCGTAGTTAGCGAAATCGTAGATCTCATCGTAGATGGACTGGGCCACGTCCTCCGGGATCCCGTTGGCGGCACAGCCCTTGATGTTCCGGGAGGGATCGCCGCGGAGGAAGGCGCCCCGCTCCTTCTCGATGTCCTTGACCTTCTTCTTGCTCATGGCCCGGCGCACCATATCCGCCTGGCCCAGGGAGTAGCCCGCCAGCTGCTGGAAGATCTGGATCACCTGCTCCTGGTAGACGATGCAGCCGTAGGTGATGTCCAGGATGGGCTTGAGCAGCGGGTGCTTATAGGTGATCAGCCTGGGATCGTGCTTGCAGGCGATGAACCGGGGAATGGACTCCATGGGGCCCGGGCGATACAAGGCGATGATGGCGGTGATGTCCTCGATGTTCTCCGGCTTCAGGCCCAGGCAGACGCCGGTCATGCCGGAGGACTCCATCTGGAATACGCCGGAGGTCTTCCCTGCCGTCAGCATCTCGAATACCGCCGGGTCGTCCATAGGGATGTCCTCCAGCCGGAAATCGGGCTGGGATCCCTGGACCATCTTCACCGCGTCGTCCAGCACCGTCAGGTTCCGCAGGCCCAGGAAATCCATCTTCAGCAGGCCCAGCTCCTCCAGGGTCACCATGTTGTACTGGCAGACGATGGCGTCGTCGTTCCGGGCCAGGGGCACGTATTCATAGACCGGGCGCTTTGTGATCACGACGCCGGCGGCGTGGGTGGAGGCGTGGCGGGGCATGCCCTCCAGGGCCTTCGCCGTGTCGATGAGCCGGCGGATCCGCTCGTCTCCCTCATAGAGTTCGTTGAGCTGCTTGGAAAGGCGCAGGGCGTCGTCCAGGGTAATGTGGAGGGTGGCCGGCACCAGCTTGGCCACCACGTCCACCTCGGCATAGGTCATATTCAGGGTGCGGCCCACGTCCCGGATGGCGCCCCGGGCGGCCATGGTGCCGAAGGTGACGATCTGGGCCACGTGGTCCTCGCCGTATTTCCGGCGGACGTAGTCCACCACTTCGCCCCGGCGGGTATCCCCGAAGTCCATGTCGATATCGGGCATGGACACCCGCTCGGGATTCAGGAACCGCTCGAAATAGAGGTTGTACTGCATGGGGTCGATGTCCGTGATGTGGAGGCAGTAGGACACCATGGAGCCGGCGGCGCTGCCGCGGCCGGGGCCCACGGGGATCCCCGCGCTCTTGGCATAGCGGACAAAGTCGGAGACGATGAGGAAATAGTCGGTGAAGCCCATGTTCTCGATCATGTCCAATTCATAAGCAAGCTGCCTGCGGTATTCCGGCTTTGCCTCCCCGTAGCGCTCGGCGAAGCCCTCGTCGCAGAGCTTGCGGAGATAGGTGGGCGAATCGTAACCGGGAGGCAGCTTGAATTCGGGCAGGTGGTATTTGCCGAAGGTGAATTCCACGTTACACCGGTCGGCGATCCGCTGGCTGTTTTCCACGGCGTCGGGGTATCCGTCAAACAGTTCCTCCATCTCCTCCGTGGAGCGGATATAGAAATTCTGCGGCTCATACCGCATCCGGTTCTCGTCGTCCACGGTCTTGCCGGTCTGGATGCACAGCAGCACGTCGTGGCTCTCCGCGTCCTCGCGGCGCAGATAGTGGGCGTCGTTGGTGCACACCAGGGGGATGCCGGTCTCGTTGTGGAGCCGCAGCAGAGCCCGGTTGACGGTGGTCTGCTCGGTGATGCCGTGGTCCTGGAGTTCCAGGTAGAAGTTGCCCTTCCCCAGGATCTCCTGCATCTCCAGGGCATAGGCCTTGGCTCCCTCATAGTCGCCGTTGATGATCCGCCGGGGGATCTCCCCCGCCAGGCAGGCGGACAGGCCGATGAGCCCCTCGGCGTGCTCCCGGAGCAGGTCCAGGTCGATGCGGGGCTTGATGTAAAAACCCTCCACGTAGGCCTGGGAGACCATGTAGGAGAGATTGCGGTATCCTGTTTCGTTTTGGCACAGAAGCACCAGGTGGCGGGACTCGCTGTCGAACTCATGGATCTTGTCGAACCGGGTCCGGCGTGCCACGTATACCTCGCAGCCGATGACCGGGTGGATCCCCTCGGCCTTGCAGGCGCGATAAAAGTCGATCACGCCGTACATGGCGCCGTGATCGGTGATAGCGACGGCGGTCTGTCCCAGCTCCTTGACTAGCTTGGGCAGGTCACGGATCCGGCAGGCGCCGTCCAGCAGGCTGTATTCCGTATGTACATGCAGATGGGCAAAGGACATGATTTACTCCTCTTTCAGTTCCTCCAGCATGCCGCACAGCAGCTCCACCGCCGACACGATGAGGATATCGCAGTGGGCGGTGACGTTCAGCTCCTCCGTCATGCCCGTGCCGCGCAGGTCGCGGCTGGCCAGCAGGTCCCGGCAGTCCAGCTTGTCAAAGCGCTCCTTGAAGCGGCGCTGGAACTCGCGGATGAGTTTTGTGGAGCGCAACTTGCCCTCCATGCCGTTGGCCGGGGTGTGGGGGTACAGGATGCCCAGGATCATGGCCGCCGCGCTGACGGTGCCGCAGACGCCGCCGTAGCGGAGCCCGCCGCCGAAGGCGCTGCCCAGGGCGCAGCATTGATCCTCGCTCAAGCCGATCACGTCGGAAAAGGCGCACAGTACGCTCTGACAGCAGTTCAGGGTGGTGGCGTGATATGCGGCGGCCTTCTGACAGCGGTCTTTCATTGTCATTTGATTCTTTTTCATTTGGTTTTCCTCGCGATCTCAAGAATCTTTCTCATGCGATGGTTGATGCAGGACTTGCTGACCGGCGGATCACACAGGGCGGCCAGCTGGTTCAAAGACAGCTCCGGGTACTCCAGCCGGAGCTCCGCCGCCTGCCGCAGCTTTTCCGGAAGCGTCTCCAGAACGCCGGTGTCCCGGAGGCGCTCGATAGCGTCCTGCTGCTCCTTTGCGGCGTCCAGCATCTTGTTCACGTTGGCCATATCACAGTTCATGACCCGGTTGGCGCCGTTTCGGATCATCTTGTCCACCTTGGCCGTCATCACGTCCATGGCGGCAACGGGAGCCCCGATTTTGGTCAGGAAGTCCTCGATATGCTCCGACTGCTTGAAATAGATGACACTGTTGGCTCCGCGCATCACGGTTCGCGGCAGAAATCCCATCTCCGTCAGCAGGGTCGACACCTCCCGGCTGGCCTGCTGATGGGATGTGGCCAGCTCCAGATGGTAGCGCTTCCCCGGATCCGTGACGCTGCCGCCGGCGAAAAAGGCGCCTCTCAGGAACGAGGTGCGGCAGCAATCCTCCTCCAGCAGACCGAAGTTCACGTGCAGAGCCAGAGACTGCCGGGCGTCAAAGCCGAGTTGATTGATGATGTGCTCCAGCTTTGCCCGATCCGTGATCTGAAAGATCAGCTTTCCGTGCGCTTCTCCGCTCCCGGGGACCCGGTCGAACTGGATGGAGAACGCCCGCCGGAACAGCTTTGGCAGCCGCGCGGCGAACTCCGGATTCTCCGTGATGATACGGACCTCGGCCGGTGTAAAGGTGTTGCAGAAGAGAAGGACGCCGTAAGCCTCCGCCCTGGCGCAGCAGAGCTTCTGCACGCCCGTGCGGCAAAGTTCACTTTTCGCCCGATAGGCAAAGGATGACATGTCCGCTACCTCCTACTCTATGCCTCGACGCGGTTTTTGGTGCCGTGGCGCGAGGTGGGATCCACTACCTTCATGCTGCGCATGGCGTGCAGCTCCATCAGCTCTCGGGCCAGGTGCCCCGGATTGTGCCGTACGCGGCCGCTGTCGACTGTGGAGATCGGGCGGCTGATGATCTCCACGCCCATGGCCTCGCAGATATTCTGATCGCACAGGATGACCTCCGCCCCCTGCTCTGCGTAGCGCTGGGCAATGACCGGCGGCACGGGCATGGAGTTGACGAGGCAGATCCGAAAAAGGCCCGGCACCGAATGCTGGAAAAGCGCCCGGATGTGGTCCGATACGGTATAGCCCTCCGTCTCGCCTGGCTGGGTCATCACGTTGCAGACGCAGACTTTCAGGGCGTCGGAGGCGGTGATGGCTGGCACGATCCCGCTCACCAGCAGGTTCGGGATAATGCTGGTATAAAGACTTCCGGGCGCCAGGACGATCAGGTCGGCTTCGGCGATGGCGGTCAGCGCGGCGGGAAGCGCTTTGGGGTGCTCCGGCACCAGACGGATCCGGGAGATGCGGCAGCGCTGTTCCTTCTTCGCGGCGGCAATGTGTGACTCCCCGACTACGGTGGCGCCGTTTTCGAATGTCGCCTCCAGGCGGACGTTCTCGTTGGTCACCGGCAGGACGCGGCCGGTGATGGCCAGCACCGTGCTGAGACTGGAAACGGCGGCGTCGAAGCTGGGCATGATGCCGTCCAGGGCCGCCAGAAACAGGTTTCCGAAGCTCTGTCCGGCCAGGGTGCCCTCCGGAAAGCGGTAGTGCATCAGCTGGGACATGACCGGCTCGCAGTTGGCCAGCGCCTCCAGACAGTTGCGGATATCGCCGGGAGGCAGCATGCCTAAATCATGGCGCAGCATGCCGGAGCCGCCCCCGTCGTCGGCCATGGTGACGATGGCTGTGATGTGCTTCGTATAGAGCTTCAGGCCCCGCAGCAGCGTTGACAGGCCCGTGCCGCCGCCGATGGCGACCACCCGGGGGCCCCGCTCCGGCGACGTCTGATAATATGATCCTACCATGTGTATTCCTGACTTTCTGTTTGCCGAGGGAAATCAGCGGGAGATATCCCGGTGATTTTCCGTCACCTGATAACCGGCTTTGGCGATGTAGTCTGAAAGCTCATGGGCGACAGCCACGCTGCGGTGATGGCCGCCGGTGCAGCCGATGGCGATCACCAGCACGGTCTTCCCCTCCTCGCCGTAGAGCGGCAGCAGGAAGGACAGCATCTTTTGCAGCTGATCCATGAACTCATGGGTCTGGCGGAAGGAGAACACGAAGTCCCGCACTTCCTTGTCCAACCCGTTCTTGTGCTTCAGCTCCGCCACGTAGAAGGGGTTGGGCATGAAGCGCACGTCAAACACCAGATCCGCTTCAATGGGGATCCCGTGCTTGAAGCCGAAGGACAGCACGTTTACGTTCAGCCCCAGGCGATCGCTCTGTTTGCCGAAAAGATTCAGCAGCTCGCTGCGGAGCTTGGCCGTGGGAAACGAGGTGCTGTCGATGATGAAATCCGCGTGGTCACGGATCGGCTGCATCATCTCCCGCTCCACCTGGATGGACTGCTCGATGCTCTGTCCCTTCCCCGCCAGCGGATGGACGCGGCGGGTCTGCTTATAGCGGTTGATGATCGCCTGTGTAGACGCCTCCAGGAACAGCATGCGGCAGATGACGCCCGTGGACTTCATCTTCTCCAGGGCGCCCACCAGGACGGTATAGGGCTCGCCGGCCCGGACGTCGTAGACCAGGGCCACCCGGTCATAGTGTCCGCCGGAGGCGACGCAGAACTCGGCGAATTTGACCATCATCTCCGCCGGAAGATTATCCACCGTATAATATCCGATGTCCTCCAGATAGGAGGCGGCCTGGCTTTTTCCGCTGCCGCTGAGGCCGGATATAATCAATATTTCCATGTCAGTCCTCCTTATCGAATGATCCGGACCTCCGGCTCCAGCTCCACGCCGGCCATGTCGTAAACCGCCCGCTGGATCCGCCGGATCAGCTCCAGGACGTCGGCGCAGGTGGCGCCGCCAGTGTTGATCACGAAGCCGGCGTGCTTCACGGAGACCTGCGCGCCGCCCACGGTCAGGCCCTTCAGCCCGGCGTCCTGGATCAGGCGGCCGGCAAAATACCCGGCGGGGCGCTTGAAGGTGCTGCCGGCGCTGGGATACTCCAGCGGCTGGGATGTCTTCCGGCGCCGCATCAGTTCATCCATTTTGGCCCGGATCTGGACGGGATCGCCCTCCTCCAGGCGGAACACGGCGTCCAGCACCACGGCGTCGGGACGCTCCGTCAGCAGACTGTGGCGGTAGCCCAGGTCAAGCTCCTCCAGGGATACGGACCGGACGCCCTCTCCCGGGAAGTAGACGGAAGCGCTGACGATGACGTCCTTGATCTCCCCGCCGTAGGCGCCTGCGTTCATACACACCGCGCCGCCGACGCTGCCGGGGATGCCATGGGCAAACTCCAAGCCGGCCAGAGCGTTCTGCTGGGCGAACACGGCCACACGGGCAAGGGAGGCGCCGGCCTGTGCCAGCAGCTCACACTCCCCGACGCGCCGGATCCGGCACAGGTCCCGGGTGCTGATCACCAGCCGATCCAGCCCCTCGTCCGGAAACAGCACGTTGGTGCCGTTGCCCAGGATCAGAGGGCGGCCGCCGCAGGCCTCGCCCAGCTCCGCCAGCAACGTCAGCTCCTCCGGCGTGGCGGGAAACGCCATACGACGAGCCGGGCCGCCGATGCGGAAGGAGCTGTGTCGGTTCAGCGGCTCCTCCCGGACGATCGCTGCGTCCGGCGCCAGGCGGGATATCTCGTTATCAAATCTCTCATACCAGAGCATAGGCCCCTCCCGTTATGTTTTCTTCTTTCCCAGAAAAGCCGCGCCGATGATACCGGCCTGGGTGCCCAGCTCTGCCCGGACCAGCTTCGTCATTTTGTCCCGGTTGCAGGGCAGGCTCTCCTGCTCCACCAGCTTACGCAGGGGCGTCAGCAGATAGCGGTCGTCCTCGTTGCTGACGCCGCCGCCGATGGCCAGTGTGTCTGGCTGGAAAATATTGATCAGGTTCACGATCCCGGCGGCCAGGTAGCCGATATACTGATCGCACACGGCCTTGCCGACGGGATCGCCCCGCCGCATGGCGATGAAGGCGGATTGCCCGGACACGCGGCCGCCGTTTTCATCGATCACCTGCTGCAGGATGCTGTCGGGGTGTTCTTTCGCGGCCTCGATCGTAAGCCGCTTCAGGGCGGCCGCGGAGGCATACCGCTCCCAGCAGCCCCGCCGGCCGCAGGGACACGGCTCGCCCTGATAGACGATGGTCATATGGCCCACCTCGCCGGCCATGCCGTTGGCGCCGTGGAAGATCTTGCCGTTGTGAATGATGCCGCCGCCGATACCGGTGCCAAGTGTGATGGTGACGAAGCGCTTGCTGCCCCGTCCGGCTCCCACGAAGTATTCAGCCAGCGCCGCGCAGTTGGCGTCGTTTTCCACGTACAGCGGCAGGGACAGATAGCGGTGGAACAGCTTGCGCAGGGGCACGTTGCGCAGGGGAAGATTGCAGGTATACAGAACGGAGCCGGAGAAGATCTCCACCGCCCCCGGTACGCCTACGCCTACCGACGCAACCTGATCCAGCGGCACGCCGGCCGCCTGACACAGATCCTGCGTCAACGATACCAGCGTCCAGGCCAGGGTATCCTGGTCATCCACCTGGGCGATCTTCATCCGGTGGGTCGCTAGGATCAGACCCGACTCATCCACCAGACCCGCCTTCAGGTTGGTGCCGCCTACGTCAATGCCGATATACTTCATGCATTCTCCTTGCTGTTCTGGGACAACCCGTCGATGTGCCGGTCAAACTGGTCGATAAACTTACGGGCCGGATTGTCGCCATACTTGATCTGGCGGTTCTTCATCACGGCAATCTCCACGATACCGGCCAGGTTCCGGCCGGGCCGTACAGGGACCGTCACAATGGGCAGAGGCACGTCCAGGATGGAATACTTCTCCTCGCCCAGGCCGATGCGGTCATAGAACTTGCCCTGGACCCAGTGCTCCAGCTGGATGATCAGCTCGATCTCCGTGTCGAACTGGACGGCGCCCATGCCGAACAGCTGCTGCACGTCGATGAGGCCGATGCCGCGGATCTCAATGTAGTGCTGGATGATCTCCGGAGCGGAGCCAACCAGGGAGTCGGAGATACGTCGGATCTCCACCGCGTCGTCCGCTACCAGCCGGTGGCCGCGCTTGAGGAGCTCGATAGCGGTCTCGCTTTTGCCGATTCCGGAATCGCCCAGGATCAGCACGCCCTGACCGTAGACGTTCATCAGTACGCCGTGGCGGGTGATCTCCGGCGCCAGAGCCCGGTTCAGATAGTCGATGATGCGGCTGGAGATCTCCACCGTGGACCAGGAGGTCCTCAACAGGGTCCGGCCGTGCTTTTTGGCGCTTTCAAACAGCTCCGGGAAGATCTCCATATTCCGGGCAACGATCAGCGCCGGGATCTCGCAACTGAAAAATTCCTCAAATACCTGCCTGCGCTTTTCCGCCGTCATGGCCTCCAGATAGGTATACTCCGCCCGGCCCAGGATCTGCAGGCGCTTCGGCTCAAAATAGTCATAAAAGCCCACCAGCTGCAGAGCCGGGCGGTTCACGTCCAGGATGGAGATCTTTCGGGTGTCGTAGTCGTCGCCCCGCAGCAGGACCTCCAGACC
>JAEEGI010016597.1_pt1 | contig 15184 bp, 3 predicted proteins | sample 8958751 | NCBI WGS metagenome assembly JAEEGI01 (sample SAMN16246545, study PRJNA631951) | gut metagenome | biome: gut microbiome; feature: rumen; material: KS-attached | host: Bos | place: Iran: Karaj | collected 2018-10
GAATTTGTTTTTTCTGTTTATAATGAAATATTTGAAATAATAAATGATTGTTATTTAAAATTTTCAACTTTTTATTTTATTATTATTGATGATGAAATTAATAAAAGAATTCAACATTATAATATTAATTCTCTTTTAAAAAAACTTAATAATTTTTTAAATGAGAAATTTAAAATTATTTTAAGTAAAAAAGAATTTAATTTATCTTTTAATTTCATTAATATTAAAACAACAAATCAAATTTTTGAAACTTTAATTAATGTTATTCAAGAAATAAAAGGAAAAAAAGATATTAATAAATATAGTATTTTTAATTTATCTAAATTTACTATTGTTAATAAAATTTTATATGATAATTTAGATAAATATCATAATATAAGTTATTTAAAAAAAGTTTATACTAAAGAAAAATATATTTATTTAAATTCTTTAGAAAGTATTCTATTAGAAGAAATAAAAGATTTAGAATTAAAAAAAGAAATTATTTCAATGATTATTGAGAAATATAATAATAAACATATTAATATTGAATTAAATGAATAATTATATTTTTGAAACCTTTTTATATATTTTTTAATAAATTATTTATTTATTAGTTTATAGTTTTTTTGGAATAAATTTTTGTAATCTACTAAATCTTGAATAATTATGTTATTATAAATTAATATTTTTTGCATCTTTTTATTTATTTTTTCTCTTCCTGATTGTTTTTTAATCACCTCTTTTTTTTTTTCAATATCCAAAGCTATATTTTCATATATTTATCACATGTTTTATTATTTTTATATATAATTAATTTTATTATCTTTGAATAAAAATAAATTTATATATTTCATAAATAAAAAAATAATTTTAAATAATATATTTAATTAAATTCCCATAGTTGTAGTATTAAAATAAATCCTTAAAATTTTTTCCAACGAATCATAAACTTCTTGGTTTTTATAACCTTGTAATTTTTCTAAATAAGAATTTCCTCCATTAACTTGGAATTCTTCTAAAAAAATATTTTTATCTTGAGTTAAATGAGAATATTTTTTTCCAATTTCAAATAATTTATTAAACATATCTAAAATTAATTGTAATGCAATATAATCATCATAAAATTTATTAATAATAGAAATTAAAATTTTAATCATTTCAATATTTTTTGCAAAGGAAATAACTACATTAATATAATCATCATGTTCAAGAATATTTCCTAAAATATATAAAGCTTCTATTCCAATATTATTTTTATCTTTTGTTAAACTTTGAATAATATAAGGAATAATTCCACTATTAATTATATTTTGTATATTAACATTAGGGAGACAAAGTAAATTTGAAAGTGCCCATAAAACTTCTCTTTTAATATTTGGATCATTCATTTTGAGAAAATTTAATAAAAATAAATTTATTTCTTCTATTAAAGATTCATCTATTGTTCCCACAAAATTAGAAAATAAATTTCCTAATATTTGTAATATAATTTGATAAAACTCTTTATTATAATTTATCTCTTTTCTTATTATTTTTATTATTATACCACTTGATAATAATAATTTATGTACTTTAAGATTTAAAGAATTTGATAAAAAGCTTAATCCATAAAGACAATCATTAATAATTTCTTCATCATTAATATTATCATTTAAATATTTAATGAAAATACTAGTAAAATGTTCTTCTAAATAAGTTATATTTTCTTCTAACATTTCATCAGTTATTTGAATATTATCATTTAAAAAAGTTTTTTTTAAATGATCAATTTGATTAATTTTATAAATTGAATTAAGATACATAGTAAAAGAAGATAAAATTCTAATACAAATTTTTTGAATAGTAAAATTCATATTAGAAACTTCAATAAATTGTAATATATAATTTCTTATAATAGAAGTTAAAAATAAATTTTCCATTGCAATTTCACATCCAATTATACAATTAGAAATTAACCATAAAACATTTTCAGTTAAATATTTATCATTATAATCAAATATTTTAATATAAATTTGAACACAACCTTTATTAGTAAGAAATATCATTAAATTAATATTATTTACTTTTATACAAAAATTAATTAATGACCAAGTTACTTCATAAATAATATCATAAGAATTTATATTTTCATATAAAATATACATTAACTTATCTACTATATTTCTATTATACATTTGTTCAATTGGAAAATCTTTTCTTAAAATTTGTTGTCTAATATTATAAATTGCAAATTTATTTTCATTTATATTTTTAGAATTTAATAAATTTATCATTGAATCTATAAAGGAAGAAGGAGAATTATATTTTTTATTTTTTATTTCTTCTGAAAGAGCTAAATTTTCTGGAATTATTTCATAAGGAGATTTTGACAAATTATTTGTTTGTTTATCTTCTAAATTTTTTTCTCTTTTTTTCATTAAGAAATTATTCATTTTCTTCTTTCTTAATGATAAACCAAATTCTTCTCTTTCTATATTTACTTGCTTTTCTGATTGAGAATTCGTTGATGTTCCAACAGAAGAAAATATTGCTTTATAGTCTTTTTGCACTTTCATTTTTTTTAATTTTTTTACTTTATTATGATTAAATAATAATTCATTTAAATATTTAAATTTTATTTTTTTAAATAATCCCTAAATAAATATTTATTTTTCATAATTTTAAATAATAACTAAATGAAAAACTCAATGATTAATATTAATAAAAATATTAATTTTATTCTTCTTCTCTTAATCTACTTTTATCCTTTAATTCAAATCCACTTTTAATTTCAGCCATTTTATAATCTAATTCTTGTTTAGTCGCATAATATTTTTTATAAAAATAAAAAGCAACAGCAAGTACAATTAGGAATATTAAACAAATAACAACAATTAAAATAGGACTTACTCCAGGATTTTTCAAAGTAATTGAATTAGGAGCAAAAACTAACATTGCTCCAGAAGAACTTTTATATTGAACATTAATATAATATGTTTTTCCACTGTTTAATCCATTTATAATAAAAGCTTTTTCATTACTTAAGAATTCATAAGTAGAATTAATTTTATTTTCAAATTTACTTAAATAACATAAACTTTCCATTTTTTCATAATCATCTTCATTTTCAGAAATAAAAAGAGCAAAATTCTTAATTCCAATATCTTCTATTTTTTCATCTAAAATAGCATTATTTAAATTAGGTAAAGTAACTTTAACACAAGTATTATTAATTTCCTGAATTTGAATTTTAGAATCATTAAAAGAAATATCTTTATAAGTTTTATTATCCATACTATAATAATATAATAAATAATCTTCATTACATTTTTCCATTGTGTCTTCACAATCAATTCCAGAAATCCAAACACTTAAATAATATATATTTAAATTAGCATTTTTTAAAGTTAATACTTTTCTTCCATGTTTTGTTTTTGAATTAACTGGAATTTCAGTAGAAGGATTTTTATAATAAGTTATTTGATTATTGACTATTGTACTTAATTCTCCATTACAAGATGATAATTCTAATATTATTACATCATGACTTTTATTATGTTTATTTATATCAAATATTGTTGTGTCTTTTGCATTTAATTTTCCATTTGAATTATATACTTTTAATGGAGATGTCTCTATTCTTTGATAATAATTCACTGTGGGTGATACTAATATATTTATTTTTTTTTCAAATTCTTCATAACTTGGATTATTCATATTTATGAAAAATACTACTCTTAACTTTTGAGATTCTGATGTTTTAATTTTTGGAATTTTTAATGTTACTGAAGATAATATTTTATTTGTTGTTCCTTTGAAATCGCAATTTCCTTCACTTGGAATTTCCATATTTTCTTCATTTGTATATAAATTATATTTTGCATAAACTGAAATAATATCGTTTGTATTTTCACTTGAAATTGTTAATACTGTATTTTCATATTTATCTAAAAAATTATAATAACCATATAATCCACTTGGAGTAATTATTTTTTCTTGAATTGTTCCAAATTCATTAATTTCGAAGTATTTATCTTCATAATTTATTTTAACATAAAAACTAAAATCTGAAATTGGTTTTATTCTAAAATAAACATAATCATAAACAGTTGAATTTTCAATAAAACCAAAAATATTATTTCCTTCACTTAATGGTTTATCTTTTATAGTATATTTACTTTCTTCTTTTATTTCACCATCTTTAACATAAGAATAATTTTGAAAGATAGTAATATTAGCATTTCCTTTATAACTATAAATTTCATAATTTAATTTAGTTTCATAAAAAATATAATGATATAAATGAGGTAAATCTTCAATTGCTTCTCCATTATATTTAGGAAAATAAAATATATTTGATCTGCTTATATCAATTATTTGATGTTTTACATTTATTATATTTGCAGAGTTCATTTCTACTAAAGTTTCTTCATTACATTTTAAAGAAATAAAAATCCAACTTTCTTCTTTAATTCTAGTATCATATTTATATATATCAACTTGCATCGAATTTCTTTTATTTCTTTCAATATTTGAAAAATCATAATTTTTTTCAGTTGGAAGAATAGAATCTAAATCACTTATATTGAAATTATCAATTATTTTAGCATACATATTTCCAGAACCATAAAGGAAATTATTAGTAATGATATAATTAATAAAGCTTTTAGTTTTATCATAATAAATTTGACTTTTAAAATATTCATATTCATATTCAGTTTCAAATAAATCATATTTAAAATTACATACTTCATCTTTATTACATTTACAAGAACCAGGTAAGTTACTATTTAAAGGAATTAAATTTTTATTTCCACTAACTAATAAAGTATAAGAAGAATCTCTACTACAAGAAATTAATATAATATAACTTCCAGTAATATCTTTTTTACCTAAATTAGTTAAAACAGGATCATTATTATCAATATTAATAAATTGATGAGTTGGTTCTTTACTAAACCAATGAAATTTTTCATAAGTAGGTAATTCATTACCATAGTTAACATAAATATCAGTGTCTCCAATTACATTATATAATGAAATATGAATATTTTTATCTTTTTCACTTACATAAAATTTATAATATTTATTTTGCTTTGATTCTAAATCATCTTTTATATATTCATCTTTAGCTATTGTTCTTATTTCATTAATAAAATTGATTGAATATGTTATTGATGATCCAGTATATTCTAATAATGTTCCTATTACTGTTATTAATAATTTACAATTTTCACATATTTCATAATCTCTTTTTGGAACAGATAATATTATATTTTCATATAATCCTATATCTCCTTTATATTCATAATTTAATTCATTTGGGAAATTACTTTCATTATTTGATTTTTCTTTTGTTAATTTTCCATAAACAACTACTTCACCAAATTCACTATTTATTAAAAGTTGGAAATTTGAAAAATTTTGAAAATCTAAATAATCAACTTGGAAATAATGTTTTTCTTTTAATTCTATATTTCCTTTATAACCACTTTCATATAAGAAATTAATAGTATTATTATTTATTTTTCCACTAATAAAATATTCACTTCCATATTCTTCTTCTTTTTCAAAATAAGCAACCAAAATAATAATATTACATAATTTTTTATTAGAACAATGATTTTTTAAATCTTTACTTTTAATTTTTAAGAAAGATTCACTTACATCTGTTTCTTTAAAATAAATTTTTTCTGATTCTTCATCAGGATCATTAAATTCTTGAAAAGAAACATAAACACTTACTTTCCCATAATTAGTATAAATCCCAATTGAAATAGGAAAATCAGTTTGATTAATTTGATACCAATAAAATTGTCTATTAAAATATTCAGATAAAACATTTGAATGAAGATAATTTTCATATAAAATTAAATGAGTTTTTTCATCTGTTACACTTAAATAATAATGTTCATTTTCAAAATTTGTTATTTCATCTTCAAATTTTCTTACTACTACAATGTAATATTTTTTACTTGAAATTCCTTCTTGTTCATCAGAAAAAATTATTAATTGATTATAATCATCACTTTCCCAATCGTAATTAATTACTCCTTGTTCATAATCATATTCAATTTTATTAAAATCAGTAAAGACGTAAAATTTTAATTCTGAAAATTTACTTGTTATTTTTATTCTTTTATCTAATTTATTATTTAAATTATAAGCATATATTTTATAATATGTATTTTTATCTAGAATTTCATTTAATACTTCACCACTTGAAAAAGTATATACAATATCAATTGGATTTGGTTTTGCACTTTTAGGATTAACTAAATAATAATATAATCCATAAGTAGCAAAATTTTTTGAAGAAATTTCAATTTTAAATTCTTTTAATTCATGTTCTGATTTTTTTATTGCTATTACATTTGGTTCATCGCCTAAATGTTCACTTTGGCCAATTAATTCTTCATTTCCATTTATTACTTTATAAACTGTAAGATTGCAATTTCCAGAAATTGAATTTAAAACTACAACAATTTGTTCAATTACTTCATCTGTATTTATTATTTTATAATAATCTTTGTTTCCATATGGTAAAGTATTATAAACTGAAATTCTTGGTGTTAAAGTTTGAGATGTTTTTGTTTGTTGAGTATTTATTTTATATAAACATGATTCTGACTCACATTTAATTATTACATATAATATACATCTTATTCTTTCATCACTTTCAATTAAAGGATCATATTTTTTTTTATGACATATATTATCTTTATCTTCTATTTCTATATTAGTTCCTATCCAATCATCATATGAATTAACTAAGGAATTATTATTCATTAAATCAGTTAAAATTTTATCATTGAAAATTATTGTATTTCCATCTTCGGAAAAATAACCATAAATTTTAACGTCATCTAAAGTATCAATTGTTGCTTTTATTTTTCCATTCATTGAATAATCTATTAATTTATATGATGTAATATTATTTTTATACATAAAACCTTGTACTGATTGTCCTAAAATTATTGTATTAAATTCTTGTGAATCTCTTATTTCAGATGATTTAGAAGGAATCATATTATATGAAGAATTATAAAATGAATAAAGACAAAAATAAATATAATTAAAATCATCATAGCCTTTTTCTTCAGCTTCTTTTTTAAATTTCTGTAAATCATCTGGTTTTAAAATTATAATTTCTTGGGAACTAATTGTTTCGTTTACATCTGTTTCATTTATTTTTGATTCAGGAATAAATCCAGTAACTTTCAAACCAATTAATCCACTATATAATTGAATATTAATAATAATAGTATCATCAAATTGTTTATCAATATAATATTGATAACATTTACTTTTCTTATTTAATAAAGTATCATTATTATACATAAAAGAAGAAATTAAATAAGGTGATTTAGTATATTCTAAATAAAACAATATTGAAAATTGTTTTTCAAGTTCACTAGCAATTAAAATATATATATCACAATCAGAACAAATTTGATCTTCTTTATTTATTTGATAATTATAACCATAAATCCAAGTTTGGGCAATTGGAAAAGAATTACTTGATGAAGGTTCATTATTATTAGTTAAATATACTTTAAAAGGTTTTAATTCTTCACCAATAAAACCAATTGAAGCAGTTTCAAAATTTTCTTTAATATGCAATTTAATTAATTTAGGATTTGTTTTATTAAGAAATAGTAAATTAATGTATGGTTTTGGTTTTTCAGGATCTTTAATTTCTGCTATTTCTAATTCTGAAATATAAGCTTCTAATATGTAATAACATTTATCTTCGCATTTAATTCCAATATAAAACATATCATTTGTTATTACTTCTAAATTATTTATTGATAATATTTCATTTCCTTGTTTCTCTAATTTCCATCTATAATTATCTTCATTTGGTTCTGTAATATTTTTTGAAATGTAAATATTGGGATTTGAAAATTGATTGTTTTGTAATGATAATTTTATTATTAAGTAATATTTTGAGCTTTCTACTTCTGAAGGGATTTTTAAATCATAGTAATTATATGTGTTTGGCTCTTTTATTGAATCTGGGAATTCTTCACTTAAATATAAATTATAATGGGTTGTATCACTTAATATTTTTGAGATTAGAATAGAATATAATAGTAAGAAAGATATCATTTTTTTTTGAAATTAATTATAAATATATTATAGTAAATATGATAATTTAATAATTTCTTATAAAAAAATATTTGACAATTTTTTATTGAAAATTTCAATAGATTAAGCATTAGATATTTTGAATACGGAATACTTATTTTTTTATTTTTATGTTAAGGTATTATTTATATATTTAAAGGAAACATTAAAATTCAAATTATACTTATTGACATAAAAAATTGAATATAATTAAATGATATAATAAATAATGTTTAAAAGGTCTTTATTTTTTTTATTTTCATTATTTTATTTAATTGTTTAATTAAGTTAAATTTTTTTGAATAAGGGACATTAAGAAAAAAATAATATTTATATTAATTGATTCAACTATTATATTAACATTAAACATTATATAAAAATTTTAATTATTTTTATTCATTTTTTAAATGAAATATTCAAATTAATAATTTGGACAATTGTTTAGAGGAAGGAACTTTAACCCCTAATTTTTAATTCAATAATAAATAGAATAATTGATTCTTTTCAAATAAAATAATTATAATAAATATAACAAAATAAAAAGAATAAGAACTACAAAGAATCTTTTAAAAATTATTCTATTGAAGTAAATGATAGTTATATGATGAATAAAAGAACATAATTAAAGATTAAATTGGGGTTGTGAAAAAATAAAAAAAACATAGAAAAAAGTTTAAAAAAAATAAGAAACAAACACAGAAGAAAAATCAATCAAAGAAAAAAAGAAAATAATAATAATGAAAGAGAAATAATTAATTAAAATTTTATCTTTAAACAAAGGATTTTTATATTAGAAAAAAAAGAACAAAAAAAAACCAAAAAACAAAGAACTGAATAACCAATAAAACTCAAAAAAAGTAATACAAATGATAAAAAAACAAAAGAAAACTTTAAATAAAAAAAATTATATATCCATATTAAAAATTAATTTAAATAAAAATAAAATAATATATATATTAAATATATAACTTCCAAGAGAAAAAAATTGTATAAAAATCAAAAAAAAAAATGGAAAAAAAAGAAATCCTAAACAAGTTATACATAGATCCAATAGAATCATTACAACACACAAGGCAAAAATCTCGTAATTTTCACACAAAAGAAGTAAGTAAAGACGAAGAAACAAAAGATATATCAAGTACAGTTCCTTCAATTCGTCCAAACACAGTAATGGGAAATGTAATATTACAAAATTGGGAAACTAAAAAAAATATTCCTTCTGATATTGGAGAATTAATTCATTTTCCTGTTATGTTTGATAAAAATAAATTTATTATGAATAAAACAGGAAAAGTAAAATTACCTGAAATAAAAAAAAATAAATTCGATTTTTCCAAAACTCAAATTCGAGAAAAAGGAGAAAAATTATTTATGCCTTCAACAACTCAAATTAATACTACAACTGCGTCAAATTATTTTATGAGTGACAATATAAAAAATGAAGATTATGAAAAAGAAAATGTAGAAGATGAAGAAGAAGAAAAAAAAATAATTAAAACAGAAGAAACTGAAAAAGAAAAAGAAAAAGAAAAAACAAGTGTTCCAAGTAAAAAAAGAGAATTAATTAATTTTTCAACTTTTAATAAACATTTATATTTAAAAGATAAAGATTTTTTATATGCTAAAAGAATAGGAGGACCAGTTGATTTTGTATTATGTACTTATCAAGAAATAAATCCAAAAGCAAAAAAATTAGGATATGGAGTTGTTAATAAAGGAAAAAAATTATTACCAAGTTTACATAAAAAGAAACCAATTGAATATATTACTATTAGTAAAAATACTGTTATGCATTATCAAAAAGGAAATCCTGTTGTTTATTCTATTCAAGAATGGATTGATAATTATAATAAATTCCAATTGTTAATGAGCTTAAGTTTATTTAAAAATTTTAAAAACGCAAAATTATTTGATTTATGGAGAAGATTTTATAGAAAAAGCAGAAGAGAATATTATACTGAAAAATTAAAAAAAAAATTCTTCTTAATTGATGAACATTTAAGAACTGGAATATTCGATGTTAGAAGAATTGTTTCTGAAATGGAAGTCGTTAATATTTTTTCTTTAGGACAATCATCAAGTTTATTACTAAATAAATTTAAAGATGCTCATATAACAAATTTAAGAATAATAGATCAAAAAATTGAAAGTTTTCGTCAAAGAGTAAAAACTCAAATTGGAAATGCATGTAATAATTCTTATTTATTATTTAAAGAAGAAAAAAAAATAACTTTAGATGATAATGTTACAACAGATGGAAGTAGTAATACTAAAAAAAAAAGCAATTTAAAAAATAATGAAGGAGCAAATATTCAAAATTTTATTAAAGATGCTATTCCTTATGCTCAAGATGCGACAAGAAAAACACATTATAAAAAATTATTAAGATATATTAGAGTTATGGATTATTTATTTAATGAAGCTAAATTTAAAGTTGTTGAATATTCATTAAATTTATTAGATAATAAATTTAAAAGATTATATGATTGTTATGTTAATAAATGGGTTGATCCTGCTTTAATAATAACAAAAATTTTATGTATGAGTGGTAATATTTATTATAACCCTTCTATTAATTTAATGTCAGAAGCAATTTTTGATGACTTTATTCAAGAAACAATTTATTGTGTTATTTATAAAAAAAATTTTATTGATCCTCAAGAATTTCCAAGATATATGATTTGCTTTGAAGAAGTTTTTGATATGAGTGTTGATCAAAATACTAATTTAAATAGTCGTATTAAAGAAACTCAATCTATTATTGATAAATTTACTTCTATTAGAGATAACTTCGATAAATGTCATGAAGCTTTAGATGAATATGTTGATACTTTAAAACCTATTTATCAAACTTATTTAAATTATGAAAAATTAAATTTTAAAAATTTAGAAAAAAATTCAAATCCTGATGAATTAAAAGATTTATTAGAAAGTTTCAAAGAAAAAGATAAATTAATTAAATCTTTAAAGCCAATTAAAACAATTGGAATATTTGAATTTCAAATAGATGATTTATTAGAATTAATATCAGAAGCACCTAAAAATTGGTTAACTAAAATAAGAGTAGTAATACCAAATGTTTTAGTATTTAAAGTTAATAAATTAATAGATAAATTACATATTTATCATAAAAATTTAGGTAATCCTGTTACAGATGTAGAAACATTTATAAAATTAAAAAAAGCAGTTGAAGAATGCAACGCAGAAAAAGCAAAAACTGAAGAAGAATCAAATGATATTATTGATTTACAACAAATTTTAGAAAATAATAAAGAAATTAAATTACAAGATTATGATTCTAAAAGAGTTATTGAATTAAAAGATATTAATGTTAAATATGAAAGAAAATTAGATGCAAGTTCTTATTTTATTGATAATAATATTCAAAAATATAGACTAGATTTAAAAGTAGAAATTTCCAATTTTGATAATCAAATAAAAGGAATGATAAGTGAATTAAATAATGAAACTTTAAATAAATATAATGAAGATACATTTAATGCTATTGATTTTTTAGAAGAAAACTCTTTAAAAATTCAAAAATGTGTTGCTTCAAAAGAAAAATATCAACAAGAAGAAGATGATTTAGAAATAGATGAAACTCAAAAAAGTAATTTCCAAAATTTAGATAATTTAGTATATGATCAACAATTAAAAGTAGATATTTGGAATTCAGTTAGAGAATTTCAATTTAAAAAAAGTGAATGGGAAAAAGAACAAATATTATTAATTAAAATAGATAATATGAAAGAATTATTAGATAAATGGGATAATTTATGTGAAGTTGCAATTGTTGATTTAGATATTCCTGCAGTACCAATTGAGTTTAAAAAAAGAATTGAAATCTTTAAAATATTAGTTCCTATTTTAACTGCTTGTCAAAATCATAATATTCAAAATGATCATTTGTTAAATTCTCTTTTAATGGATTTATTAAGAACTGATTTAAAATTAGATGATCCTACATTTACTTGTGATAAATTAATGAATTTACCTGATATTTTTGATAGAGCTGCTGAAATTGAAGAATTAAACTTTAGAGCTAATGAAGAAAAAAGATTAAAAGATTTATTAAAATCTATTTCTGATAATTTTTATCCTAGAAAAATACCTGTTAAAGTTTCTTATAAAAAAGGAGATTTTGATGAAGAATTTGAATTTGTTGAAGAAAATTTAATGATTATTAATAGGATTTATTTAGAAAAATATGTAAAAATAATATTTAAAGAATTAGAAAAGTTAAATTATGATTTTAAAAGATATCAAAATTTCCTTCTTGAATATTCTAAATTTCAAGACTATGTTATTAAAAGTGCTGGAATAATGGAAAGTCAAGAATTTGCAAAGGAAATGCCAACTGAATATAAGAAATTATTAAGTGAAAATTTAAAGAGAAATTTAATGAAAAATTGTAAAGATTTTCCTAATGTTCAAAGATTTTTAGAACATGCTTATGATAAATCATTAAATTTAATTAATACTATTGTTTTAAACTTTGAACAAAATTATAAAGCAATTTCTATCTTTTTAGATAAGAAAAGAAAAGATAATCCAAGATATTATTTATTATCAAATGATGATTTAATAGAATTATATGAAGAAACACCAGATATAAAAACAAAATTAATATTGAAAATTTATACCTATTTAAAGCAAATAAATATTGGAAGTGAAACTGAAGAAACAATGGAAATAATAACAACAGATAATGAAAATATAACAATTAAATATCCTAAAAGTACAAAAACAATAAAAGACGTTATTGATGTTATGGATACTTGGTTAGTAAAAAGATTAAAAGATAATTTTAAAGGATTTAAAAAAGAATATGAAGCATCTTTTAAAGCAAAAAGTACAAAAAAACCAAAAGAAGTTATTAAAGAAATGATTTTAAATAATGATAATTTAGGTCAAGGTATATTTAATTCAATGTATTATTTAATGATTGATTCTCTTGAAAAATGTTTAATTAACCCTGAAGAAGCTTTTGATAAATTATTTGATTTATATAATGAAATAAAAGATGAAAGAATAATTGATTGTATAGAAACTTTAAAAGATAAAAATGTGGCTTTTATTAAAAAAAGAATTATAATAAATATAATAGCTTTATATAATTATTGTAAATCAATTATAGAAATTTTAATAAGAGAAGATGTTACATCAAGTTCAGATTATTATTTTTATAAATTAATAAATCCTAAATTAGAAAATGATTCTTATATTTTACATTTTCTAAATTATACTTTAGAATATGGATATGAATATGTTGGAATACAAAATAATTTTTTAATGATGCCAGAAGCAGAAAAAACTTATTTAGTTTTATCTAATTCAATGTTATTAAGAAGACCTTTCCAATTATATGGAGTTAAAGAAACAGGAAGAAATGAAACAATAAGAAATTTTGCTAATTTATGTGGAAAGAGAATAAATTATTTTTCTAGTAATGAAAATTACTCTATTCAAGCTTTTAATAATGTTTTATTAGGAAATTTAAAAAATGGATGTTGGATTTGTATTGATAGAACTGAAAATATGAAATTTGAATTATTAGAAATTTTAGCAGTTAGGATTTTAGAAGTTTATAGAATATTCAGAGAATCCGGTGAAGATGATATTTATTCTGAAAATGGAGAAAAATATCAAATGAAAGTTAAACAAATGAATATATTTATTTATAGATATTTACCTTCTGTTAAAGTATTTAATAGCAATGATATTCCTTCTAATATTAAAAATTATTTCAGACAAATTGCTATTCCCTTTTTCGATATGAGATTTTATATCTTTAATATGTTAAATAATTTAGCAATTGAAAATTGTAAAGAAATGACTAATAAACTGTATTATACTATTAATTTTGCTAATAATATGATGAGTTTTACTAAGAAAACTAATATTCAAGTATATGTTATTAGAATGTTAAATGTTGGTTTATTGGAAAAAATAGAAAGTTTAAATAATGAAAATTTAAATGAAACTGTTAGAAATATTTTAAAAGAAACTTACTCTCTTTGGATGAATCAAAAAGAAATAGAAGAATTTAGGAAATTTATAAATGAAGTTTTTAATATGAAAGAATATGAAAAAGATATAAATGTAACTCATAAAACCGAAGAAGAAGTAATGAAAGTAATTCAAGAAAATTTATCAGAATTTAAATTTAGTTCAAACTCTTTTGAACAGAAATTAATATATATATTAAATTCATTAAAAAAGAATCATAGCTTTGTATTATGTGGTCCTCCTTTATCAGGAAAAACTCAAATGATGGTTTTATTAAGTCAAATATCTAAAAAATTAAATGAAATGAATTCAGAAAAATACTCAAAATTATATTCAGTTAAATTATATCCTAAGTCAAAAACACCTACAGATTTTTTTTATACAAATAAAATGGAAAAAGCATATAAATTCAATAATAACTTTTTTTATAATATGTATCAATTATTTAACTCAGATAATGAAGATATATTAATTAAATTAAATGAATATTATAATCAATGTTTAAAAATGAAGAGAAAGAATAAAAATAGTAATTCCGATTTATTATTAAATATAAATAAAAAAAAAATAGAAGATAATGATGAAAGAGATGATGATGAAAGTGAACAAATATATAGAAGAAATAGAGAAGAATATATTATTCATGATGATATAATAAAAGTTTTATTATTTGATGGAGATATTGATCAAACTTGGATTGAATATATTAATTCAGTTTATGGAGATTCTCATTTTTTAACTTGTTCTGATGGAAATACTTTAAATTTAAATAATAACTTTAAATTATTTTTTGAAGTTGATAATTTAAATAATGCAACTCCTGTTTTTTTAACTAGACAATATATAATTCAAATGGATTATAATACTTTCTCTTGGGATAATATTTTATATTGTTGGATAGATTCTAATGAAAAAATTACTAAAAACAATGAATTAAAAAATTATGTTAGAGTTTTATTTGAATATTTCTTTCCTAAAATTTATGATTTTATATTAAATAATATATAAAAAAATATAATATTTGGAGAAAATTATTGTATCAAAACATTAATAAATATATTTGATTCTGTATTACCTTTATTTA
>JAEEGI010016599.1_pt1 | contig 15184 bp, 5 predicted proteins | sample 8958751 | NCBI WGS metagenome assembly JAEEGI01 (sample SAMN16246545, study PRJNA631951) | gut metagenome | biome: gut microbiome; feature: rumen; material: KS-attached | host: Bos | place: Iran: Karaj | collected 2018-10
AAACCAGCGAACCATGAACTACCTATTGTTGAGCAATAAATGGTGATGGAGGTCAGGCTGCTGCAATATGAGAAGGCAGAACTGCCGATGCTGGTCACGCTCTCCGGGATGGTGATGGAGGTCAGGCTGCTGCAATATGAGAAGGCAGAACTGCCGATGCTGGTCACGCTCTCCGGGATGGTGATGGAGGTCAGACTGCTGCAACCTGAGAAGGCAGAACTGCCGATGCTGGTCACGCTCTCCGGAATGGTGATGGAGGTCAGGCTGCTGCAACCAGAGAAGGCATAGTCGCCGATGCTGGTCACGCCATTACCTAAAATGTATTCTATTACTTGTGAACCAAATACATCTGCAAATCTTAAATTTCTAGTAATTGTATTGCTGTTTATTGTAACGGAAACCAGACTGGTGCAACCATTAAAGGCCCGATAGCCGATGCTGGTCACGTCGTTCGGTATAGTGATGGAGGTCAGACCGCTACAACCTGAGAAAGCTTCCTCACCGATGCTGGTCACACTTTCAGGGATGGTGATGGAGGTCAGGCTACTGCAGCCCGAGAAGGCACCGTTGCCGATGCTGGTCACGCTCTCAGGGATTGTGACGGAGGTCAGGCTGCTGCAGCCCGAGAAGGCACCGATGCCGATGCTGGTCACACCACTTCCGATGGTGATGGAGGTCAGGCTGCTACAATTCTGGAAGGCATAGTCGCCAATGCTGGTCACACCACTTCCGATGGTGATGGAGGTCAGGCTGCAGCAGCCCGAGAAGGCACCCCAGCCGATGCTGGTCACGCTCTCGGGGATAGTGATGGAGGTCAGGCTGCTACAATTCTGGAAGGCATAGTCGCCGATGCTGGTCACGCTCTCTGGAATAGTGATGGAGGTAGCCCCTTCTTCACATCTTATAACAATATTGTTTTTGATAAGCAATCCATCACTCGTTTCTTCATCAAATATGACTGCCCCCCAATTATCATCACTCGTTAAAGAAGAGTTGTTAACAAAAGACTCTGTCTTGAAATAACAACCAGAAAATGCACCATATCCAATGCTGGTCACGCCCTCGGGGATGGTGATGGAGGTCAGGCCGGTGCAACCACCAAAGGCAGAGTCGCCGATGCTGGTCACGCCACTTCCGATGGTGACGGAGGTCAGGCCGGTGCAACCAGAGAAGGCAGAGTCGCCGATGCTGGTCACGCCACTTCCGATGGTGACGGAGGTCAGGCCGGTGCAACCAGAGAAGGCAAAGTCGCCGATGCTGGTCACGCTCCCAGGGATGGTAACAGAGGTCAGGCTGCTACAATCATAGAAGGCACCCCAGCCGATGCTGGTCACGCCACTTCCGATGGTGACGGAGGTCAGACTGCTGCAACCTGAGAAAGCTTCGTTACCGATGCTGGTCACGCTCTCTGGGATGGTGACGGAGGTAGCCCATCCTCTACATTTCACAACAATATTGTTACTGATAATCAATCCATCACTCGTCTCTTCATCAAATAGGGTTGCCCCCCAATTATCATCACTCGTTAAAGAAGAGTTGTTAACAAAAGATTCTGTCTTGAAATAGCAACCTGAGAAGGCACTTTCTCCGATGCTGGTCACGCTCTCGGGGATGGTGATGGAGGTCAGGCTGCTGCAATCATAGAAGGCCCTGTAGCCGATGCTAGTCACGCTCTCGGGGATGGTGATGGAGGTCAGGCTGCTGCACTGATAGAAGGCAAAGTTGCCGATGCTAGTCACACTGCTTGGAATGGTGGTATACATACATCCTGCAATCAGAGTATTCGTAGCTGTTTCTATAATAGCATTACAATTATTGCGAGAATCATAAACTTTATTTCCTGTTTCAACTACAACGGAGGTCAGGCTGGAGCAACCAGAGAAGGCTATTCTGCCTATGCTGGTCACGCTCCCAGGGATTGTGACGGAGGTTAGGCCAACGCAACCATAGAAAGCTTCGTTACCTATGCTGGTCACGCCCTCGAGAATGGTGATAGAGGTCAGGCTGGTGCAACCATTAAAGGCCCGATAGCCGATGCTGGTCACGCTCCCAGGGATGGCGATAGAGGTCAGGCTGGAGCAACCAGAGAAGGTATCGTCGCCGATGCTGGTCACGCTCTCAGGGATGTTGACGGAGGTCAGGCTGCTGCAACCTAAGAAGGTACGGTCGCCGATGCTGGTCACGCCACTTCCGATGGTGACGGAGGTCAGGCTGCTGCAACCCCGGAAGGCGTAGTCGCCGATGCTGGTTACGCTCCCAGGGATGATGACGGAGGTCAGGCCGGTGCAATCACCAAAGGCAGAGTCGCCGATGCTGGTCACGCTCTCAGGGATGGTGATGGAGGTCAGACTGCTGCAACCACCAAAGGCTACTTCGCCGATGCTGGTCACGCTCTCAGGGATGGTGATGGAGGTCAGGCCGGTGCAACCATAGAAGGCTTCAACGCCAATGCTGGTCACGCTGTAAGTTATACCATTATAGGTAAAAGATTCAGGAATGACGACTTCACCAGAATAAGAGTTGAAGTTGTAGTCTTTATAAGTCACAGTTGCCTCGTTTCCCGAGAGGTTGTAATAGATGCCATCATTCTCGACATCGTAGGAAAAGACATTGAGGCCTGCGAAGAGGCACAGGCATAGGAGTAAAATGTTTCGTTTCATATCTTTCTTATCATTTAATATTTGCAATAAAGTTACGACTCCTTTGCTTATTCACAATAAACAATCAATCACTCTGATTATTCTGAGTCGTCTGAATATTCTGAGTGCTCGGAGTTGTCGGAGTGCTCTGGGGTTTGTTCTTGATTGAGGCGCAGATGAGGTTGCGCACCTTCATCGGATGCTTCACGCAATGCACTTGATGCGAGGTGCCGCCGCTGCCCACCAATTCCACACAGCCTGTGCCGAGGAAGCGCTGCCACAGGGACTGATAGAAGTTCACGGTCTCTATCTTAGAGAAAGGAATCTCCGTCATCTTGATGTTGAAGATGCCGTCCTTCTGCACGAAACGCGTATTCGTGACGGAGAACTCGGTCCGAGTGCGGATGATTCGCCCGACAATCCAGATGAAGAAGGCCAGCACAAGCAGGGCTATGCCTGTGTAGAAGAGCGCTTGCTTATGCTCAGGGAACTTGTAGTAGGCAAGTAAGAGGGCTACGATGCCAGCAACCGTAAAGAGGAACGAATAGAAGAGATACCTGAAGATGTACGACCAATGAAGCCGTCCGTTGTAGATGATTTGTTCGCCTTGCTCAAGGCTTTGTCTGATGTAGTTTGCCATCTTTCGTTTTCTATTTAATCATTTATCATTTACTTTTTTGTGCAAAGATAGCATCTTTTTGCTTACGAAACAAGAAACAGGGCAGAAAAATTATCCTCGCCGCTGCATGTCTCACACGATTCGGCATGCCGAAACACCCGTCGCATCACGCATGGACACGCAACGCAGCACGCTTAGTTCATTGATTTGTCATGAACAATCAATTGCTGCATCATGAATAATCAATTGCTGCATCATGATAAATCAACGAACGCCGCCTGAAGAAATTTGTCACACCCCTTGCACAAATGAGTATTTTATGCTACCTTTGCAGGCAAAGAGGCACTATATAATATATAATGTGTAGTATGAACAGACTGAATAAGGCCTTCGTTGCTCTCGTTTTTCTCGTTATGGCTATGCCGATGAGGGCAGCGCTCTATATCGTTGGCTCAGCCATCAATACCGGTTGGAGCCGCCAGGCGATGACGGAGCAGGCAGAGGGCATCTACACCTGGGAAGGCCATCTTTTCCACGGAGGCGAGCTGAAGTTCATGACGGAGGCTACGGATTGGGGCAACCACTGGGGCCCTTCCGCCGCAAACACCCTGCTTTCCCTCGGCACACAGACGATCTCCCTCCACACCAGCGGCGACTATAAGTATCGGGTTGACAACATCGGTTTGTGCAAAGTGCTGGTCGATACGAAAGGCAAGACGATACAGATTGCCGACAGCAACGGCCTGCTGCCTCCTGTCCGGCAGTTCCCCACCTGCCTCTACCCTATCGGAACTTCCGTCAGCAGCACGCTTTCCGACCAGAATCTCTATGCTCTTCAAGAAGACGCTCCCGATGCAGGCACCTACAGCGGCTTGCTGACGCTCGGTTCCGGCACGCTGGCTCTGCACTCGAAGCCGTATAAGAAGACTGTCGAGGCTCGCCCCATCACACCCTTTCTCGCTTCCGGAGCATCGGTGAAACTGCCCAAATTGCGCTATCAGATAGAGACCGACAGGTGCAGCTACAGGCCTGGCGAGACGGTTTCGCTGACCTTCTCGGCTGTTCCGCCATCGGGAGCGAGGGTGCGCTACCGCTTCCTCGGCGACATCATCGCCGACACGCTGCTCGCTTCGCGCAGCTGGACCTGGACGGCACCCACGGAGGACTTCCGCGGATATATGGTCGAGGTCTATCGTCCGGCTGAGGCTGGCGACGAAATCCTCGCGACAATCGGCATAGACGTCAGCAGCGACTGGACGCGCTTCCCACGCTACGGCTTCGTGGCCACCTTCGGAAGCGACAAATCGCTCAGCAAGACAAAGAGCGAGATGAAGTGGCTCAACCGCTGCCACATCAACGGGGTGCAGTTCCAGGACTGGCACTACTGCCACGACTGGCCACTCGGCGGCACCCGCGACGGCGGGCTCTGGACGACCTACAAGGACATCGCGAACCGAACCATCTACACCTCTGCCATCAAGAACTACATCCGTGCCCAGCACGACCGAGGCATGAAGAGCATCTTCTACAACCTCTGCTTCGGCGCCCTCGACGGCTGGCAGGAGCGCGGCGTGCAGCCCGAATGGTTCATCTTCAAAGACAACAGACAACAGACAATAGACCGGCATGACCTGCCGGACAGCTGGAAGAGCGACATCTACCTGCTCAATCCCGGCAACGAAGGCTGGCTGAACTACCTGGCAGAGCGTAACGACGAGGTCTATTCGATGCTCGACTTCGACGGTTATCAGATAGACCAACTCGGTTCGCGAGGCACCGTCTATGACTACAACGGCAACGCTGTCAACCTGCGCGACGGCTTCTCCACCTTCATCAGCCACATGAAAAACCGTCACCCCGACAAGCGCCTCATCATGAACGCCGTCTCGCAATGGGGCGCGTCGCAGATTGCAGGGACAGGAAAGGTTGACTTCCTCTACTCGGAAGTCTGGGGGAATCAGGCTGGCAACAGTCTTGCGAGTGGCGACGGGCGCTTCTCGAACATCAAACACGTCATCGACGAGAACCTCAGCCTCAACCCTGCCCTTCGCTCCGTCCTTGCCGCCTACATGAACTACCTCGCTGACAACAAGGACTTTAACACAGCCGGAGTGGTTATGGCAGATGCCGTGATGTTCGCTCTTGGCGGGTCGCATCTGGAACTTGGGGGCGACCACATGCTCTGCAGAGAGTACTTCCCCTACGCAGGCATGAAGTGGCATAATCAACTGGAGGACTGGATGACGCGCTACTACGACTTCCTCACCGCCTACGAGAACCTGCTGCGCGACAGCTGGAAGGAGCGGACAAATGTCAAGGCGACGTGCTCCGACATCACTATCAACACTTGGGAGCCCGTCGCCAACCAAGTGACGATGCTCGTCAGGGAAGTGGACGGCAGGCAAGTCATCCACCTGCTCAACTTCACGCACGAGGACGGAGCGACCGACGTCAGCAACGACTACATGCTATGCTGGCACGATAACAAGGCCACTCGACCTTGGCCGAAGCGCTTCGAGGCACTTTCCATCAAGCTGACCGGCCTGACGGGAATGGGCAAAGTGCGTCGCATCTGGGCCGCATCGCCCGACTATTGCGGCGGCGCCATGCAGGAGCTCACGGGCTATCGCTACACCTCATCGACCGGCACGATTACCCTCACGCTGCCCTCCCTGCAGTTCTGGACGATGATTGTCATCGAGCCGGAAACTGCCACGACAAAGGACAACACCTGTTACGCCCCGTCTTCCAACGGCGAATCGCTCGTCCCGGACATCCCTTCGACACTCGTCTCTACCACTTCCAGCACACGCTCTTGGAACCTTCAACTCGACGAGGATGTCTATGAAGTTCGCGCCGACATCCCAGCCGGCACGCTCACTTTGTCCAGAGACAACGACGACGCCATCGTTCTCCCCCTCGGAGAAAGCCGAGAAGTCTTTTACGACTTGGGCGGACGCCAAATGGAAAATGGTAAAGCGTCAAATGGCAAATTGCCTCGGGGCATCGTCGTCAGCAAAGACAGGAAGGTGCTCAAATGAAAAAGGCACCTCACAGTTGCCTCCAATCCCTGATATTTTACCCATTTTTGTAGCTATCGGAAGCGTTTCCTAAAATATTCCGATACTTTCTTTTCATTATCCATCGTATAATATCCATTATTTTATACCTTTACGCCCGTAAACGAATAAATAACTATAATCACAAAAAAACAGACATAATATGAAAGTAAAAAGACACTTAAAAGACACAGCAAGGATGTTAGTTGCCTTGCTGATTGTTTTTCTGTCGGGTCAGGCATGGGCGCAGGGGCCTTTCGGCTACACCATACCTCTCGACTGGGAGCAAGCCCGCATCACGGACATAGGCGTTGTCGTCCGTGACATAGAGTTTTATGTAAGGGAGGACAGGCTGACACAGAAGGTTGACACCATGCTTTTGGTCTCGGATCCTGAGGTGTTCTGGCGGTCGGAAAGCATCAACATCTATGACTCGACAAGCGTTGACCACGCCATGATTCCTCGCCGCAGCACTCGCAAGAAGGCGCTCAACGACGATGGCAGGTATCAATGGGGCAACCTGGACAGCGGCAAGTTCCTTGACTTCCATTATTATGTGTTCCGCTATGAATATCCCTCGGTGGATGCCGCCGGCAACACCGTCATGCTCTCGAGCATCGCATCATGCCCCACGCCGAAAGGCGCAAGCAAGGTGAACAACATCATCATCGGCACACATGTCACCATCACAAGCGACGCACAGCGTCCCTCGGCGCAAATCAACAACTTTGGGCGCGACGACTGGGGCATGCTCATGTCGCTGGCAGCCGGTCCGAAGTTCCTCCTCAACGAGACGTGCTCTGCCATTCTGGTGGGAGCGCAGGTGGGAATGACCGTTGGCGGTCTGTTCCTCTGCATGACAGGTGTAGGCGCTTTCTTTGGCGTGCCCCTTCTGGCGGCAAGCATCTTAACCGATGCCTATGCCATCGACCAGATAGACAAGGCATGGGGTTACCATGACTACAACAACAACCTCGTCATCCTTCCCGACTACGAAGGCTATGGCCTGACCAAGGACCGCGCACACCCCTACCTCTATCAAGAGTTGACGGCAAGGCAGTGCATCGACGCCACACGCTACGGCCGCTACCTCTACGAGCATGACGACCTGTTGACCTATCTGCGCCATCCCATTCGCAGCAACTTCCGGTGCATGAGCATGGGTTACTCGCAAGGCGGTTCTGTGGCGCTGGCTTGCCACCGTTTCGTGGAGCAGAACAACCTCACAAAGGAACTGCATTTCGTGGGATCAGCCTGTGGCGACGGACCTTACGACCCGATGGCTACACTGATGTTCTATGTGAAGCAAGACCTGGAAAAAAAGCCAATGAAGATGGCTGTTGTGCTGCCCCTCATCATCAAGGGCATGCTCGACACCAATCCCTATATGAAGAACCACAAAGCAGAAGACTATTTCCGTCCGGAATTCCTCGAGACTGGCATCCTTGACTGGATAACAAGCAAGAACTTCTCCACCGACGAAATAAAAGTCAAATGGGACAGATATGCCAAGAATCACCCGGGAACCCTTAACTACAACAACGCCTTGTTGTCCGAAATCATGAACGATGAGTGCTATGCCTACTTCAAGAAGATATACGACGACAACAAGAACACCTTCACAAGTGCCGCCGGCATCCCCTTGCCGAAACAAAGGGGCTTGTTTGAGGATTTGCATCTGGCTCTCGCAAGCAACGACATGACCAGCGGATGGACCCCTGAGCACACCATCATACTCTTTCACTCCAAGGGCGACAATGTTGTGCCGTTCGTCAATGCCACACGCGCAAATAATGCCTTGGGCAAGTATGTGTGCCTGATTGAAGCGCCAAATGGGTTGGACCATATAGATAGCGGATTGGACTTCTTCCGAGGCGACAGCGATGTGTTCGATGTGGCACTCTTCCGCATGCTCAACACACGCATGAATGATTATGTAAGCATCTTATGTGACTATAAATGGTAATGGCTATGAAAAGATACATATATATCCTGCTCATTCTGACACTAAGTGTCGCTGAGCTGTCTGCAGAAGTTATCAAAAGCCAAGTGTTGCTCAATGGCTCGACAGCCCCTGCCGAATACACCATCCTCTCCGAGGGAACGGTAGGACTTGGCTCAGGCCACAATGCCTGCATCTCGCACTACACAAGAGGTCGTGTCACCGTGCCTTCACAGATCACCTATAAGGGCAAGACATACAACGTGACGAAGATAATGCCGCTGGCGTTCCGTCTGTGCACCAGCCTCGGCGTTGTCATCATTCAGGAAGGCATCACACACATCGGCGATTTCGCCTTTGAAGGCTGCTCAGCGCTCATGGAGGTGGAAATGCCCTCAACAATGGAAAGCATCGCCACAGGCGCATTCGTGGGAGCACAAAACCTGGCCTTTGTGATAAGCAAAGCCGAAACGCCCCCCACATGGGAATACAACGATGTGTTCATCTACCACGAAGGAGGCATCAGCGACCCACAGGTTGGGCACTACCCAAGAAAGGTTGTCCTCTATGTGCCTTACGGTTTGGAAGAGACCTATCAAAACACCAAGTACAATAATCCCGACATAGGATGGAACACACTCGAAGGCTGGGGCAGTACCTTCACAGAAATCAAGGGCAGCTCCATGAAGGGCTTCCGCCTCTACACGCCCATTGACCTCTTCCTGTTGCGCATGATGGTCAACAATCCGGGGAAATACGGCAGTGCAGAGGAAATATATCTCGAAGGAGACATCGATATGACAGACAGCCTCTGGACAATTCCCATCGGCGACACACCGGAGCATGCCCTGTCCATTCCTTTCTACGGACAAGGACATTACATCAGCAACTTTCACATAGAAAGCAACAGCACTGCCGGCCTCTTTGGCTACTACAATGGTCCGAAGATTACAGGTGTCCGCCTCAAGAATTGTGACTTCCGAGGAAAACAGATGGCAGGAGGACTCGTAGCGCAATGCGGTGCCTGCACCATCGACTCATGCTACATCTCCACATCTCTCTTTACAGACGGTATCGGAGGCGGCATCGTGGGCCGCTCCACAGGCAAGCTCTCCATCAATCGTTGTGTAGCCGAAGGAGGTATCTACGAAACCACAAAAGGCAGTAATCCTCGCCTCGGCGGATTCGTGGGGAGTACAGCTGGGGCAACTATCACCAATTGTGCCTTCTTGAATGGCTTCAACTATGGCAACAAGAGCGGTATCTTCGTAGGCGAATGCACCAATGGTGGCACAGCGACAATCGATTACTGTTATTCGACAAACAGCCAACTCACCACACCGCCTGCTGCCAACAGTCGCATCAAGCACGGGGATCATATTCTCCTGCACGGACAGCCGCTCAGCATCCTTGACTATTCTGGTGAGCGTCATGACTTCACCTACGACTGGCTTTACTTCCAATCCATCTATCCTGCTTCCGTGCTGGGCTTCGAAGGCTGGGCATACAACAACGGACAATACCCGTTGCCCGACTGCTTCACAGACCTTTGGCCCGTGCAGCCCAACCATGCCGTCTATGGCTCGCCTACTCTTGCAGCAAACAAAGTCAACGTCCTGACACCTGACGAAGAGATACCTTCTTCGGCTTGGCTCGACCTCTCCGACATTGGCTTCCGTCATTACCGCTTCAAGGCATCGCAACTCTGGATTGATGGCAACATGGATGTCTATGGCAAAGCCGAGCAACTGCCGCTTGGACTTTCGCGACAGATCACCGTCGAGAACGGCATCATGCTCGAGGACACTCTTTATGCAGTCAAGAAGGGAACAGTGCCTGTCAAGGAACCTATCTATTTACTGGACGACCAGAACAATCTGGTACTTGACGACAATGTCGAGAAGATTTGCATCGACTCGCTCTTCCTCTTCAACAAGATTATTTGGGAGGAGAGTGTCCGTCCCCTTTGCCTGCCCTACAATGTGGCTCTCGGAGGGAACTGCACCCTATATCAGCCTACACAAATATATGATGTGGATGGCGAAACGATAGCACTCATGGAACGTGTTCGCGACAATTATGTCGAAGCCTTCCGCCCCTACTACCTCGTGTTGCACAACGACACTCTGCCTCTTGGCACTCTTGCCAAGACCATCTGCCCTGCTTTGGACAAGAAGACGATGCGTTTGGGCGAGTATGAGTTCGAGGGTACACTGACACGCAAGGGCAACATAACGGCTCGCGAGAACAATCTATATATGCTTGAGGACAGCCGACATTGGCTCCGCTTCAAAGACTCGGACGACATACAATCCGACGTCAAGTCCTTCACAGCCTACTTCCACGCTCTTGGCTCTAACCCTGCCAAGCGCATTACGATGATGCTCGACGACGACAATCCTGTCATTTCCGTCGGAGACTTCTTCTTTGCCATCAACAATGAAGATGAGGAGAATGTCTCTGCAACCCTCGTTGGCTATCATGGCAGAGGCGGAAATGTTGTTGTGCCTGCAACGGCTCCATACGTTGTCTATGGCCAGGAGCAGCAAGTTCCTGTCACCGAGCTTGCACCCGACATCTTCGCAAAGAGTACGGCAGAGGTCTGGAGCATCGACATGAGCCAATGCAGCAAGCTGAAGCCCGTCACTATCGACCGCACTACTGCAGGCAATCCCTTCTATAAGGTAGATGAGCGCACCATCATCTATATGCCTGAGGGCATGGCACAGGCTGGCAAAAACAATGTCATAGGCACCGAGTGCCAGTCGCTGACCATCACCGACGGCTGGGATTTCTGTCCGCCTTACGACTTCCATGCCGACGAGGCTTCCTACGACCGCATCCTCTATGCCGCCAAACAGCAAGACGGAAGCTACAAGAGCAAGGCATACACCATTTGCCTGCCTTTCAAAGTTAATCTGACACCAGAGATGACGGCAGGCCAAGCACAGGTATATCAACTTTACTATTTACATGAAGGTAAAGAACTTATCTTCTCAAACAGCTTCCCTTTGATTCACGCAGGAGAAGCTAAGGTCATTAAGGTGATGGAGGGAAGTGTTTCGTTCAGTGCTACCGATGTTGAGGTCAAGGCACAACCCGAAGAAGGATTTGAGGTTTATGACATTGTAGGAAACACCATAGGCCTTTCCAAAGGCACCTTCGTACGCATCAGCAACGAGGAGGCAGCAGCGATGTCCGCCTATTCGCTTAACAGCAATGGCAAATGGTATCGCATTCGCAGCGACGAAAGAAGCTATCGCAGTGCATGGGTGAATCCGTTCCGTGCTTTCTACTTGCCTTTGGAACCGGCTGCCCGATACAGCTATAATACTGTCTACCAGAAATGGGTGCAGGGAGGATCCGGAGATGATGACGACGATGATGAAAACGCCGTTACACCATTCCCAAGCGACCTCTTTGATTGTGACTCCGATTTCGCCAACTACATAGACGAGGGAACAGGAATCAGTAATGTATTATACGATGAATCCGACACATGGTTCACCCTTGATGGCTGCAAGTTGGACAGCAAGCCCCAAGCAAAAGGCATATATATATATAAAGGAAAGAAAATCGTAATAAGGTAAATCAAGTTTTGCAAGTAATGGAAGCCCCGTGTGGAAACGGCCTGCACCGCTCGTTAAAAAGCGCGCCATTGCCCTAAACAATCTTAGGAAGGCCGTTCTTGCATAACTTAAGAAAGTTGAACCGACAAATTATTCTCAAATGGATCTGCCAAAAGCCTCGTGTGGATTTACTGAAATCCTCGTGTGGATTTGCCGAAATCCTCGTGTGGATTTTCACGACATCACGAGAGCAGACTGAAGGCATCCAATAACTACCTACTAAACTACATTATATAACTTGCGAAACTTGAATAAAGAAATATGAAAAAGATTTATTTCATCGCCCTCACCCTGTTGCTTGGCATTGCACAGGATGCTTGGGCAGCCACGACAGGCAACTGGCAAAACAACTGCGATGCCTCGTGGGGCAGCGACTACAGCACCTCCAGCTCCTTCACTATCAGCACTGCTGCCCAGCTGGCGAAGTTCGCCTCTATAGTTAACGCTGGAAACAATTTCAGCGGAAAGACCATCACCCTTGCCGAAGACATCGACCTGAGCGAGCATTACTGGCTTCCTATCGGCGTGTATGAAAGCTATAGCTTCAATGGCTCCTTCGATGGTGCAGGGCATACGATTAGCGGCATGTATATCAACGAAACCAGACTTTGCAACGGCCTCTTCGGATATATCAACGGCGGCGCCGGAATTAGGAATCTAAAGCTAACCGACAGCCGGATAAACGCCAACTCAAACTTCACGGCCGCTCTCGTCGGCTATGCCAGGTCCGGCAAGATTCAGAATTGCTCTGTTGCTTCATCTGTAGAAGTCACATCGTCTGCCGCTCAATCTGGGGATGGCGAGGAGATTATTACCACTGGCGGACTTGTCGGCAGGATAATGAGCTCTTCCGAGATGACGGGATGTGTCTGCGGTGCCGTTGTCAATGGCACAGAGAAGGTGGGAGGCTTGGCAGGAGAAGAAGTGTCGGCCAATATCGTGACTTGCCTCTATACTGGCAGCAGCGTAAACGGCGGTTCGTCAACTACCCAGGCAGCCTTGTTTGGCAATATCAATGGCGGTGACCATCTGTACCATAACCTCTACACAAACAGTGCCCTTGACGGCAAGAACGGACAGGACAGGCGAGGATATGTCATCAGTCTTCCTTCGGGAGTCACTTTCGACTTTTTCTCGCAAGCACAATCCAATTATGACTACGATGTGAGTGACATTACTCTTTACACCTATCCCAACTGGCCTTACACCAACTATTCCCTCATCATCTACGGCGGCACTATGTATTGCGCTTTGGGCCAAAGGATTCCATTTACCGTCACGACGCCTCCCGGCTATGCCCTCACCTCCGGAGTTTCTGTGCCTGATGGATACGAGGGATATATCACAGACACATACACGCTTGTGACCGGTGCATCCGATTGTCAGCTTATCGCACCAACGGCATTGACAGCATGGAACGGCAACGAAAAAGGAACGGAACTTGACCCCTACATCATCCGCACACAGTACGACCTCCAATGGGTATCCGTATATACGAATACATCTGCCGACGACCACTATGAAGGCAAGTATCTGCAGCTTGGCAACGACATTGCCTTCGACGGCACTGCAAACAACTTCACGGCCATCGGCAACAATATCAGTTCCAGGTATTTTGCCGGCACATTCGACGGACAAGGTTATACCATCAGCGGCATCAACCTCGGTGCCAATGGCGGTCAAGGTTTGTTCGGCGCAGTTAACGGAGGAACTGTCAAGAACCTCACACTTTCTTCCAGCACCATCAAATCCACAAGCAACAGCTCTGCTGGAGGCATCGTCGCCAGCGCAGGGAATAATGGCGTAACGATTGAAAACTGCCATGTGTCAGGAAGTGTCGTCATCGAAAGTGGAAACGATAGCGGCGGCATCATCGGCAAAACGAATGCAGGCGATGTGAGCATCACGGGATGTACCAGTGGAGCAACCGTGACAACAAGGAACAGCAGCTCGTGCGCCGCCGGCATCATCGGCTTTTGCGGACGTGAGACATCATCACCTACTACAAATGTCTCCATATCGGACTGCCTCTACTATGGCTCGTCCCTGTCGGGCGACCCCACCAAGACAGGAGGCATTGTCGGCTGCCTTTATGTCAACACCAGCAATAACAGTTCCAAAGTCACATTATCCAACAATTTCTACACCTATCCAACCACGTCCGTCAAGGGTACGGGGCAATGGAAAGAAAAGTACTCGTCTGCATACGACAGGACTCACGATGCCGGCGACATCTTCAGAAACACCATTCTTGGCAACAATATCAATGGAGCTGTCCGCGCTCATGTAGTTTCCGCTTCTGCCGACATAGAAGACATGGGAGCAGCAGGCACACCCGTCGAGAATGGCATCACGCCTTACGCTTATGGCGTAAAGTTCGGCAACACGTACTACAGTCATGTTCTTGCCCTGCTCAACAATGCCGACAACACAGAGCTCATCAGTCAATACGCCGGTCAGACCTTCAATGTCAAGCTTCGCGGACGCACGCTCTATAAAGACGGGGCGTGGAACACACTTTGCTTGCCGTTCAACCAAACCAGCTTTGCCGGAACGATATTTGAAGATGCGTCACAATACGAGAAACTCGAAATGGACGTCAGCCGTAGCTACAGTTCTTCCGGGTCAACAGATATATATAGAACAGGATGCCAGGACGGCAAGCTTTATCTCTTCTTCAAGAATGCTAACGACATTGAGGCAGGCAAACCGTATATCGTGAAATGGGAAAAGGTGGATGGCTACGACAATCATCACGACCCTGAAACATACGACTATGTAGATCCGATGTTCCCCAATGTAACGCTTGTCGGTGGCTCACCTGCTACCGTCACGTCCAAAGACGGGACTGTATCATTCACTCCCACCTATGCACCTATCAGCCGTGACTACGAGGACCGCAGCCTCCTCTTGATAGGTATATCGAACAGCCTTTACTATCCCAACGGCGCAGGCACTGTCTCCCTAAAGTCTTTCCGTGCTTACTTCCAGCTCAATGGCGTGTTGATGCACGAATCGCCCAGCAGCAGCGTAGGAGACGATGACGACGATAACTACATTCCCATAGGCGGCGGCGAAGCCAAGGCATTTGTGCTCGACATCGAGGACGACGCTACATCCTTGGACGAAGAACTGAGGATGAAGAGTGACGAATCAGCCGGAGCAGGGGAATGGTACTCGTTGGACGGCATCCGCCTCAACAGCAAGCCGTCGCTCAAAGACATTTACGTAACAGGTGGCCGAAAGGTCGTAATCAAATAAAGGAGGACACAGCAATGAAAAAGACATACAAGATT
>JAEEGI010016603.1_pt1 | contig 15182 bp, 13 predicted proteins | sample 8958751 | NCBI WGS metagenome assembly JAEEGI01 (sample SAMN16246545, study PRJNA631951) | gut metagenome | biome: gut microbiome; feature: rumen; material: KS-attached | host: Bos | place: Iran: Karaj | collected 2018-10
TGGTGATTTCAAGCTGGCGGTAGGGGAAGCGGTCTCCGAAGAACTGCGCCCTGTGCGTGAAAACTTTGCCCGCCTGATGAACGATAAAGCTTACCTGGAAGAAACGTATAGAGCAGGAGCAGCGGTGGCACAACGCATTTCCGACCGGACTCTCGCAAAGGTTAAAAAGAAGGTCGGATTGCTGGCAAATCCGTTTAAATAACAGTATTATATGAATTCAACAAAACGAAAAAAGAGGGCAGCCTTTCCGGTTGCCCTCTTTTACTTGTTTCAGGGATTTTCAGTTAAAGTTCAAACTTCCTGGCTTTTCTGTTCCGATTTCTGCCGTTTCTTTTGCAGGAACAGCACCAGAGCCAGAACGGCCACGCCGATGATATCGGTCTCAAAACCGGGTTTCATCAGCAGCAACGCCCCTACAGCCGCAATCACGCGCAGCCAGACGGGCATAAAGGTGTAAACGTAACCTTCTACCGCGGTACCGATCAGGAACACGCCTACGCAGGCAGTGCCCGCCGTCAGCAGGCCTTCCGCCAGGGTGGTGTTGATCAGCATCAGCTGGGGTGAGTACACGAACATAAAGGGAACAATGAAGCCGGCGATAGCCAGTTTTACCGATGCTACGCCTGTCATCATGGGATTGCCTCCGGAAAGTCCGGCAGCCGCGAAAGAAGCCAGGGCAACCGGCGGGGTCAGGTTGGCGAACATAGCGTAGTAGAAGGAGAACATGTGTGCCGCGCCTACGGGGATGTTCAGCTTCGACAGGGCCGGGGCCGCGATGGTGGCCGTGATGATGTAGGCTGGGATAGAAGGCAGGCCCATGCCCAGGATCATACAGGTGATCATGGTGAAGATCAGGGTAAAGAGAATGCTGGTCTTGCCAAGGGAAATGATGGTGTTGGCCATAGTAAGGCCGAAGCCGGTTTTGGAGCATACGCCGATGATGATGCCTACGCAGGCGCAGGCAACGGCTACGGAAACCGTCTGCTTCGCACCGTCAGCCAGGGCATCCAGCAGGTCCTTCAGGGACATGCGGGTTTCTTTCCGGATAAAAGATACCAGGATGGTAACCAGGATGGTCAGCACTGCGGAGAAAATAACTGTCGTGCCGGAGAAAAACAGCATGTAAAGCAAGAAGAATACCGGAATCAGCAGATGACTGCGCTTCGCCATAACGTCCCCCGTCTTGGGGAGTTTGTCCTTGGGCAGACCTGTAAGGCCGTCTTTGCAGGCCCGCAGGTGTACCTGGATGATGATACTCAGATAGTACAGCAGAGCCGGGATAGCAGCCCAGGTGATGATGTTGGAGTAGGGAACGCTGATCATTTCCGCCATGATGAAGGCTGCGGCGCCCATGATGGGAGGCAGCAGCTGCCCTCCTACAGAGGCGGAAGCTTCTACCGCGCCGGCGAACTCTTTGGAGTAGCCGGTTTTTTTCATCAGCGGGATGGTGAAAGCGCCCGTGGTCACCACGTTGGCCACGGCGGAGCCGTTAATGGATCCTAAGAAACCGGAAGCGATAACCGCAACTTTCGCCGGACCGCCTTTGGTATGACCCGCCAGCGCCAGGGCGATGTCGTTGAAGAACTGCCCCATGCCGCACTTGTGCATGACAGTGCCGAACAGGATGAACAGGAAAATGTAACTGGCGGCTACGCTTACGGACGTACCGTAGATACCTTCCGTGTTGGCAAAGAAATGGTTGGACAGGGAAGGCCAGTCATAACCACGGTGCATGAACATGCCGGGGAATTCACGGCCGAAAAGGCCGTAAATAATGAAGATGATGGACAGGACCGTCAGGGCGTTTCCTGTGACCCGGCGGGAACATTCCAGCACCAGCACCACCAGCAACGTCGCCATGTACAGGTCGGTCTGATTGGGGTTGCCGGCCCGTTCCACCACGCCCAGGTAATCATTCCAGATGTAAAAGGGAACGCTGAAACAGAGCAGGGCCAGGATCCAGTCAATAATAGAAGGCTTGGAGTGATCGGAACTCTTGAAGCAGGGGTACATCAGAAAACCCATTGCGGTGATCATCGCCACATGGATGGAACGGTGCACCAGTGTGACAGGCGGACCGAAAGCCGCGGTGTACAGGTGGTAACCCGAAACCAGCAGGCAGACGATATAGAAGAATTTCGCCATCTTGCCCGAAAACTTGCGGGTGGCGGACTCCTTGTCCAGTTTCTTCACGATTTCCTGTGACTTGGCTTCCAGCTCCTGTTGGGTCTTCTTGTCTAAAAATTCATGTTCCGTTGCAGAATTGTCGTTTCCAGTATTATTGATGTTTTTCTCTTCCATCAAAATACCTCCTTTTCACAATTGCCAGATTGACACGCGTATGCTCGGGAAGGGTTGCCCCCCGGGCGATAAGCTGACCGTTAAGCTTGATGTCGCGGGTGGCAAAATGTGAATTGATCCAGGTAAACTCATGAAATACCTGGTTGATATTACCCATATAGATCATGCCGTCTTCAATCCAGACTTTGGTTCCCTTGTTCTCGGGAATACCGGCCCCGAAAGCGGGGAAGGCGATGGTGTCCAGGATCAGATCGTGGCTGGCGTCAATATGGTAATATTCGTGCCAGGGGATTTTCTCCCAAGAATGAATCCAGCCAAAGAAAAGCTTGTCGCCCTCTTTGGCTGGTACTTCAACATAAATTTCTTTGGTCTGATAATCGTAGATCCGGAGCACGGTCTGCGCCGAATATTCATTGAACACAAACAAAGAAGCGAGAACAAGAAAAAATACGGCAAACAGCGTTAAGTATTTTTTCTTCATTTGTTATTTCTCTGATTTTCAATTACGCAGGTAGTTCTAACTGTACCGGTGCGTTCAGATTATTTCAGGATGCCTTTGTCTTTGTAGAATTTTTCCGCGCCCGGATGGAGCTGTACGGAGGTACCTTTCAGGCCGCGCAGCGCGGTATCCAGTTTGATCTCCCGTTTTGCGGTTGCATGGGAGGCGCCGATGGTAGCCAGGCCTTTTTCGGAGTAGAAGCCGTCCAGCAGGTCATATACAACAGCGTCCGGCAGTTTCTTGGAAACCAGCATGATGTTCATTACAGCTGCGGTGGTGGTGTCCGCGTCGGTGCCGTAGGTAGCTTTCGGGATCTTCCATTCTACATAAAACGGATACTTTTTGGTCAGGTTCTTCAGAGCATCGCCTTCGACCGGTACGAATACGATCTTTTTAGTGGTACCCAGTTCTTTAATGGTGGCGTTGCCCAGGCCGGAGGTTACAAATGCAACGTCACACTGACCGTTCTTCATCTGATCGATGGCTTCGCCGTAGGACAGGTAGTCAACCTTGGCGTCCTTGTAGGTCATGCCGTTGGCTTCGAAGATCATGCGGGCGTTCAGTTCTACGCCGGAGTTGGGAGCGCCTACGCCGACTCTCTTGCCTTTGATGTCTTTAAAGGATTTGATGCCGGAATCGGAAGTGGTTACAATCTGTACAACGTTCGGCCACAGGCCCATCATAGCCCGCAGGTCGGTGGCTTTCGGTTTGCCCTCGTAAGCGCCGAAACCTTCCACAGCCTGGATTACGGAGTCGGACATGGCGATGGCCAGTTCGCCTTTGCCGGTCAGGATGGCGTTGATGTTTTCGCCGGTAGCGCCGGTGGCGGTAGCGCTGGTCTTGTAACCCATTTCACCTACAACTTTGGAGAAAGCGCCGCCGATCGGGAAGTAAATTCCGCTGGTGGGACCCGTCAGTACGGTAATGAATTCTTTGCTGCGGTCAACTTTAGCCGGAGCTGCGGTAGCAGCCGGTTTCGCACCGTCTTTCGGGGCGTCGGCTTTTTTATCTCCGCCGCCGCAGGCTGCAACGCTCAGAGCCAGAGCCGCGATCATAGCCGCGCTTAAAACTTTTTTCATCATAATTTTCTTCCCCCTTTTCACAAAAATGTGATTTTATTGAGTCAGGTTCTGTTGCTTCATTCGCCGGTAACGGAATTGATTAATACATGGACCCGCTTTTCCCGTATCGGCGAAAAGCATATTACTAGTCAAATTATAACATATTTAATGGCAGTTGTGTAACTCTCAAATTGTTTTTTTGTGTATTCTTAATTAAATTCCGTTTTCGTGTTATAATACTTGTTAAAATTAATACAATACAGGAGGCGAAGAGATGAGAAAAACGTTAGGGAAGTATTCCGTCCGTTCTGTAAATCTGTTATCTGTCTGCCTGTTGTCGCTGTTCCTGTTCGGCAGCTTCGGTTGTGCCCAGGACAAGCCCATAGTGTTCGATTACGCATCCCAGCCGGAAGAATTTGTGGTGAAACTGAAACCGAACCAGAAATACACCATTGTAAGGGGAAAGGATTCTTTCCCGTTTTCCCTGACCCTGAAAAACGATATGTTGCTGGATAACGGGACTTCTCATTTAATCTGGAACAAAATTGACAGGGAAGCCCGCATGCTGCGTGCCGGGGAACGGGTTCCTTATCTGATCCATGCTGACGGAAAAGATTTTTTGTATATTTACGGAGACAAAGCAGGGGACCTGAATTTTATCGAACTTTCGGATACAAACAGTGTAAGGGGGGCCGATAACGCCCAGCTGCACTTTTTTGAAGAGCCGAAGGATCCGAAGAATTTACCGGTCCGGATCGGAATCAATGTGCTGGGGCCTGCGGCGGCGGAGCTTCGCTATCATGTGGGAAAGCTTGGCAAACCTACCCCCAATGAGAATCCGGATGGGTACCGGTATTGCATCGCAGAAAACCGGAAAGAAAAGCTTGTGGCAACGAAAGACGCGCGGGTCCTGATTTTTGCAAATGCAGACGCCGCAGAAGGAAAAGAAGAAACACTTCCGTCCGGAAGCGTGTTCACAAGACTGCGTACCAGCAAGCATCTCTATACCGACCTGTTGCTGGAAGACGGCCGGGTGTTCCGGGTAAAAGAACGATACTTGTTCAGCGAGCCCCGCGCAATCATGGATGTGAGGGATCTGGCGGATAAACAATTCGAGTACAGGAAGATGGAGTCATAAGTTTGGAGGCTTTTCGTTGAAATTAGACATCACGTTTCTTCATCTTGTTATTATGCTGCTGACAATTGCAGTTGTGATTTTCGGCGGTATTTATACAGCAAGGGCGGTGAAAAGTGCGGAGGGGTACAGCTTGGGCGGGCGTTCCGCCGGATTCCACCTGGTGGCAGGCTCCATTGCCGGCACTGTAATCGGAGGCGGTTCTACGGTAGGAACGGCGCAGATGGCGTCAACCATAGGGCTGTCTGCCTGGTGGTTCACCCTGTCCAGCGGCATCACTTTTATTATCATGGGCTTTTTATACGCCCGTCCTTTACGTAAAACAGGACTGGAAACTGTTTCCCAGTGCCTGGTGTTGAATTACGGGAAAACCACGGGGTCCATCGCCAGCTGGGTTACCACCATCGGTATTTTTTTCAGCCTGATACCCAGCAGCCTCTCGGGTATCGGCATCATCTGCGCGGTGTTCGGTGTTTCCATCTGGACGGCGGCTCTGATCCTGATATCACTGGTCGTCTGCTATGTCTACTTTGGCGGCATGAAAAGCGCCGGAGTAGGCGGTATCCTGAAAATGTTCATTTTGTTCACCAGCCTGTTTCTGGCGGGGGGCGCCGCTTTCTGGGCCATCCATACCGATCCGGCCATCCGGGCGGCCCTGCCTGATTTTCCGTGGTTCAGTCTTTTGGGGCGGGGGGCAGGCAGCGCAGCATCCAATTTCCTGTCTGTACTGGTGGGGGTTATCTGTACGCAGACCTATATCCAGGCTCTGTTTTCCGCAAAAGACCCGCAAACAGCGGCTTACGGTGCTTTCGCCGCTGCCCTGGTAGCCATTCCTGTGGGACTTCCCTGTTCCATGATAGGTATGTATATGCATGCGGTTGAGCCCAACGTACAGCCCCTGCTTGTGTTGCCAACATACTTGCTGCATCATCAGCCGGCCCTTATCGGGGGCATGGCCATGGGCGGTATCATCATTTCCATCATCAGTTCCATCGGCGGCCAGTCTCTGGGCATGGGAACTATCGTTTCCAAAGATATCCTGGCTCCGCTGTTCAGCATAAAAAATGACAGCACTCTGCTGAAGCTGAACCGGGTCACCGTGGTGTTGATCATGGTCATCGGTTGCGTGTTTTCCATTATTTTCAAGGATACCCAGATCCTGTTCTGGAACTATCTGTCTCTGGGCCTGAGGGGCGGCGGTATCTTTTTGCCTCTGACCCTGGCCGTGTTCAAACCGGGCTGCGTCAGCAGCAAATGGGTAATCATTTCAATGGTGGCAAGTACCGCAGTGGCCATTATAGCTACGATTATACAGACGCCGGTTAAACCTATGTTCCTTGCGGTGGCGGTGAGCCTGATCCTGCTGTTGCCGGGGATTCTGTCAAAGAAAGAATGACTGCGGTGCGCAGCTTGATAATAGTATTAACAAAGGATGGTTGGTTATGTCATGTAAATCCGTTTTTGTTAAAAATTCTGCTAAAAGGATACTGATGACGCTGTTGCTTTTGCTGGCGGTGTGTAACTTCACGGGGGTAACGTGCGCAGAGGCAGCCGAAAATCGTCGTTCGGGCAGTAAAACGGAACAGGGGCTGAGTTCAAAAGGATCTGCAGCGCAGCACGCTGCTGTGTCACATGAAAAAGTAAGGTCTGTTGCCGGGGAGAGTAAGCCTGCGGCATCTGTAAAAACAACGGCAGTAACCGCTGTCAAAGATTCTGTGCCACTGCCTGCAAAGACTACGGTTCCTTCCATCGTGCGTAAATCCGTTAAGATTTCCGCCGTAGGAGACTGCACCATCGGCTGGGATGACCGCTTCAGCTGGGGCAACCGGTTCGATGCGTATCTGGAAAGCAACAACGGGGATTACAGCTATTACCTGGCAAAGGTCAGGGAAGTGTTCCGGGAAGACGATTTTACCATTGCCAACCTGGAAACAACATTTACTTCTTACCCGGTAAAAATGGAAAAGACGTTTAACTTCTCCGCGCCGGACGCGTATAAGAATGTGCTGCTGCAAGGCTGCATAGACGCAGTTAGCCTGGGCAACAACCACACCTATGATTTCGGCGAAAGGGGCTATCTGGATACTATGGCCGCGCTGGACAGCATCGGTATCCCGTATTTCGGTCATGATAAATATCTGGTGAAAGAAGTCTGCGGAGTAAAAATCGGATTATTCTCGTTGCTGGATTACGGATGTCAGTTCTATCATGAAATTGACAAGGCGCTGACATACCTGAAAAGCCAAAAATGTGATTTGATCATTGCCTGCATGCACTGGGGCGTGGAGCATACCTATGAGCAGACCTGGGCGCAGGTCACCATGGCCCATTACCTGGTCGATAACGGCGTGGATCTGGTACTGGGCAGCCATCCCCACGTGCTTCAGGGCATTGAGAAATACAAAGGGAAATACATCCTGTATTCCATGGCCAATTTCTGCTTCGGCGGCAATACGGACCCCGATGACAAAGACACCATGATTTTCCAGCAGACCTTCACATTTGTTAATGGTGAGTTGCAACCGGATGATTACATTAAAATCATTCCGGCATCCGTTTCCGGCGTAAGCTATTGCAATAATTACCAGCCTGTGGTGCTGGAAGGCGCGGAAAAGGAGCGGGTGATGCGGAAGATCATGAGATACAGCAGCGGGTTTGAGTACAGGGAATAAACGATAAAAAGGCGTTGTCTGACGGGAGTAATACCTGCGTCAGACAACGTTTTTTATTTTCAGCAGAGCATGCAGCAATATGGTTAATATCTGCCTGCTGCTTCGCGAAATGCGGCTTCGCCGTCCCCATAAATTGCCGGTGATGCCCCGGCGTCAGACAGATAAGGCGTCAGCAGCATGATGACTTCCGTTTTGCTTTTACTCTTAAAATGGTTTTTAAACAGAAAACCTAACAGAGGGATTTTGGAAAGGAATGGGATCCGCTGCAGCTGCTTCTGTTCTTCTTCGCTGATCAGGCCGCCGATGACCAGTGTTTCGCCGTTGCGCATGCGTACATTGGTATCGGCGGTCCTGCTGTTGATGCGGTAGTTTTTCAGCTCGCTGATGAGGGTGGGTGTGCTGACCTCGGTATGGACTGCAGATGTGATATAACCGTCATCGCTGACGATGGGCGTGTACTTCAGCTTGATGCCTGCGTCCACGTATTCGGTGGAATAGGTGTTCTCGCCGTTATTGTGCTTTTCCGTAACAACGGGAATATGGCTTCCGATAAATATGCCGGCTTCTTTTCCAGGCAGGGTGATCAGGGATGGTGTTGCCAGTACTTTTGCTTTACCGCTGGTGATAAGGGCATTCAGTGTCGCGCTGAACCGGAGTTGCGCGCCGGTCCGGCGCCACAGGCGGAGGTGGCCCTTGCCGGCTGTGTTGTTCTTTGATGAAGATGTATTGTCACGTTCTTCCTTGTTGTATTGAGGCAGTGTGTCCCAGTTCCACTGTATCCCCAGGTTCTTTTCGTCAGACTGGCTGATGGACAGGATTTTTGCTTCCAACGTGACCTGTTGTGTGGTTTTATCCAGAGTCTGTAACGCTTTCTTAATCTTCCGGGCTTCTGCAGGGCTTCCGTTGAACAGAAGGCTGTTGCTGCCGGCGTCTGCCGCCAGTTTTCCGGTGTTCAGGACGGCGGACAGTGTTTTCTGCAAATCTTCTGCTCTGGCATAATTCAGGGGAAACGTGTAAAAACCGGCGGATAATTTTTTCAGCGTATCGTCCCGTGTTATGAGGATTACACTGTCGTTTTCCGTATAGTCGAGGCCCTGTACGGCAGTCAGCGTTTCCAATGCTGTATTCAGGGAAACATTTTCCAGTTGCAGCGTTACCGGTTCACAGACCTTCGTGTCAGCAATTATGTTTTTGCCTGACATTTTTGTCAGTGCCGCCGCGATTTCCTTAAGCGAAGCGTTTTTTACAGACAGGGATATCAGGGAAGTCCCGTTTTGCCGGCACTCCGGTTTGCTGTTATGCTGTTCTGCCACGTGCTGTGTAAAGGATTCAGCGGAAAAAGGTCCGGCAGGAGCTCCGGCTCCGGCAGTTTTTGTCAGGGCAATTACGAGGAATACAGTAAAGCCGGTGGTAAAAACTTTTGAAACATAAAACAAATTCAACTTGAATGGATAATTCAATTATTAAAATCCTCCGTTGGATACCTTTATTGTTGTAATGTCAGTGTAACAGGCTTCATACCGGGACCGCTTTGTTCCGGATAAAGCGATACAGCCGCTGCTGTGATTTCCCTTACGTAGTATCCGTTCCCTAAGGATTCGCCGCGGCGGAAGGTCCCTTGTATCTGCTGCCAGTGAAGCAACGCGAGTTTTTCTTTTCCGTTGTCAAAGATGCCGGCAACGCACGGCTCCGGCGAACCGGGAGCGGGAGATGCAGGGGGTTGTTGTACGAGGGTACGTCTCAGGGATTGTTCAAAACGATTCGTTCCTGACATAAAACTTTCCTTTCCCTGTGAAACAGACTTCTGTTTCCGCAACGCTGCAGGCAGGGCAAAGGGATCGCGCTGACCGGCAGCGTCAGGATGCCTGTCGTCTGGTGTCGAATCGTTAATTCTGTTTTCGTTTGCCTTCTTTTCAGGTAATAAAATACCAGAGGCACTGTGAGTTACAGGTGTCTCTGGTATCTTTTTGCGTGTGTTCACTATGAAGTCAGCCTGTATTTTTTTGGCATGACTGTAATTGGCTGCTTCTTTTTTTTCCGTGACCTGTGGAACAGAAACCGGCTCGCTGGCGGTGTGACATCCCGATACAAAAAAAGAAAAAACCATAAAGGCTGTAAGTTTTCCGGAAAAAGCTTTATTTATTTGTAAAATGTCGCGCATGCGTTTCCTCCTGAAAGCGCGTACGCAATGTCTGTATTGTTTTTGTGGCTGCCGCAACAGTGTTATTATAGCGTTGCCGGGGAGAAAAGGAAAGCGGTTATCTGAAAGTTCATAAATAGTTTTCTGATTTATGCAGATTTATACGAAACCGGGGAAATTTACCAAAATTTAAAAAAATAGTTCACGAAAAGTTTATAATTAGGATTTATGTAATATTTAAAATACAGGAGAACGCTGGTAATATAATCCCACGTCCTTAAAAAACTGAACTATACAGGAAAAGGAGATGATTTGTTGTTACAATACCAGCTGAAAGCGGAGGATGCGCCGATTTTGCGTCTGCTGGATGGGATTATCGTACAGGGTCTGGAAGCAGGGGCCAGTGACATCCATCTGGAACCTGGGACGGAACGTAACCGGGTCCGGTACCGGATTGACGGAGTGTTGCAGCAGGCGCAAAGAATTCCGATGGAACGCCATACGGCACTGATTTCCTGTGTGAAGCTGATGGCAGGTATGGATATAGCGGAAAAACGCAAACCGCAGGACGGAAGGTCGCAGGTTAGCCACAGCGGGCAGAAAATCGACCTGCGTATTTCTTCCCTTCCCACAATACGGGGTGAAAAAATCGTTATCCGGGTGCTGAATTCAGAAGCGAATCGGCTCCGGTTGGAGGATATGGGTTTTACCGGGGAAAACCTGACCCGGTATCGGACCATGTACAAAGCATCCTATGGGTTAGTTCTGATTACCGGGCCCACCGGCAGCGGAAAGACCACCACGCTGTATGCGACATTGCAGGAACTGAACCAGCCGGAGCGGAATCTCATCACGGTGGAAGATCCCGTCGAGTACTGTATGGAAGGGGTGAACCAGGTTGCGGTCAACACGAAAATCGGAATGAACTTTGCCAACGGGTTGCGTGCCATTTTACGGCAAGATCCCAACATTATCATGATTGGGGAAATACGTGACCGGGAAACGGCGGAGATAGCAATTCAGGCCGCACTGACCGGGCATCTTGTATTCAGTACCCTGCATACCAATACGGCTGCCGGTGCGGTTACACGCCTGCTGGACATGGGAATCGAGCCATTTCTGGCGGCATCAGCCCTGCGCGGGGTTGTAGCCCAGCGCCTGGTACGGAAGCTATGTCCGGTCTGCAAAAAAAAATACATGGCGGATAAAGCCACGGGGGAATGGAAGCGCTTTCGAAGTCCGGCCTGTGAAGGAAATAAAGGGGATGAAATGAAACTGCAGGACGGTCTGGCACTGTACCGGAAATCCGGTTGTGACGCATGCCGCCAGTCCGGGTACCGGGGGCGTATGGCTGTTCATGAAGTACTGCCGGTCAATGCGGTTTTAAAAGACAAGATCATCTGCGGCGCTTCGGAACAGGAACTGTGGAATGCGGCAAAAACAGAGTTCCCGGGCATTTCTTCATTGAAGGAGGACGGTATGCAAAAGGTAAAGCTGGGCATTACATCGGTACAGGAATTACTGCGCGTGCTGGGGGAGGTGTGAGATGAGAAGCAGGATAGACGAACTGCTGTTGCAGGCAGCGGAAATGAACGCGTCCGATTTGCATGTCAGCGAAGGAAAACCGGTCATGGTCCGCATTGCCGGGGCGCTGACAAAACCGGGCAGCGTGCTGTCCGACGTTTTTTCCCTGTTTGAACCGATACTGCCGGATAAACAGCGAGCTGTACTAAAGCAGGACGGTGAGTGCGATTTTGCTTACGCGCTTTCTTCCGGGCATCGTTTCCGTATCAACTTATACCGCAGCATGGAAAGGCTGGATGCCGCTGTCCGGATTATTCCCAACAGCATTCCCACCTGCAACGGACTGGGATTACCGGCAGCACTAAAGAAACTTTCAGAATTAAAAAGCGGCCTCGTGTTGCTTACCGGTGTTACGGGCTCCGGTAAAAGTACGACACTGGCCGCGATCATTAATGAAATTAACCAAAACAGGGCTGTACACATTTTAACGCTGGAAGATCCGGTTGAATACAGGTTCGCTTCTGACAGAAGCCTGATCCATCAGCGGGAGATTGGCACCGATACCGCGGATTTTGCATCCGGGCTCAGGGCGGCGCTGAGAGAGGATCCTGACGTGGTCGTCGTTGGGGAACTGCGCGACCTGGAAACGATTTCTATTGCCGTTACAGCAGCGGAAACCGGCCATCTGGTGCTGGCTACGCTGCATACCCGCAGCGCGGTAGAAACAGTTGACCGCATTATTGATGTATTCCCGGAACATCAGCAACGGCAGATACGTGTCCAACTGGCCGGCAGTCTTCAGGCAGTGGCGTCACAGCAGCTTTTGCCGGATAAGCAGGGAGGGCGGAGAGCAGTTTTTGAAATTATGATAGTCACGCCCGCTTTGCGCAATCTGATCCGCGAAGGGAAGACACAGCAGATGGGCTCTTATATTCAAACCGGCGGTCAGTATGGCATGCAGACCATGGAAACCGCCATTGAGGAATTAAAGCGGAGCGGAAGTGTCTGACGGGCCTTGTGTGTTTTTTCCTTTTTTCAGGATGTCTGAAGCCCAGTTCCGGTCAATGATCGCATCTTTTTTGTGAGGACCTTCCAGTGCAACTCTGTATTGGTCGATTATCTGGTTATAAACATTTGCTACATACCGGTCAAAAGAAATCGTGGCGGTCCGGCTGCTGTTTTTTTCCAGGAAGACAAGTTTCCTTTCTTTTGTTTCATTATTAAAAGCAAAAAAAGCGCTTTTAACAAGAAAACCGTATCCGGATAACTGGCGTTCGGCTTCGGCGCTTAATATGACCTTGGCAAGCTCAATGATTCTGTCATCCAGGCCGGCGTCGAAAATAGCAAGCTTTTCCAGAAACTCTTCATGAGTACGTACAATGCGGTATCTGTAGTGCGCCAGGGCATTTACTAACAGTCTGTCTTCAGTAGCCGTGTCTGTTCCGGTACTTGCTTCATCGTCCTTCTGTGTTCCGGCGGAGACAGTTTCCAACAGTTTTTGTGTGTGTTTCAGCTCTTCCTCTTCCGGAACGAAATAAATCATCAGTGCGCTTTCCATCTGATGATACAAAAAAGAATAATTGATTGTTGAGGTCTGTCTGCAGTAAGGGCAGCAGAACCTGAATAATGAAAGACTGCGAACCTGCCCGTATGTCTCGGGATTGGTTTTGGTGTTAATACTGTTCCAGATATTGAAGTAGGCCGTGCGATGACAATGAGGGCAGAGTACCATTTGCCTTGCAACATCAGACATGCGTATTACTCCTTGCTATAATCAGGCGGGGATGCCGGCCCGGGCGGTACCGGGGGGACGTTTTCAGTACTGTTGAGCAGTTCTTAACCAGTTATGCAACTCGTTATAACTAATTATATCATACATAATGTGGGAATTAAAATCATATTTTTGACGCAAATTATATTTGCGTCACAGCCACTGTTCAAGGTATAATAATACTGACAGCATTGTACTAATTATTATTATTTTTACTATGAAAAGGAGATGCTATCATGAGTTTGCTGGAAACGTTGTTAAAATCGATGACCTCTTCTTCTTCACTGGATACTATGTCCAGACGTACCGGCGGTAATAATGACCAGATGGCCGCGCTGATCACTGCTGCGCTGCCGATCCTGCTGCGGGCCCTGACAGCGAATGCATCCACCAAGTCCGGCGCTGAATCCCTGCAACAGGCGCTGACCGAGCATACGGAGACCGGTTCTGTCGCAGAACAGTTTGAAACGGCGGATATTGATGACGGTGCAAGAATTCTGCAGCATATTCTGGGCAGTAATTCTTCTTCCGTTATGAACGGTCTGTCCCGTCAGAGCGGTCTGAGTAACGACCAGGTCGGATCCGCTTTGGGAGCGCTGGCCCCGGTATTGCTCAACAGCCTGTCCGCCGCGTCCAACCGGGCACCGGCGCAGCCTCAGAAACCACCCATCGACCTAAGCGACGGGATTGACGCATCGGATATCATGGGTTTCATGCAAATGATGTCCCAGGCTCAGGGCGGAGCCCCGCAGAGACGGCCCCAAAATCAGGCTTCCTTTGACGGGAGTGATTTGCTGGGACTTCTCTCTATGTTAAAATAAAGGAACTGTTGATTGATTGGTGGTTCCTATACGCAGGGAATCAAAAGGTGTTCGGTGGCTACAGCATAATTATATACTGTAGCCGCCCTCTTTTTTAGAAGGGGGGGAAAGTAGGATGGCCGGGCGTAAAGGCACCCGTTTGGCGCAAAAGTTAAGATGGGTCCTGCTGCGCGTAATACTGTTGCTGTTTTTGGCGCTTTTTGGGCTGGAGTATGTGGGCTCTCCGCGATACGGAGTCAGTCAGCTTTTTGACTGGGGCCGCCTTATCGTGCAGTCTGGCAGCTTATCGGAAGCGGCGGATGTTCTGAAATACGGAATGAAAAAGAAAGACGTACCCCCGTTTCCCGGAGTTCCTGCCGATTTCAGTGCTTTAGCCCAAAGCGCGCCTCTTGTGACATTGGAATATTTACCGGAGTGTGAAGGACGGACCTTTATCGTGCTTCACCGGAACGAACCGCAGTTTTCCGCAGAATTCAAGGCAAAGAATAATCCTTATTATTCTTTTTCGCCTCTGGATGAATTAGGGCGCTGCGGTTCCGCCTACGGTATGCTGGGACCGGAATTCCTTCCTACCCGGCCCAGGGGTCCTCTCGGTATGGTCAAACCTACCGGCTGGCGCTACAGCAAGTATGAGGAGATTGATAAAAAATACCTGTATAACCGGTGTCACCTGCTGGCTTTCCAGCTCACGGGGGAAAACGCCAACAAACGGAATCTTATCACAGGTACCAGGCATTTCAACGTAACAGGGATGCTTCCCTTTGAAAACAGAGTGGCGGATTATATACGCCGCACCCGGAAGCATGTGTATTACAGGGTGACCCCTGTCTTTAAGGACCGTGAACTCGTGGCCCGGGGCGTGGTTATGGAGGCGCTTTCTGCGGATGACGGCGGCAGGGCGGTCCGGTTTCATGTTTTCGTGTATAACATGCAGCCGGGGATAAAGATCAATTACGCTGATGGTTCGAATCATCGGGAATGATTTTTTTGAAAGCATATGCTTTCAAAACAGTTTATACTGCCGGACAAAGACGGCGGAATGGAATCTTATTATATGAAGTATGTACTCGTAGCAATCAATTTGCCTGTAAAAAATCTGTTCAGACAGTTTATATACCGCCTTCCGGAGGCCCTGCTGCAGGTGGGAGAGGGATGGCGTGTTATAGTGCCCTTCGGACCGCAAAAGGTGGAGGGCTTTGTGGTGCGCGCCTTTTCCCGGGAGGAAGCTGCCGAATTGTTGCAAAAGGATAATCCGGAT
>JAEEGI010016605.1_pt1 | contig 15182 bp, 13 predicted proteins | sample 8958751 | NCBI WGS metagenome assembly JAEEGI01 (sample SAMN16246545, study PRJNA631951) | gut metagenome | biome: gut microbiome; feature: rumen; material: KS-attached | host: Bos | place: Iran: Karaj | collected 2018-10
TTTTTTGAATTCAGATACTAAATAATCCATAATTCTTTGATCGAAATCATCTCCACCTAGTTTGTTATTACCACTAGTAGATTTAACTTCAAATACACCATCACCTAAATCTAGGATAGAAACATCGAATGTTCCTCCACCTAAATCATATACCAAAACTGTATGAGCATTTTCTTGTTTATCAATACCATAAGCTAAAGCTGCAGCTGTTGGTTCATTTATAATACGTTTAACATCTAAACCAGCAATCTTACCAGCATTTTTAGTTGCTTGTCTTTGAGCATCATTAAAGTATGCTGGAACAGTAATAACTGCTTCTTTAACATCTTCGCCAAGATATGCTTCAGCATCTTTTTTAAGTTTCATTAAAATCTTAGCTGAAATTTCTTCTGGAGTATATTTTCTACCATTTGCAGATACTTTTTCTTTAGTACCCATTTTTCTTTTAATACTTGCAACAGTATTATCTACATTTGTAACTGCTTGTCTTTTTGCAGTTTCACCAACTAATTCTTCGTCACCTTTAAAAGCAACTACTGATGGAGTTGTTCTATTCCCTTCAGGATTAGTAATGACAGTTGGTTCTCCACCTTCTAGTACAGCAACACATGAGTTTGTTGTACCTAAATCTATACCTATAACTTTTCCCATTCTCTTTTACCTCTTTCTTATTTACTTACCTTTACCATAGCATGTCTAATAACTTTTCCTTTATACATATATCCTTTTTGCATTACATCAATAACGATATTAGGTTCATATCCTTCTACTTCTTCAACTAATACAGCTTCCATAGTATTAGGATCAAAAGGTTGATTTAAAACATCCATAGCAATTATTTCATAACCTTGTAAAGTACTATTCAAATTTCCATATATCATTTTAAATCCACTCAAGAATTTACTAACTTGATCTTCTAAATCAGTATCATCCATTTGAATTGCTCTTTCAAAGTTATCAATTATTGGAAGTAGACTCTTTATCAAATCTTCTCCTTCGTATTTTAATAGATTTGCTTTTTCTTCTTCCATTCTTTTACGCATGTTTTGCATTTCTGCACTAACACGTAAATATTTGTCTTTTAATTCAGCATTTTCTTGTTGTAATTTCTTCTTTTCAGCATCTTCAATTTTTTTAAAGATACCCTTCTTTTCTTTTTCTTCTTTTTTAGGTTCTTCTTTAACAGTTTTTTCTTCTGTCTTTTTAACCTCTTCTTTAACTTCTTTTGTTTCTTCTTTCATGATTCAACTCTCTCTCATATATCGTTAATCTATAGTAAATCAAAAATTATTCACACAGATTTTATTTCTCATTTAATTCATTACTTAAATACTCAAGTAAACCAATTACTCTATCATATTCCATACGTTTAGGACCGACGATTGCAATAGTTCCTTCTTCCCCATTTAAGTTATATTTAGTTTTAATTACGGTAACATTTGGATCAAATTGAGATTCATCGCCAATATAGACATTAATCCCATCGCCAGTTTCTTCGATTTTTCTAACTAAAGATTCATCTTCAAACTTATTAACTATTCTTTTAACTTCATCAATATTATTGTATTCTGGTTGTTTTAATATATTGTTTTTTCCACTGAAGAAAACATTTGAGCTATGTTTAGAAAAATCATTAAATGCATCATAAAAGATTTCATAAACAGCTTCATATTGTTTAATAGTTTTACTAATAATAGGTTTGATATCAAATTCCAATCTTTTACTTACTTCATCAATTGGTGTTCCAACTAACATCTTGTTAATTAACTCACAAGTTTTAACCAATTCATCCATAAAAATATTATCAGGAACTTTGAATTTTTTGTTTTCTACGATACCTTTGTTAGTACAAACCAAGGCAATAACTTGATTATTATCTAGCGGTATTAAATTTACTTGCTGTAAAGTATTCTCTGAACTGCTCTTACCTAATACAACACTAGTATAATTGGTTAGATCTGCTATTATTTCCATACATTTGGCAACAGCATCACTAACTTGTAATTGTTGATTGTGAAAAATTGTTTGTAATTGCAACATCTCTTCACCATTTAATTCTTTTGGCTTCATAAGATGATCTACATAATACTTATAACCAGCTTCACTAGGGATTCTACCAGAAGAAACATGATTCTTCTCTAAATATCCCATTCTTTCCAAAGCAGCCATTTCATTTCTAATTGTAGCAGAAGATAATTTAAACTTCTTACACAACGCCTGACTACCTACTGGTTTAACATTCTTGATATAAGACTCAACAATTTCTCGCAACAAGTTCTTTTTTCTTTCGTCCATATCGTCACCTTCATTAGCACTCGAAGTTTTTTAGTGCTAAATAAATTATATCATTTTATTAGCAATTGTCAATAGGGAGTGATAATATTTTTCTCTTCTCTTTTTTTTCAGATTTGATATAATTTATATGTGAAAGATATGATGAAAATGGCAAAAAGAAAAAAGCATAAAAAAAGACTAAAAACTGGTTTTAAAAGATTTCTTGTATATCTTGCTGTCATCCTCCTACTAACGGTTTATGGCGTTGTAGAAGGACACAAATTATATCAAGATTATCTATATCGACAAACCTATGAATATAAAATAAATCAAATCGGTTATCCGATGAATGAAACTAAAAAAATAGTTTCTACTCTACCGGATGAAACTTTGGAAAAAATACTAAAAGAAAATGAATACAATAAAAACTATTATCAAATAATCACTCAAAAGTATTTCTTATCCAAAAACTTTGATAAGTATTATGAATATCTAATCAATGACGAAAATAATACTTCATTAGAAAACATTATAGCAATAGTAAATGTACATGCTGAAGACGGATGGTACATGCATCCTCAAGATACAAACATCAAAGATAATTATTTGATGATAGTTAATAAAACATATCATTTAAAAAAAGACTTTAAAAGAGACGATTTAGAAAGTGTTAGTTTACAATATGCATATAGTGGTCAAAGTGCTGCTAAAATAGTAATCGAAAATTTTGAAAATATGCGAAATGATATAAATACCGAATTAGGAGTTCGCTTAATGGTAAATTCATCATATAGATCTTATGCAGACCAAGAAAATATATATAATGGATTCAAAGCGGTAAGCTTAGAATATGCTGATTCATATGCAGCTAGACCTGGATATTCAGAACATCAAACAGGATTAGCAATTGATATTACATCTTTAGAAAATCCATATATTGATTCCTTTAAAAAATCCAAAGAATATGATTGGTTAAAAAAGAATTGTTATAAATATGGCTTTATCTTAAGATATCCAGAAGGAAAAGAAAGCATTACCGGTTATAATACTGAAAGTTGGCATTTCAGATATGTTGGCAAAGATGTTGCCGAAAAAATATTTAAAGAAAACATTACTTTCGATGAATATTATGCATATTATATTGAAGGAAACAAATAAAAAAACATTTAAGTAGTTCTTAAATGTTTTTTATTGTTCTGTTTGTTCAGGTTGCTCTGGTTGCTTTGGTTCCTCTTTTGGAACTAATTCAAGCTTTTTATCTACATAAGAAGATCCATTATAAATTGATGCATAATATGAACCATTATATCTTATCTTAAATGCTGGAGTACTTCCAGTAAAAGGATAATTACCAACTTTAACAGGTTGAGTTATTGCATTACCTTCATAATCATATACAACAACATTTCTTCCGCTATCAACACCAGCATAGAAATTATCGTATATATCGACATAAGCATAACCAACATTTGCTACTTGTTGAGCTTTATCATCAAATACAAAGTATTGTTTATTAATTAGTATTTTGTAATATTTCAAATTACTTGTAAATCCTTCAATCTTACCATTGAATTCTGTTGGATTAGACGAATTGTCTATTAATACCCATTTACTGTTAGTATTAAGTCCTATATAGTATGAACCCAATTTTTCTAATTTATTATAATCAATTGCCACCTTTTTACTTACATTTGATCCATCTATAGCAATTACACCATATTTACCTTTTTTATTAAATACAGTAATATTTACTTTTCCAGAATAATGAGTAATATCATCCCCAGGTGCACTATAAGTATTAACTGTTTGATATGTTCCTAATGTTTGTTTGTTTTTTAAATCAAATAATGCAACATTATTATTGCCATCACTCATAAACACATATTGTTTATTAATAATAGGAATTACGGAACTTCTATTTTTTTCTGCTGCACTAGTACTATCATTATCATCACATATAGTGTCCTTAGCCACCTTACATGTTTTATATCCATCCTTAGTACTATTTACTTCATTTTGATTAGAACATTCATAATAACCCAATAAGTTTTCTTTGTCTTCGTCATCATAGAAATACCATTTACCATTAAAGTAGCTAGCAAATGCTATTGATTTATTAATAGACCCTTCAACTAAACTCAATTGTGTATATGTTGGATCTTCAGTACCATTATAAATAGTAAATTCGATATTATTATCCTTCTTAATAGTTGAATAACTTCTCTTAATTTCGGTATTTTCGCCCTTATCATCATAGACAAATGTAGTTACATAATCATTATTATTTAAAGCTATTCCTTCTTCATTATACTTATTCTTAGAACTATCAATTACAAAGGCTTTTTTACCATTTACTAACACAGCATAATTATCAATTAAAGAAATAAAGTCATATCCTGAAACTAGCTTTTTACCTTTATAGTCATATAAAGCATAGCTGCTACCTTCTTTTACTACTACATAATTATTGTTATAGTTTTTAACCTCTAACGAACTTGTTAAAGCTTTATTAAGAAGTTTATTCTTCTTACTTACTACATAATAACCCTTAGTATTTAAAGCTATCAAATTATCTTCATCATCTATCATACCTAAGTAGCTATATTCAGGAGCAATAACTTGTGTAACAGTATCATTTTCTATTTGTAATAAACCAAATTTATTAGCTTTATCTTCAATGATTACATATCCCCCGTTGTATGCTTTAACAGATCCATAGTTTTCTACAACTTTCTCATTTTTAATAGAATATAATCCAATATTCTTTTCGCCTTCTTTTTTGTTATCATATACAAAGACATAATCATTATCAAAAATCGGCATTCTCTGTTCTTTTACTGTACCGTCTGCATTAACATGTCTTGCAACATCAAATTTATCATAATAATTATTTACTGCTACATAACATAGTTTTTCATCTTTATTAGTACATTCATAACTTCCAATTTCTTTATCTTCTTCATCTAAGAAATATAACTTACCATCTTTATAATAGAAATTATCTACTATAACAGGTACCGCTTCTTCCGCAGCTTGATCTTGCTTAACATCATCTTTTTTCATTACTTTACTCAAAAGTAATACAATTAATAAAATAATTACAATAAATACCAAAACTGCAATAACTATAGTTGTTATTTTTTGTTTTTTACTCATTGATTTCCATTTTTCTTTTAGCTTTGGAAACAATTCTTCATCATCTTCTGATGCATCTTCCTTATTGTCTTTTTTCTTAGGCGAATCTCCTTCGACAGCTTCATCAACTACTACACCTTCGCCATCTTTATTTCCTTCAGCAGCAAGAATTGCTTCAGCTTGTGCAATATTCTTTTCAGCCAAAGCCTCCTCGGCAGCTTCTTCATCCAGTTTTCTTCTTTCTTCATCTAAAACATCTTTATATTTACTAGCTCTTGAACCGTTGCTTTCATCTGTATTAATATCTTTAAGAGTTTGTATAGGTTTTGTTTTTTCTAATTCATCATTGTTCATATGAACAGCCTCCCTATCATTAAAAAAATTATAACACAAAAAGAGACACTAGTCTCTTTTTTTATAATATTTTAATTAATATCTCATTCATAACATAAATATATTCAGGATTAACAAAAATAAATTCATCTTCTACTATCAATTCTTCTTCTCTTAATGCTTCTTTTAAGTCAAATACCTCCTGCATATTGACTTCATACTTACGATAAAATTCTTTTAAATTAATTCCTTCCATTTTTCTAAATCCAAGCATCAATTCATTATACATTTTATCTTCTTTACTTAACAATTCTTCTTTAGCTAAAAACTCACCATTAAAGTATTTAGTTAAACTCTTAGTATTATCATATCTAACACCGTGAATATATCCGGATGCTCCTAAACCAAAACCATAGTATTCTTCGTTATTCCAATATTTAAGATTGTGTCTGCTCTTCTTTCCTTTTAAAGCAAAATTAGATACTTCATAATGTTCAAAGCCCTTCGAATCCATCCTATCGCATATGAGCTGATACATAGATGCATCTAATTCTTCTGGTATTGGAAGAACTCCGTTAATACCAATCTTTGTATTATCTTCAACAATTAAAGAATATGTACTAATATGATCTGGCTCTAATTTAAATATTAAATCCAAATCTTTTTTTAAATCTCTTAAATCTTCTCCAGGAATTCCATATATTAAATCAACATTTACATTATTAAATCCCATACTTCTAATTAGCTTCATCTTTTCACGAGCATCATCAAAAGTATGGCTTCTCTCCATAAATTTTAGTTTATCTTCATTAAATGATTCTATTCCTATACTTAATCTATTAACTCTATTTTCTCTTAATATAGTAAGTAGTTCTTCTGTAATATCATTTAGATTACACTCAAAAGTAAATTCCAAATCATCAGAAAATTTAAATTGACTAATTATTTCAAATAAATATTTCAATTCTTTTTCACTCAAAGCAGATGGAGTTCCTCCTCCAATATACATTGTATCTATAATCTCCCCATCATATCGATCCTGTATTTCAAGTATCAAAGAATTTAAATATTGTGTAACCCATGGACCATTATATAATAATTTGCAAAAGTCACAATAACTACATATGCTTTTACAAAAAGGAATATGTATATAAACACTACCCATAAAAAACCACTACCTTACCACCTATATTATAACTAAATATCCTTTAACCAATCAACACTTATTTCTTCTTTATTTTCAAGTATATTTATATTGTTTTCAATTTTATTTTTAATCTTATTGTTATACTTTTTATTACTCTCAATTAATAATTTATATTTATAAACATTATTTAAGTCATTTACATCTCTACTACTATAGTATTTTTTAATATAATACATAAACAATTCTATAGCGGCTTCAATAATATCATTATTCGCAGCTATATCATAGTACTCTATCATCTTGTTTATATCTTTACCTAAAACAACATCACCATATCCCTCGCTATAGAAATATCTAGCCAAGTTATAATAGGCATAATAACATAAAGTCCTACAGTTAGATTCAAGAGCTCTATTATAATATTTAAAAGCAAGTTCCATATTCTTTTCTATCTTACCAGTTCTATAATATTCACCGACTTTATTACAAGCCCAACTCTCTCCCAAATCAGCACTCTTTAAATAATAAGAAAAAGCCTCTTTCAAATTGCCATCAAGCTCGGCAATTTTACCTAGATTATTACAACCGAATACATAATCACTATCAGCAGCTCTTTTATAATAACTAATAGCTTTTTTTAAATCTTTTTTTAATGGATGTATCCCATTATAATACATATTACCTATTAGATTAGAAGCGGCAACATTTCCTAAATCATAAGACTTTTGTAAATACTCATAACCCTTTTCTAATTCTTCTTTACTTTTACTTCCTAAAAAACCACTAATAAACATATTACCAATCATATAATTAGCACTGGCATGATTAAGTGCAGCAGCTTTATCTAAATAAACAAATGCTTTATCATATCTTGGATACCCTGCAAAATAACCATAGTATTCATCACTACCAAGCTCAAAATTTGCATATGCATTCCCATTACTAGCAAGTTTTTTCATTGAATAATCAAAGTTAATTCCTTCTCTTAATTTCAAGGATAAATACTCCTGCAAATCAACAGAACTAATACTTGTATCGTTTAATACGTTTTCAAACACTTCTTTTTTTAGTTCATCTTCATACATTGGTTGTTTTTTTAGTAATACTATATATACTAATTCTTCTACTAAGCATTCATAAACCTTATTATCATTTAATAATAAGAATAATTTATTAGTAAACTCATTAATTACTCCTCGATCATTTTTGGCTAAATTATATAGCTTCCAAGCCAAATTATGAGCACTTTCACTACTATCTATAAAATCTACTTTAGCACTAATATTATTGTATACAACGCCATCTATAACGCTTAAAATGCCTATAATATTATCGGCAAATTCTTCATAATTTTTAAAATATTTTTTGTTTTTGTTTAGAAATATTTGTTTATAATCACTACCTATTCCTCGACACCCAACACAATAATTATTAACAGTAGTGTCATTAATAGATTCCAAATCAAATAAAATACAAAACAATTCACTTTGTAATGCAGAATATTTATTCTTAGAAGATTCTTTAATAATCCTAAACAAATTACCTAAACTTAAGTGTTCATCACTATTATTCATTTTTATATACTGTTTCTTCATAGAATTCATCTCCAAATATATTATACACCATTTGTGGATTTTTGACAGTATTATAAAAAAATGTGTGGATTAAAATATATACCTCTTTACAAGACATAGTTTTATCATGTAATTAAGGAGGAGAATATTTGTGAAAAAAGTATGGTCTAATTATAAGCAAACCATAATTTTAATAGTTGCGCTTATTATTGGAGCCATCGTTGGATTAGTATATGGTGAAAAAGCTACTGTACTAAGTCCATTCGGTGATTTATTCATGAACTTAATGTTCGTAATAATTGTTCCATTAATATTTTTAACAATCACAACTTCAATTGCCAAAATCAAAGAACAAAAAAGATTAGGTAAAGTTATCATAACAATCTTCGTTACTTTCTTAATCACTTCTATTATTGCTGTTGGTATTGGATTAATTGCTACATATTCATTTAAACTTGTTAATCCTAACGACTCTGCTGCAATACTAGAAACACTTGATAATTCAATTGAAAACGGTGAAAAATTAAACATTTTAGAAAGAACAGTTCAAGCTATTAGTGTTGGAGACTTCACAGAACTAATATCTAAAAATAGTATTATTGCTTTAGTTGTATTCTCTATCATCTTTGGTCTAGCTATTAACAAAGTTGGAGAAAAAGCAGACGCTCTAGTCAAAGTATTAGACTCTGCCAACCATGTAGTACTAAAAGTTATTGATATTATATTCTTATATGCTCCAATCGGATTAGGTTGCTACTTCGCATCTCTAATCGGATCATTTGGTAAAGAAATAGCTGTTGGATTTGGTAAGACATTCGTTATCTACTTAGTAGTAGCAATCCTTACTTACTTCATTGTATACAGCTTATATGCTTTACTAGCTGGTGGCAAGAAAGGATTTACAAATTATTGGAAGAATATAGCAGGACCTACTGCTACTTCAATAGCAACATGTTCTTCAGCAGCATGTATTCCAATAAATGTAAAATCAACAAAAGCTATTGGTGTACCTGATGATATATCTGAAACCACTATTCCTTTAGGAACTAGTTTCCACAAAGAAGGATCAGTAATTGGTAGTGTATTTAAAATAATGTTCTTAGTTTACTTATTCGGTACTTCTGTATCAATCGGTAAAGTTGCTTTAGTAGCACTTGTAGCAACATTATTAATCACTGCTGTACCAGTTGGTGGTGGAACTATATCAGAAATGATGATTTTATCAATGATGGGATTCCCTTTAGCTGCACTTCCAATTTTAACAATAATCGCAACTATTATTGACCCACCTGCAACAATGTTAAACGTTACAGACGATGCAGTATCTGCAATGTTAGTAACTCGTGTTGTAGATGGTAAAAATTGGCTGGATAAAGAAGAAAAACCAAAAAGAAGAACTAAAAAAGAAGCATAATTAATGCTTCTTTTTTTATTTACTTTTTCCGTTATTATTATCTTTAGTTCTTTGTTTTCTAAAATCTAATAATCTATCAAAGATTTCATACTTGGGAACTCTTGCTTCAATCGCAAGTCGACTTACTTCATTAATTGCATTTGTAGCAACTTGTGTAAAATGTCTACTTTGATCAGAATTCAAATAATTAATATAGCCCTCGCTATATCCCAAAGCCAATAAACCTTCAATAGTCTCTGGAGATAACATATCTCTCGCCTCCTAAGTCCATATAATACCACAACTATATAAAATAATAAAAATTATTCTCCTATTTCATAATTAATTAATACATAATTACTATCTTTTAATTCAAATGTATAAGTATATACTTTTAAATCATTTACATATTTTTTTATATCATTATCATTTAGTGAATTAGTACCAATAGATAATACTCCATTTTCTGCTACCGCATCACCATAACTTTTATAATAATTATGTTTTGAATTAGTATCACTAAATACTTTATATACTTTTATAATATACTTACCATCTTCAAATCTTCCTTGATCTACCGCAAAGTTATAAATAGTAGAATAATACCCCGTCTCTTTATGACTTATATGATTAGTATTCTTTTTATATTTACCAGTCTCTGTATCATAAAGATATGCATTATCTGATGTACCTAGTTTATTAAAATGAGTCATACATATAAGATTTTCTGGTTCTAGAGAAAAATCTAAATAATTTTTAGCAATTTCTTCCAACTTAGAAAACTCTACACCTTCCATATTTACTAAAGTAGACGCAAATTGTAATACTTCCTGATTAGATAATTCGATTGGTTTAAAACTTTTATCTAAATAATCTAGTCTCTTAAGATCATTAACTCTTTTTATTAATGCATTATGTTCTTCTTCTGTTAAATCTCTTTTAACAACTTCTTTTTGTTTTGGTGTTTCTACTAATTCTGGTTCATCATCTTTAGTTATTAAAACAATGCCGACAATCACAAATACTACCAATAATAATGCACAACAAGCAATAAGTATATTCTTTTTCATATCATCACCAACCTTATTATAACAAAAAAACAAGCTATGTTGTAGATAGCTTGTCTCTTTTAGGCTTCGTATTTACAAATTCTTTCACTAAAGAATATACAACCGATACTACTGGAACTCCTACTAGCATACCTAGAATTCCTCCAATACTACCACCTATAGTAACAGCAACCAACACCCAAATACTTGGTAAACCAATTTTATCACCCACTACATGCGGATATATTAAGTTACCTTCAAGTTGCTGTAATATTATAAAGAATACTATAAATATTAAAGCTTTAATAGGACTAACCATGAATATTAAGAATGCTCCAACAGCTAAACCTATTAAAGATCCAAATATTGGAATTAACGCTGTAAATGCTACTAATACTGATATTGTTAGTGCATATGGTAATCCAAATATCAACATACCAATAAAACATAATACACCAAGTATAAATGCTTCTAATACTTGAACTTTAACATAATTACCAAATATCGTATTAGATATAGACGCAACGTGAATAATCTTATCATATATTTCTGTTTTACTTATTCTTTTTAATAATTTTTTAATCTGTCTTTTTAATGTTTCTTTACTACCCAGTATATACAAAGCAAATATAAGTCCAATAAAGAAATTAACAAATGCATTTAGAAGTGAATTAGCAAATCCCATAGATAACTTTAGAATCCTTTCATTATTATCAGAAAAGTATCCTAATACCGTATCTTTAATAGAAGCATCGCCAAGGTCAATATAATCTAACGTTTCCTCAGATAATCCAATTTTCTCGCCTAAAGTATAAACGTTTCTTTGATATTCAGGGAAGTTCTTAACAAATAGCCTTCCAGCATTTTCAACCTGAGGCATTAAAATCATTATCAATGTCGTAACCAGTCCAAATACTACTATCAGAGATAAAGATATACTTAGGATTCGTTTTTTCTTAAGCTTTTTCAACGGTTCATTCTCAAACCATCTAACTAACACATTTAAAATAAACGCAAATATAAATCCAATAGTAAATGGTAAAAATAAATTCCATAAGAATTCAAAAATGTTAATAATCCATATATAATTAATCAAAAAAACAAATAGCGTAACACCCAAACAAACAATTAATAAAATGTCTCTAAACTTTTGTTTTTCCATAGAATCACCCACCTAAATTATATTACAAAAGACCTATTTATGCCACAAAAAAATGCAGTGTCTGCAAACACTACATCCTTTGCTGTGAATAGATGCTTCAAACAAGCTTTGCAGCAGCCGGTGTAAGAAGCACTCATAGATTAAAACCTCTTCACAGAATAGTACGTACAACTTAATAGCTCTATGATAAATCGTAAAAGTGTAACCTATGTAAGAAGCTTACTCAAACATAGTACTACCACAATCCACCAACCATGTAAACACTAAACCTAATAATAAAATCATAAGTATCAAATAACAAGAGTCTTTCATCTCACTATAATCAACCAAAATTAATATTAAATATTAACATTATGATCTTAAATATCAAATTTAAAGTAAATAATAATCTTTCGACTACTGTTTACAATAAGTAACAACCTTTCGATTGAAACCTACTAAATGAATACAAAGCAGACAAATTATGAAATCTTCTACCCCGTACTATTAAGTATCTTTATTATACATCCTATTTTCAAGTGAGTCAACCCGATTTTTAAAATTTACCAATTTCTTCCTCTCTAATTTCTTTTAATCGCTGTTTTACAAGTAAAACCAGGTCAAGAGGCGCGTCAATTTTTTGTAAAACGAGTAAACTATCTTGCAATTTGGTCTTTACAGGAAGCTCACTTTCGACTTTTTTAAACTCAGTGTCATAATCAAAACTATTATCAAAGTTCTGTTCAACATAACCTTTTATATAATCGTTTATCTCCTTTAATACAAATTCTTTTAGACCATAATTATCCATCTCAGAAATACCATAATAGCCACCAACTAAATATCTAAAAGTATCCATCTTGTCCATATAATCACCTATCAGTTATTATATCATAAGAAAAAACCTATTAAATAGGTTTTATTTCTCTTCATAATTTGCTTTATCATTTTTCCATAGATTTGGTTGATAAACAGTTCCAACAAACCATATATCATTAGTGTTTTTCTCTCTTACTATAAACATAAACGGTTTATCAAACACTATATTAATAGGTTCAGATGGTTCCATAGCTGTATTAGCTTTTGCATAGAATACAGTAACGGCAGCAGCTTTCAAACCTTTTTCGCCAAATTCAATTTTAGATTTATGAATACCATCACTTATATACAATTGTTCTTGTGATGAAATTCCACTTAAATCTGCTTTATCTTTATCAAACATTGTTTTAATTCCTAAAGTTTGCAAATTTTCAACTAGTGGTAATTTGTACTCATATTCAAATTTAGGAATATCTACTTCCACTATTACATCTGTATCAGAAGCATCTTTCAAACCGCCTACTACTTTATCAAGTTTTTCCTGATTTAAATCTTGAATATATTCCTCTAAATTTTCAGGACAAATACCAATAAACTCAAATTGATAATCATCATATTGTTTTAATAATTTACTAAAAGCTTGCACTTTATCATCTTTATAGTAAGATAAACTGTAATCTGAAGTCGACATCATTGTAACTTCTTGCTTTTTACCATCTACCGAATTAAAATCAGCAGAATGAGTATCTGTCGCATCAAAAGAAACATTCCATTCCATATCAACAGCCAAAGCATTTATAAGAAGCATTCTCAAATAAGGATCTTGTACAGAGTCATCTGACACAATTTTTTTCAACATACCAAATGTTTTATCTGATATCCAGTTATTAACATTACTTGCATCTTTAAAAGAATCAAACTTAATTTCAGCACCATATTTATCGGATACATTATTTATATAATCTTGATTGATATTAGATTTATAAGCATCATTGATAAACAAACTATTGGCTAAAGACAAATGATCTTTAATATTGTTGTATTTATTTAAAGGATCATCTCCTAATACTTTATCTATTTCTTCTTTAGTTTGTCCTTTACTTCCTTCGTTAACTAATCCCAATGCGTGTCTTATAGATAAAGGACTATAAATCATATTAGTTTTTTTGTTCTCTAATTTTAACATCGCAATATAAAATTCATCATTTTCATTAACAACCGGCTTACTTGGTTCAGCAGAACGATTTTCTTCTTCTCCACCACTATTATCTCTGTTCTTAAACCAAACGACAGAACAGCAAACAACTGCAACCAAAAAAACTACCCCAAGCATTTTAATTAATATTTTTTTATCCATATCATCACCTTACATTAAATATACCACATATAATTAATAATATAAATAACTATGTTATAATAAATAAAGGTGGTTATATGTTATTAATAAGACTTATTATATTATTTGGTTTAATCTTTATAAACGGAGTGTTATCTTCTTCTGAAATAGCTTATCTTTCTTTAGACAAGCACTCTATAATGCATAAAAGAGAAAAAAGAATAAAAAAAATCAGCAAATTATTAGAAGACGAAAGTAGATTCCTATCAACTATTCAAATAGGTATTACTTTAGCTGGATTCCTGGCTTCTGCATTTGCATCAGAAACTTTTACTGATATCTTAATTCAAAGAGGTGTATTATTTGTAAACCTAGAGTTTACCAAAACTACATTAATGATAGTTATCACACTAATACTTGCTTATATTTCATTAATATTTGGCGAATTGGTTCCTAAAAAAATTGGTCGCTCTAATCCATTAAAAGTAGCTAAAACAACTGTTCCTTTTATTGAATTTTTGTCTATATTGTTTAAACCAATTATTTTCTTGCTAACCAAATCAACAGATTTAATATGTAAAGTTTTCAATATAAAAGATCATGATGATACTTTAACAGAAAAAGATATCAAAACCATGATTATTACTGGTAGCAAAGAAGGAATCGTTGAAGAAAAAGAAAAAGAATATATCTTAAATATATTCGAATTTAATGATAAAAAAGCTTATCGCATCATGAAACCAAGATCAGAAGTAGCATATATCAATATTGATGATACTAAAGCAAAGATTATTCAAAAAATAAAAAAATATAGATATACCAGATTCCCTGTCTTAGATGAAGATAAAGTAATTGGTTATATCAATGTTAAAAACTTCATTTATTTACAACATTCAAATAAAGATATCAAGTTGAAAAATCTAATTCATAGCGTATTAAAATTTGATAAAGAAGAAAAAATTGATGATATCTTCCGTATCA
>JAEEGI010016608.1_pt1 | contig 15180 bp, 4 predicted proteins | sample 8958751 | NCBI WGS metagenome assembly JAEEGI01 (sample SAMN16246545, study PRJNA631951) | gut metagenome | biome: gut microbiome; feature: rumen; material: KS-attached | host: Bos | place: Iran: Karaj | collected 2018-10
ATATTATAAAAATAATTCTTTTATTTTTCCTTTATTTATAAGAGAATTTAAAAAAGAATTAAATGAAGAAAAATTATATTATGTTGAAAATGCTTATTCAATTCTTGATAAATATCAAAATGAAAAAGTTCCAATTGATTATATTAAAAAAAGTTATGATGCAAAAAATCATCCTGAAGTAATTTCAGGAAAGAAAAATGAAGAAGAAAAACTATTAGAATTTATTGATTGTTTTGAAATTAATTTTGATTTATTAAACCTAGACAATAATAATAATAATATTGTAAATTTTGAAATATTTGCAAATTTCTATGAATATGTAGCTTTTGTATATGAAAACAATGATCAATTTAGAGTAATATTACAATCCACATTTCATTAAATAACTTTAAACTTCTTTTTTTATTTAAATTAAATTTAAAATAAAAAGAAATTAAAACTATAAAAAAATCATAAGAAAATAAAATTTTCAAAAAAAAAATAAAATAAATAAAAAAATATGATAGAAGAAAGCTCAGAAATCCCATCTCCAAATTTAACAGAAAAAAACCGTTCAAAAACTTTAATATCAAAAAAAAACTCAAAAGAGCCTTCAGTATCAGATGTGCTTCTTCCAAAAAAAACATTTTTTAAAGACAAAGAGAAAGACAAAGAAAAAGACAAAAATATAGATTTTAATGTAACATTAGATGAAAACTCATTAACATATGAAGATATGGAAAAAATATATCCAAAAGAAGAAAACACTCCTATTCCAATATCAAAGGCAAAATCAGTTCCAAACTGTGCAATAATGAAATATGGAGTAGCATTATCAAAAGAAATAATAGATTTTTCATTTTGTCTTTCTTGTGATCCAAGTTCAATTTCTCCTATATGTGAAGCTTGTTTAAATCAATGTCATAAAGATCATAAAATTAAACAACCTTATTCTAAAGGAATTATTAAATGCTTTTGTGGATATAATAATCATTCTATGCAACCTCTTTATGATACTAATGAACATTTTGAATGTTGTTTTAGTGAATGGAGTAAAGTTAGTAAATTAAATGTTTTTTTTTATAATAGTCAACATAGACCTTTATGCATTTTTTGCCATAATTTTTGTTCAGAAAAAAATTTAGATCATATGCAAACTGAAGAAGATTCTAGTAAAATTCCTGATTGTTCTTGTAATAATGAAAATGTTCATGGAGAATTAAAAAGATTGTTTGAAAAATTAAATAAAATTATTAAACCTAGTTGTGAAGTTATTTCACAATTACATCCTATTCAAAAAATGAATTTACTTTTTAAAAGTGAAAATAGTTTTAATGCTATTTATGTTGATTTTAAAGATTTAATTAAAACCTTTTCTTTAACTCAAATTTTTGCTAAAATGGCACAAACGATTTTTGTTAATACTGATTTTACTAAAACTAATTGTTATTATAGTTTAAAAAATTTAGAAATTATTATTGATTCTAATAAAAATAATGGACTGAGATATTCTTTGAGAGATATTGAAAAATATTTTTCTTTTAAATCTATTAAAACTATATTTGAAGTTAGTAAATCTTTAAAAAGTGATAATGTTTCTTATTGGGCTTTTAGACAAAAAATGTTACATTTATTCCATAAAATTTATATTGGAAATTTAACTCAAGGATTTGGGAAATATAAATTATATGATTTAGAAAATATGAGTCCTTTACAAAGATTATCTATTTTTCAAAAAAACAAAGAACTCTTTCCAGAATCAACTGAAATTATTACTTTTTTTGTTAAATCTTTATCTGAAATTAATACAATTGGTTTAAATAATTTAGAATTTTATAATGCAATAAATGAAATTATTACAATTTTAAGAAAATTAAGTGTTTATAGTTTAATCAGTAATGGAGATATGATTAGAATTTCAAGCGAGACTGAAAAATTATTAAAGAATTTTTCAGAATTAAGAAAAAAAAATAAAAATGCCCAACCACAATATATAAGTAATTCAAATAATGAGGACGGAAATAATAAATTATGGAATAAAGAAACAAAATTATTTTTAAATATATTGAAAATGCTACATAATTTTATATACACATATAATGACAGAGCAATATATAATATGTTAACAAATACAAATCGATATGCAAAAATAGATGATATTCATCCTAAAGCAGCAACATTTATTTTTTCTAAAAATGATTTAGGAAGATTAATAGCAAAAATAACAATTAACATTATGGGAATATTAGAAAAGAATTATCATACTAAATCAGAAACAGAAATCTATATTAAAATAATGAGACATGGAATGAAAATTACTAATTACTTATTAACTAAGTTTGATAATTATTTAGTTATGATGAATAAATTTTTAGACACTGGGAATTATTATTTAAAAATTATTAATATTTCAACTGAAAATAATCAAACTTATAAAAATATAATAGAACAAAAAAATAGAATTGAAGAATCTTTTGGAAAATATTTTTGCTTTGAAGAAAGTCAAAATGATGTTGCAAAAATAGTTGAAAGTTCTTTAGATGAAGTTAATAGAGGAAGCTTTGATGAAAATAAAATTATGGGATTAATTAAATCAAATTATTTCTATTCTTTAGCTAAAGTTTTTGAAATTTTTTATTCAGAAATTTCTGATAGTAAAAATATAGAACCTGAAAGATTAAAAAATGTAATTGATAAAATATATGGTTTTTTTAATGATTTTATTAAAAATAATTCTGATAATGCAGTTTTAGTTTTATCAAATTATATTTTTAGAAATTTAATTCATGCTCCAATTGAATATGGAGTAACAAATTATAAATTATTTAATGCTTGTTTAAATTTAATTGCAGAAAAAGATAAAGTATTATGTTTCACAAAGCATATATTAAAAAATTTATATGAATATTTATTATTATTACAAAAAAAACAATATAAAGAAATAAATGAATGTATTAATTTATTTTTAAAATCAACTGAAATTTTAGTTTTAAAAATAAAATGTTTAAATCCTGAATTATTAATAACAAAAGTGAAAATAATATTAATAAAATTAAATGAAATCTTTAACTTAGTAAAATCCTTTTTTACTTTTAAAACAACATATTCTCAACATGAAGATCCTTTATTAGAAGAATCATTTTGTATTTATTTAAAATTAATAAATGCTTCTTATGATTCTAAAATAAAAGAAGATATTGAAACAATATCAAAAATAATAAATACTGAAGATGTTGGTCAAATATTAAAAGTTGCTAAATTACAACTTCCAATGAGAACAGAATTTTTAAGGTTTATAAGAAAAAATTTTGTAGATTTAAAATATTCTAGTAAAGATAGTCAAGCATATGTTTGTTCTTTTATTAATGTTGAAGATAATTTAAGTGCAATATTAAAAAATCAATTAATTAGTAATTTTCAATATCCTACGAAAATATTGAATTTTAAAAAGGATTTATATAATATTGAATTAAAAAATGAAAAATATGAACAATATAAAACTTCATGTTTTGATTATAGAACTTTTAATGTTTTAACTTATGAATTAACTAATGTTGAAGTTATAACAGAAGATACTAAAGTGAATGATAAAGATGGAAGAGAACATTTAAAAGAATATTTTGAACATGGGTTATTAATTCCTTTAATTGCATTTTTTAAAAAATCATTTTATGTAATTCATTGTTTTACTGGGAAAGAAAATTTAAATTTATTTGATTTAATTGTTCTTGCTTTAAAATTAAAAATATATATTTCTCAATATAAATATGACTTTTGGAAAGAAGAAAATGATGAAGATGAAAAGGAAAAAAATTTATTAGAATATATGAAAGAATATAATAGTACTCAATCAAGAATTGATGGAAGCTTTTGTTTAAATGAACAAATTATAAGAAAAACAGAAGAAAATTTACAGAAAATGGAAAAAAAAAACTTTGAATGTTTTGACTATAGTTTATTATATCAAATTCTTCATAAAAATTTTTTCTTAATATTAAAAGATGTTCCATTATGTAATATATTAGATGATTTTGGTGATGGAGGAGATGAAGTTTCATTGAGAGATGTTATTGAAATTGAAAATAGAGAAATTGAAGAAATAAGTAAATATCCAGAAAATAAAAAAAGATTTATAAGAGTTCTTTATACTTATAAATTAGGTAAAGAATCAATTTCAGATGAAGAAAATTCTTCTTTATTTTCTGCTTTATCTGATATTAGTTTAGAATTTGAAACAAATTATAGAAATTTATTAATTAATATTTTAATAACAAATGGAGAAAAAAAAGGAATGAGTGAACAATTTGCAAAATTATCATTTTATATTTTATTTAAATTATTAAGTTTACAAACTAAAGAAACGCAAAGCGAAATTATTTCTCTTTTAGGAGGAACTGATTCTGAAGAATTAGGATTTATGCTTAAATTTAATAGAACTTTATTTAAAAGATTAATATTGCTTTTTATTGATTATATAAATCCAAATGATAGTGTTATAACTCTTAATTATTTTTATTCGATTAATTTAATAAAAATATTCAAATTTCTTTGTGAAGAACATAATAATTTCTTTCAAGGACATTTAATTAAAAGTTTAAGTTATCAATATTTAGAATTAGTTCCTAATTATATTGCAAATGCAGGAGTTTTTGGAAATGAATTTGATAATGATCAATCTCAAATTTTAGAAATAAAATTTTTTGAATTTTTCTTACATGTTTTAATTAAAATTATCTTAGTTTCTCAATGGGAAAAATTAAAAAATGAAGATGAAAAACATACAAATAGTTTCTTATTTGATTTATTTTCTTCAATATTAGAATTATTAATTGAAATTATTCAAGGAAATAAACCTGAATTTTTAAGTAAAATAGGTAATCCTTCTTTAAATATGTTAAATGAAGAGTTTTTCGATGATGATATAAGTGAGAAAAAGAAAAGAAAAGATTCAATTGATGAAGAAATAAAAGATCCTTTTCAATTATTTGTAATTAATATTATAGATTTATTATTTAAAGAAGATGTAAGTTTAGAAATAATTTTCGGAATAAGAAATCAATTAATGGAATTTTTCACTGCTATTTTAGAAGAAAAAAATTGCAATGAAGAAGTTCAAAAGTTTATAATTAAATATTTAAATATTCAAAGTGTTTTAAGTTCAATATTAACAATTTTAAAAACTTACTTTATAGAAAAGAAAAGTATAAATTTAGGAGAAAATGGTTTTAATCAATTTGGTTCAACATTTAAAAACGAAGATGATGAAAATAATCAATTTGGAGGAATTAGTTTAAAATCTATAAATAAAGGAACAATGACAATAAATGAAAATTCAACAATGAAAATAAATAATATTTCAGCTTTAGTATCAAATTTATTTTTCAATCATCAAATTTATGCTTTTTTCAAAAATGAATATTATAATAGTGAAGATTTTTGTCAAACAAATGAATTTCAATTAGCAAATATCTTTTATAGATATATTAAATTAATAAGTGTTCAAGATAAAAGTTTTGAAGCTACTTCATTAATAAATAGAGTTGGGAAAATGTCAGAAAATACTGCGTTAAAAAAATTTAATCAAAATCAAAAAAATCAAGTTAAAGAAAAAAGTTCAATGAAACAAGTAGTAACAAATTTAATAAATGAAAATACTCAAAATTTTGATACTAATTTTATAGAATTATTTTATATTGTTAAATTTTTTGAATCAATTACAGAAACAATTGAAGTAAGAACTGAAGATCCTTCTAATCGAAATCAAACTGTAGTTTTTACTGTTCTTCCTGAAATGATTTATTTAAGTGAAGCTTCAAAATTAGAATTTATTAAAATAGTTGATAGAGAAAGTGAAACAACTAAAAAAAATGATTTAATGAGACATGTGACTTATTTTATAAAAGAAATTAAATATTATCAAAAAAAATCTTCATATATTCATAATTTAATTTCCAGTATTGATTTTTATTATGTTCAAATATTTAGTTATATTTATGCAGTTGGGATTAATTTATTTATGTTATTTACTTTAATGGGAGATACAAATTCAACTGTTGTTGGAACTAATGAAGAAAGAAGAAAAAATAAACCTTATATAAAGTCTTTAATTGATCAATCAATTGATAAATGGGGTAAAAATTATAATATTGTTATTTATTTATATGTTTCAATAAATGGAATTTTAATTTTAACATGGATTTATTTTAGAATGCCATTATATTTTAGATTAGATAAAGAAAAATATATGGAAGATAAAAAATTAACTGATAAAAATAAATTAACAGTATGGAATAAATTAAAAATTGCATTAATATATTCAATTTGGGATAGAGATTATGTCTCAACATTAATATTTGAATTTATAATAAGTTTAATAGGTGCTATTATGGAAAGAGGTGAAATTATATATCCAATATTATTATTACCTTTCGTAAACTTAAATTCAACTTTAAAAAATTTAATATCTTCAATAAAAATAAATGCAAAAAAAATATCATTAACATTCCTATTAGCAGTAATAATAATGTATGTATTTGCAAATATAGCATTTTTCTATTTTAATTCAGATTATTCAAGTGAATTAGAATATATGGAAGATAACTTTTGTAAAACATTAATATTTTGTTTTTTAACAGCATTAGATTCAGGATTAAGAGCAAGAGGAGGATTAGGAGACTCAGGAGCAAGATTATCTTTTCAAAGAAGAACATCAAGATATGTATTTAGATTATTTGCAGATGTAGCTTTTTTCATTTTAATTGTTATAGTAATGATTGATATGGTTTTTGGTATTATTGTTAATGGATTCAATGATTTAAGAGTTAAACAACAAATGCATCAATTAGATAAAGAAAATAATTGCTTTATTTGTCATATTGATAGAGCTACTGTTGAAAAAAATAAAAAAGATTTTAGAGAACATGTTGAAAAAAAACATAATTTATGGAATTATGTTGATTATATGATTTATTTGAAATTTGCTGATATTCATAATTTAAATGCTATTAATTCTTATGCTAGGGAAAAAATAGATAATAAAGATATTAGTTGGTTACCTACTTATAAAGATAAGATTGGAAGTGAAGAAGGAAAAGCTGATGATGATGAAGATGAATTAAAAGTTGAAGAAGAAAATATCCATAAATATGTTGTTAAGGAAGCTTAATTGATTTTTTTTGAAAGATAATAATAATATGGCTACTTTATTATTATATAATTAATTTTTTTTATTTGATTGATTTTATTATTTTCTTTTAATATTATTCATTTTAAGAAAGACGGTTTTTTAGTTTAGTTTTTATTTTAATAAATTAATCAATTAAATCATAAAGTTATACTATAAAGTAAATTTCATTCAAAAATTAAATTAAATCAATAATTGATTATTAGAATAAAAAGTATGATAAAAAAAATTAATTTATTTTAAAAAGAAATAAAAATTAAAAATAATTGAAAACATTTATAAAAATTTATTAAACAAAAATAAATATTTATTATTTAATTAAAAAAAATATATAAAACCATTTAAATTAAATATAAAAATTAAAAATCAAAAAAACATTTAAATAAAAAAAAACCAATAAAACAAATTTCAAATGACTAATACCGAAAAGAAATATGCATTAAACCTTTTAACAAAAACATGGATACGTGATTCATATGGGTTATATGATTATGAATCATTGGAAACTAAAAATATTCATTGTTTACTATCAGATTCAGTATTTTTAGTAAGAAACCAAAATAATATAATAACAAATGCAACAAATGATTTTTCACAAGATGATTTATTCCTTAATGTCAAATGTGAAAGAAATGAGAAATACATAATATCAAATGAAATAATAAATTTAAATGATTCTACAGAAAAAAATATTCAGAATTTACAAAATAAAATTTGGTATGTTTTACCAAATGAAATTGAAAAAAATGAAAACGTACAAAGCAATTTAAAAATAAAAAACACAAATAATAATTATTACCTATGTAAAAATGATATAATTAAATTAGGAAGAGTTAAATATGCAATTAATGAAATTCATATTCCAAAAAGAAAAAATAATATAGATATTGAATTACCAAAAGAAAATCTATTTGATAAAATAAACAAAGAAAATTATGATATAAATAAAATTAACATTCACTCAGCTCCAATATTAAATTTTATATATACTTGTAAAAAAGAAGAAAAAAAAGAAGATTCACTTTGTAAAATATGTTATAGTAGTGAAAACACAGAAATTAATCCTTTAGTTCATTTATGTAAATGTTCAGGAGGAATTAGATTTGCTCATTATGAATGTATTAAGAAATGGATGGAAACAAAATTAGAAATTAAAGAAAATGAAAAACATACTGTTAAAAATTATTCTATTAAATCATTTAATTGTGAAATTTGTAAAACGCCTTATCCATTTAAATTTAAAATAGAAGGAAATGAAAAAATTTTTGATTTAATTAATATTGAAAGACCAAATAATTGTGATTATATTATTTTAGAATCTTTAAATCAAATGAAGCATGATTGTAATGTTAAATCTATTCATATGATTATATTAAATGATGATGATATTATTATTGGAAGAGGACATTTTTGTGATATTAGAATTAATGATATTAGTGTTAGTAGGAATCATTCTTGTTTAAAATATGATTATGAAAGTGGAAAATTATTGTTAAAAGATTTAGGAAGTAAATTCGGAACTTTAGTTTTAATTAAAAAGCCTTTAGAAATTAAAAAAAATAAAATTTGCTTACAAATTGGAAGAACTTATGTTGAAGCTTCTTTAATGGATATTAAAGAATATGAAAAATTGAGAAATGAAAAAAAAAGAAAAATTAAGAATATTGAAAAAATTAACATGGAAAAAGAATGTTTTGAACGTGATGTTAATAAAGATGAAATTCCTGTTTGGAAAAGTCAAAAGATTGAAAGTTCAAAATTAAAAAAATCATTGTAAATTTAATATAAATTTTATAAAATTAATATTTGTCATTATAATAATAATAAAGTTTATATTTTAATTTGATTAAATAAAAATTGGTTTATATTAAAAAAAATTATTTTTCAAATTTTGAATTTATATAGAATAGAAAAATAAAATAAAATTTGAATTTAAATAAAATTAATAATATTTACTATTTAATATTCAATCTGAAAAAAAAGAATTAAAACAATATTATTTATCTCTGCTTTTTGAATTAGAAATATCTCTTAAATTATTTCTAGTTGAATTAGAAATATCTCTTAAATTATTTCTTGTTGAATTAGAAATATCTCTAATATTATTTCTAGTAGAATTAGGTCTAAATTTATTTCTTGTTAAATTACATTGTTTTGTTCTTCTTGTTGATTCTGGTTTAATCATTTCTTTTCTTTTTTTATATTGTTGATAAATTTCTTGTCTTTGAAAAAAAATAATTCCAGGTGAAATATTATAATTATTATTTATTTTAGGTTTAAAAGTATAATTTTTTTCAGATTCTGTTTTTATTAACTTTAAATTTTTTTTCAAATATATTTTTTGAATATCACTCCTTGTCAACGTTATTTTTTTTGGTTTTTTCTTTTTTTTTTCATTACTATTATAAGAATTAATTTTATTTATTATATTTATATGATTTATATTTTCATTTATTTTATTTTTCTTATTTGCTTCAGATTTATTCTTTTCTGTTATTTGATTTAATTTTAAATTTGTAAAACTTTTATTTTTAAAAGGATGATATTGATTAACTTTAGGAGAAAAACTACAATTAGCAATTATTCTTTTTTCTTCTTGTATTTTTAATCTTCTTATTTTTTCATTTTTTATTTTATTATCAATTACACCTTTCTTATATAAATATTCACCATAATTAATTTTATTACTTTTTCTCGCTGAAGATTTACTTCTTTTACTAGTATTATTTTTTTCTAAAATTGTAGTATTAGAATTACTTTGTTTCATATTTTGATAATTTTTACTTATACTTGTATTAGGAGAAATATTTCGTTTAAATATATTTTTTTGATTTGAATTTGATTTTTTTGTATTTGTTTTATTTGCTCTAGGAGTTTTTGAAGAATAAAAAGATTTATGTTTATCATTTTCTTCTTCAGTGTTTAAATTAAAAATTTTTTGATCAGTTTTTTCTTTATAACTTACAGGAATATAATTTTGATTTTCAATAAAGGTTTTATTATAAATCACTTTTCTATTTATTTCTATATTTTCACTTGTAAAAGAAAAATTATTTTTTTCTTTAGGAGATGATGTTATACATTTTTTATTGTCTTTTATATTTTCTTTTTCAGTTAAATTTAATTTATTTGAATTTGAAATTAGACTTTCTTCTCTTTTTTCATTTTTTATTTCTTCTTTTTCTTTTATTTTATTATTACTACTAATACTTATATTATTCTTTTGATTTTTTTCATTGAATAAATTATTTGATATTTGATTTAAAGTAATTTTTTTTTTAACTTTATCATTTTCTATATTAGCAAACTGAATTTTTTTAGGACTTTCTTTTCTCAATTGTTTATGACTTACTAAATTGGATTTTGAATAAGTTTTTATTCTTTCAATTTCATTAATATCATTATTGTCTTTTGTTAATTTCCTAAAATTCGGAATAATTTTTTTATGATTTTGATTTATATTTTTATTAAATTCAATTTGATGTTCTAATACATTTAAATCTTCACTATTATCTTCATTCTTTAAAGGATTTTCATTGTTTTTAATTGGTAACTCAAATTTATTTGTTTCAACTTGTTCTTTTTTTTCTATTTCTTTTATATTGTCTATATTAGTTTTAATTGGAGTAGATGATCTTTTTCCTAAGATTAATTCATTTTTAATATTCGTTGCTATATGTTGAAATGAAAATTTTTGAGTTGGTATCTTTCTTATAAAGTTTTCATTGTTTATATTTAATTTTAAATTTTTGTTTTCTTGAATATTTGATTTTATTGATTTTTTTGATTTCTGAGATATTAATGATTTATTAATTAATTTATTTTCATTTATATTATCTTCTTCATTTATATATTTTACTGATTCATTTAAACTTATTTCGTTTTTATTTGATTTTATTGTATTATCTACGTTTTGATTTTCTGAATTATTCAAAAAAGAAGATGATATTTCTGATTCTTCGTTGTTTGATATTATTTCATTGTTTTTTTCATTTTTGTTATTATTTTCATTTTTATTAGATTTAATAGTTTCTTTTTTATCAAATAAATCTTCATTTTTATCTTCTTTTGTTTTTTTATTTTCTTTTATACTTTTTTTATCAAATAAATCATTATTTTTATCTTCTTTTATTTTTTTGTTTTCTTTTATACTTTTTTTATCAAATAAATCATTATTTTTCTCTTCTTTTATATTTTTGTTTTCTTTTATACTTTTTTTATCAAAATTATTAAAATTATTATCTTCTTTTGTTTTTTTATTTTCTTTTATACTTTTTTTATCAAATAAATCATTATTTTTCTCTTCTTTAATATTTTTGTTTTCTTTTATACTTTTTTTATCAAAATTATTTATATTATTGTCTTCTTTTATATTTTTGTTTTCTTTTATACTTTTTTTATCAAAAGTATTAAAATTATTATCTTCTTTTGTTTTTTTGTTTTCTTTTATACTTTTTTTATCAAAATTATTCAGATTATAATCTTCTTTTATATTTTTGTTTTCTTTTATACTTTTTTTATCAAATAAATCATTATTTTTATCTTCTTTTGTTTTTTTATTCTCTTTTATACTTTTTTTATCAAAATTATTCATATTATTATCAATTTTTTCATATTCTATTGATTTTTTATTTATAATATTTAATTGATTATTATTATCTTTTTTTGAGTTAAGAGTATTATTTTCATTTAAATTTTCTTCTTTATCACATGATTTTTCTTCTATAATTTTTATATTATTATCATCATTATTATCTTTATCCTCATTTTCTTCTTCTATTTTAAAACTTAAAGTTTCTTGATTTTTTACGAAATTTTCATTTTTATCATTATTATTTAGAATAAAATTTGTATTTAAAATTTCATCATTATTTTGAAAATATAAATTATTATCAAATTCATTTAAAAAATTTTTATCAACTTCTCCTTTTTGTTTAAAAAATTGATTACTTAATTCTTGTAAATCACTATTTTTTTTAAATTGAATTAATAATTCTTTTATTTCTTGAGTAATATATTTCATTGTAGTACAATCTAAGTCATTTTGAATACAAAAGTTAAAAGCTAATTCTTCAGGTTCTGAATCAGGATAAATTTTAATTTTATCAAATTTCCCATTTTCACATTCTAGTGTCATTATAAAAAAAGATTGTTCATTTTCTTTTAAATTTTCTTTATCATTTGAATCTAAAGAACTTTTATTATTAATAGAATTATCATAAAGATTTTTTCTTTTGTTTTCATTATGATTACTTTTATTTTCTTTTTTATTATTAAAATTGTTATTTACACTATTCATTTATTATTTAAGTTTAAATTAAATAAAAATATATTAAAATAATTCTCAAAGTTGATAAAAGATTTCGTAAAAATCATTGAGAAAAGCATTTTAAATAAATTTAGTTGTACTCATATTGATTTATTTCTTAAGGATATTTAAAATAAAAATTAAGAATGAAATATAGAATTAACATTTATTTCTAAAAAAAATATGAAAAAGATTATTAATCATTTAAATTACTTAAACATTGAACTCCATTTAGAGAATGATATTAAATTATTTATCAAATAAAATTATTTCTTAAACAAGAACTTATAAATTTTCAAATGTTTATTTGATAAAATATTTAGAATTTTTGAAAAAAATTTTTTAAAAATTGTATAAAAAAAAAAATATGGAAGAACATTCTTTTACATTAAAAACTTCAGAAAATTCTTCAGAAAATTTCGACTTTTCAATAATTACAGAATCAGAATGTACATCAAAGACTTTTGGAACAGAAGAAATAAAACAAAAAGGTTATTATTGTTTAATATGTGATCCTCAAAAAAAAATAAAATTATGTAAATATTGCTTTTTAACTTGTCATGAAAAATGTAGAAATAATAATGATAAAGATTATTGTTCAATAAATAAAGAATGTCAAATAATTTCTCCTATGATAAAATTTGCATGTGATTGTGGGATTAAAATGAAGCATATTCCAAATAAAAGTATTTCTAAAGAAAATAATTCATGTCCTATGTTTTATATTGATAAAAATTTTAGTAATGGTAAATCTTTTTATTGTGAAGAAGAAAAAGAATTTTTATGCTCATTTTGTTATTTTATGTGTCATAATAAATGTTTAAGTAAATTAACAGATAAAGAAAATGTTAAAAATAATTGTGAATGTTCTAACAGAATACATACTAAATTTAATGAATTTATTTTTCAAATTCCTTTTTTTGAATATCAAGCCAAAATGAAAACTAAATTTTGGCCTATTCAAATTATTAATCTAATGTTTGAAAAAGGAATTTTTGATAATTTATCACAAAATTTAAATAAAATAATTTTAGAATATAATCCTAAAATTCCTTTTGAAAAAGATCAATATTTCCCTTATTTATTAGAAAATTTGACAAATATTTTTAATAGGAAATTTAAAACTTATTATTATCAAGAAAGGTTTTATAATATTTTTCCTTTTGAACCTTTAATTAAATTTTTCAAAGAAATTAATGGTTATACTAAAGAAATGATAATTGTAAAATTTAGATTAGTATATATTATTTTATTTATTCATTTAAAGAAAGATTTTGAGAATTATAAAATATATACTTCTGTTGATTTTATGATTCCTTCAATAATTGAAAGAATAATTTATAAAAAGTTTATATTTTCAAAATCAACTTATACAAAAAAAATTCATGAAAAATACCATTTTAAGAATTTTGATTCTGGAATAATAAAACAAATTATTTTACATGATTTAATTCCTTATTTAGAATATGGATTTGAAAAAAATTTAATTAATTTGTTAGAATATCCTGAAGAATTGAATTTTTCTTTAAAATTTATTTGTTTTGGATTAAAGCAAAAATTGCTATTAATAGATGATTTAGAAAAATTAATTAAACAAATATATAATATATTTAAAAGATTTTATAATTCAATTTTAAAATTTAATAATGAAGAACTAATTGATATTTGTTTAAATGCTTTTATAAGTTTTATTGAAATTTTTTATATAATAGGAGTAGATTATAATGATCAAGTGATTGAAGAATATTTTGATACAGGTAAATTTAATCATAGTTTTATTCATGTTAAAAGTCAACATGGGAAATTATTATTTCAAATGGTTTTAAAAGCCTCTATATTAATTTCAAGACATTATAATATAATTTCAAATGTTAATGAAACTAAAAAAAAATTTTTTAAAGAAAAAGAAGGAAAAGAATTAGAGTTTTGTAGAGAATTATTAAAAAAAAGAAGAATAAATCTTAATGAAATTACTTATAAAAAGCCTGAGAAAGGAATTTTCAAAGAAAAAACTTTAAGATTATTTCATGATTGTTTAAAACTTTTTTCTATTAGTGATAATAATTATTATAATCAAATACAAAATTTAACAAAAAAAAGTATAATTAATTATTATATTTTAAATGAAATCATTTCTGGATTTTCATTTAAACGAGAACAAAAAATAAATAATTTTCTTTTTGAATTCAATTTTTCTTTGAATGGATTATTACAAAATTATTTTTTAAATAAATATACTCAAGAAGATAATTTATCAATTCCATTAATTTTTATTAATGAATTAATTAACTTTGAAGAATATATAAATGAACATTTAAATGAGTATTTAAATGACCAAGAAGATAGTACAGAATATAATTATAAATATATTCAAAGGTTAATTGATCGATATGGTCATATTAATTCTTTTCTTTTTCAAAATGAAAGAAAATTTAATTATTCAAAATTGATTAATCAAATGTGTTTATCTAATCTTGAAGGAATTTTATTAAAAATTTTAATTGTATTTAGTGATAGAAGATTTCCTAAATATTTAAATTATGAACTTTTAGAAAGAGTACTTTCAATTTTATCTTTATATCTTATGTCTAATTATGGAATAAGATACTTATTAGTTGGAAAAACACTTTCAAGATTAAATAAATTATTTCATCGATATTTATTTAATTTTTCAAATGAAAAAAGGAAATTTTGTTCAAAATGAAAAATA
>JAEEGI010016612.1_pt1 | contig 15178 bp, 13 predicted proteins | sample 8958751 | NCBI WGS metagenome assembly JAEEGI01 (sample SAMN16246545, study PRJNA631951) | gut metagenome | biome: gut microbiome; feature: rumen; material: KS-attached | host: Bos | place: Iran: Karaj | collected 2018-10
CGTAAATTTGTAAGATTAAACATCTATGATACCCAGAAAGATACATTACTGCTGGTTCGGCCGTGGCCCCATGCCTCCGATGGCCCTGAAGTGCATCGAGTCGTGGCATCGGTTTATGCCTGATTACGAGTATAAGTTGTGGAACGAGGGCAACTTCGATGTCAATTCCGTCCCCTATGTCAAAGAGGCCTACGAAGCCCGGAAATTCGCCTTCGTTACGGATTATGTCCGCCTTTATGCCCTTTACACGGAAGGGGGCATCTATATGGATACGGATGTCGAGGTTTTAAAACCTTATGACGATTTGCTGGGATTGAGCGGTTTCACGGGGTATGAAGGGAGCAAGTATCTCCCCCCTGTAACCGGAACGATGGCCAGCGAGGCCGGCGGAGAGTGGGTGAAAGAGCAGTTGGCGGCTTATGATGGTGCTCATTTCCTACTTCCGGATGGATCCATGGACATGAAAACCAACACGGTCCGGATTTCCGAAATCATGAAAGCCGGTGGCTTCAAGCAGGATGGAAAGAAGCAGGTGTATAAGGGTATGCATATTTTCCCTGTTCAGTATTTCTGCCCTCGCCAGACGACGGGAGAGTATCTTCTGACAGCGGACACGTATTGTGACCATCATTTCTTGGGCTCCTGGAGCGGAGGCGGCGGAAAGCGGAAGTCGTCTTTGGCAAGGCTCATCGGCCAGAAGAATATGACGCGTCTCATCAAATTGAAAAGAAAGATATTCGGATAGGTATGGTTCCTTATTTCCCTCAAAAAATAGCCCATCGGGCCATATTGGTCTATTTGATATCCCTGTCTTTGGTATCCGTCTTTTATGTCGGATATATGATGCTTTGGGGCTATATCCTGCTCGGTATCCTTTGGGTGGCGGGTTTTTTCCTGCTGACGAATCGTTGGACGGAGACTTGGCGCGCAATCCCCGAGAAGGAGTTTGTCAGAAGAATCTTTTGGGTCGCAGTTGCGCTCCGGCTTGTTTGGGTGGTCGCATCGTATTACTATTATCTCGAGACTAATGGGCAACCATTCGAGTTCGGTGCGGCCGATTCACTCAGTTATCATGATGAAGCCGCTTGGTTGGCGGAATCGAACTGGTCATTCGTTTGGGACTACTATTTTGGGTCTTTTGGTGTTTCCGACATCGGTTATTCGCTCTACTTGACAGTCATCTATAAGATATTTGGTCCGGTCATCATAATTCCACGAATCTTTAAGGCATTCCTTAGCGCCTATACCTGTATTTTATTATATAAGTTGTCCCAGCGGACCTTTGGCGAGGATACCGGTCGGATGGTAGGTATCATGAGCGTTTTGATGATGAATCTGATTGTCTATTGCGGATATCATCTGAAGGAAACGGAGATGCTCTTCCTGGAGGTCGCGTTTCTGGAGCGGGCGGATTACATGTTCCGCCGTGAGAAAGCGAATCTTTGGCATATCCTCGTCCCCTCCTTGCTGGCACTCAGTATGTTTTTCTTTAGAACCGTTTTGGGGACGGTTGCCGTTTTTTCTTTTGCGACGGCGGTTTTGCTGATGAACACGCCTTCTATGAAACGGGGATGGAGAAGACTGGCCTTGATCGGTTGGGGACTCTTGTGTTTGCTGGTACTCAGCGGGGGAACCATCATGACGGAAGTCGAGGGCTATTGGGAGCGGAAGGAAGAAAACCTTGAAAGAAAGAGATATCAGCAAACAGTCCGAGGCAATCAGTGGGCTCAATATGCGACGGGGGCGGTGATGGCGCCGATGGTGTTTGTCCTTCCGTTCTCGACGATGGTCGATGTCGCCGGGCAATATGGCCAGCAGGAAAAACATGGCGGCAATTTCATCCGCAATTTCATGGGATTCTTTGCTATCATGGGCGTGTATGAAGCATTGCGCCGAAAGAAATGGAGGGATTTTGCCTTGATAGGCTCTTTTGTGATTGCATACCTGGGTATCGTTTCTGTGAGTGGATACAGTAATTCCGAACGATTCCTACTCCCGGGTCTGCCGGGACTGATCATGATTTGGGCTTATGGCATTTCCACGTTGCGCAAGAACACTTTCAAATTGCTTGTTCCTTGGAGCCTGGTTGTAGTTGTCATGGAGTTTGCCTGGGCTTACTTTAAACTGGGAAGCCGGGGTCTTTTCTAGATGAACGCCAAGTATTATCCTCTGATCAAGTTGGGACGCTGGGCATCTTTGATGAAACGGCGCTTCACCCTTCCGGTCAAACTGTTCACCTCCGGCATCCTGCGTTCGGAGTCCTATTATCCCGAAATGCCGCAGAAGAGCAAGTTTCGGATGGCCCTGGATCAGTTGGAGCATATCTGGAAATACGGAAACTTCGAGCGATACTATTCCCCGTATGGACTGGACATCAAGGGATTCCGTGACAAAGATGAATATCTGGACGACAGTTGGTTCCTTTGGAAATGCGCCATGCTGAACACGGTCTTGACGGATCACGATTATACCTGCATTCTTCGCGACAAGGAGTTGTTTGCGACGCTTTTGACGGAATGGGGATTTGAGACTCCGCATACCGTGGCCTGCGTCCGGACTCCCGAAGAGGCGAAAACCGTAACCAACATGCTCTTCGAGCGGGGTGGTAACTTCTTCTGCAAACCGCTGGATGGCCAGTGTGGTGGTGGAGTTTTCCGGTTGGATACAACTGTCGAAACAGATCGTGATTCCGTTTGTGAGAGACTTTCCCAAGGCGTATATCTAGTCCAGACCTGTGTTGTCCAGCATCCGGTGATGGACCGTATTTATGACAAGTCCGTCAATACTTTGCGTATCCTGACCATTTTGGACAAGGAGACTGGAAAAGCGGTTTCCGTTGCCGGAGAAGTCCGGTTCGGTGCCCACGGCAGCGTGGTGGACAACCTGGCGGCCGGCGGTGTCGCTGTCGGAATCGACCTGAAAACCGGACAGTTGTCTGAGTTCGGCATCTGCAAGAAAGGCGGAGCCAAACGGACGCCTTGCCATCCTGACAGCCAGGTCCTTTTTGCGGATGTACAGATTCCGTTTGTCCAGGAGGCTGTCAACTTAGCAGAAAAACTCCACGAAAAACTGTCCTCCATCCGTGTGATCGGCTGGGATATCGCCATTACTGCCAATGGCCCGGTTTTCATTGAGGGGAACGACAATCCGGAGATTTCGGGGTTGCAGACAGTGAACGGGGGATTGAAAAGACGAGTCTTAGATTATTTAGGTTAGTTAGTGTATTTGTGTTTACTGAGTAATGAAAGCGCAACAGTATGTCCCTATCATTGTTCTGAGAAAGATTAAATTGTTTTTCATCAGAATCAAGGATATAGTGACCTTGTTCAAATCCGGTCTGATCAGCGAAGCGTCCTGCTATCCGGAACTGCCGAGAAAAAGCAAGGCATCCCGGGCTTTTCAACTCCTTTGGTATCTTCTCAAGTATGGTGAAATCCTTTGGCAGTACAACCTTTACGGGTTGGATGTCAAGCCTTTCAAAGCGATGGATGAGTACATCGGGAATAAGGAGTTGATGTGGCGGGAGTTTGAGTACAACATCCTGAGGGCAAAGAATGACTATACAAACATCATGAGGGACAAACGCCTTTTCTACTTGTTCCTTCGCGCAAACGGGTTTAATACACCAGCCGTTTTTGCTTATTCGAAAGACGGAGTCATTTATCCTTTTGGCTGGCGCATGACGGGAGAATGGGACGTGGATTCTATCCCCGTCGATTCTTTCTTGAAAAAGACCGGCAGATACTTTTGTAAACCATACAATGGGAAATGCGGACGGGGAATATTCATCCTTCAAGTCAGCGATGAAATAAAAATCAATGGAGAGGTAGTTGATCAGGAGCATGCCATCGATTTCCTGTCTTCGGCCTTCAAAGATGAATACATCATCCAGGATGTTCTCGTCCAGCATCCGGAGATGTCGGCTTTGAATCCGAGTTCTGTCAATACCATCAGAATCATTACGGGGCGTAACAAGAAAACCAAACAAGTGGAATTTATAACCGGTTTCTTGCGTATTGGCGGCAAAAAGTCAATGACGGACAATATGGCCGGTGGTGGAATGGCGGTTGGAATCGATTTCGAGACGGGGTATTTGAAGCATTATGGTTATTTCTTCGCAGATGGCGGTTCCCGGCGGATCGAAGAGCATCCCGAATTGAAGATTCCGCTTGAGACGATTCAAGTTCCACATTTGAAAGAAGCAATCCAAACGTCCATTGAATTACATGAAAAACTGGACGATTTGCAAATCATAGGCTGGGATGTCGCAGTTACGGAAGACTCCGTTTCATTCATCGAAGGGAATGACAGTCCTGGGCTGTCCCAGTCCAACCATGGCCCCAAACGTCGTGTTATAGATCAGTATATATAATTCCCCGATATGAAGATCGCGCTTATCAAAGAAACGAAGTTTCCGGTTGACAATCGTGTTGCCTTGTCACCCAAGCAGGTGGCAGAATTGAATAAGAAGTTTCCGAATCATCAAATCGTTGTCCAGTCGAGCGATATCCGTGCTTTTTCCGATGATGAGTATCTGGAGCAAGGCGTCAGTGTCGTCAGCGATGTGTCTGATTGTGATTTGTTCTTCGGGATTAAAGAGGCGAAACTGGAGAGCCTGATTCCCAATAAGCAATACTTCTTCTTTGGCCATTTCGCCAAGATGCAGGAGTACAACCGGCCTTTGCTGCAGACATTGATGCGGAAAGGGATTACTTTCTGCGACTATGAGTATCTGGTGGATGACAACAATATCCGCGTATGTGCTTTTGGATGGTGGGCAGGTGTTGTCGGTGTGTACTATACTTTGCGCGGCTACGGCATTAAGTATAATCTCTTTGATTTGCCTAAACCGGATCAGCGGTTTACTTTGGAGCGATTGATCGAGTCCCTGAAAAAGATTGAACTGCCTAAAGTCCGGTTGCTGGTCACGGGTGCGGGCCGCGTTTCCCATGGAGCGCAACATGTATTGGACGCCATCGGTGCCAGAAGGATGGAGGAGATGGAGTATCTTTCTGATGAGACGGTAGATTCTTTGTCATATTGTGTGGCTGATATCGACCGTCTAGTAAAACGTAAGGACGGTGCTCCTTTTTCCTTCAAGGATTTCCTGGGCAATATGCATGCTTATGAAAGCGACTTTCTGCGCTGGGCACAGAAAACAGATGTCCTGCTTTGTTGTCACTTCTGGGAACCGGAGGCCCCGGTCTATCTTTCAGAGGACGATCTGCGGAGTGAGGATGTCCGTATCCGCATGATTGGCGATGTGACTTGCGACATCCAGGGCAGCGTCAAGTCAACGATTCGCTCCAGCACGCACGATGCCCCGTATTTTGACTATAATCCTTTCAGCGAGCAGGAGGAATCGGCGTTCTCATCCAGTAAGAATATCTCCGTTATGGCTGTTGATACTTGCCCTAACGCATTGGCAATGGATACCAGTGAGTACTTTGGCGAAATGCTGACCCGGCATGTTTTCGAGCCGATATTAGCAGGAGTTACCTCTGATGTGATTAATCGGTCTATGATTCTGAAAGATGGGAAACTTACTGCAAGATTTGAGTATCTGACGGAATTCGCTCGGATGGATTAGTATCAAAGAGTTTTGAAGTGATGAATCTTCTCTTTTGTGGAGACATAATGCCCGGTGGCGTATTGCCCTTTCAGGAGCGGTATATATCTTCTGAATTATTGGAGTATATGCGATCATTTGATTTTCGCATCGGAACTCTTGAGGCAGCCATAGGAACTAATCTGCCGTTTGACCCTGTAAAGATGGGGGGACGGCAGAATATTATTTATGCCCGCAACGAAGACTTCTTCCGGATTAAGGAGATGGGGTTTGATGTCGTATCCCTTGCTAATAACCATGTTTGGGATTTGGGAGAGGCGGGTCTTAAAAACACCATACAATTGCTGGAAGAGAAAGGTATCAAGTACTGTGGTGCCGGTATGAATGCGGCGGATGCTGCGAAACCAGCGGTCATTGAGAAAGATGGGAAAAGAATTGCTATCCTTGCCTATTGCATGTTTGGCAATAAGTATCTTGGCTACGTTGAATTGGCCAAGGATAATAAAGCCGGTGTCAATCCCTTGATAATTGGGAAAGTAAAGGAAGATATACGGAAAGCGAAACAGGAATATGACAAGGTAATCGTGATGCCTCATTGGGGACGGGAGTATCTGTGTGAGCCATTGTCTGAATGCATTCAGATGGCTAAACAGATGATTCGTGCTGGTGCGGATGCCGTTGTCGGCAGTCATCCACATCAAGTTCAACCGCTGGTTTATTTTAGAGGAAAGCCTGTTTGTTTCAGTTTGGGTAATTTCCTTTTCCCGGATTTCTATATGTATCCTCCTCGGCCGATCTGGTATCCTGATTCTGCCGAAGAAATAGAAGGACTGGAGGATGTTGTTGGGTATCCTTTCCCGATAGACAAACCGATTCGTCAAGTCTGGAATCCGGTCTCAAGGTTTGGGGGTATTATGGGAATAGAGATTGAGGAGAACACCATGAAAGTCAATCTTCGCTATGTGCACTCCTCAGATGATAATATAGAAACTCTTTCAGATCTTCCCACGGTAATTCAACATCAATTGAGTAAAGCCGATAGGGTAATTAATAACGTTCTAGTCAGGCTGCTTGTTTATACTCGCCGAAAAGTGCGTAATTTCGCAAAATAGTACTTTATTCATTTTACTCTCCATAAGTGCCTCGAAATGATAGATTTTTTCTCAAAATTACGCAAGACACTCTCCTTCTTGAAGCATAAAAAGAGATTTGTCAATTGTGATTCCTATTATCCGGAGTGTGAAAAGAAGACATCATTACAGGTTATTAAGGATCAATTGTACTTAATTTGGCATAAAGGAGATCTTGAGCCTTTCTATTATACGTATGGCTTTGATAGAAAGCAGATGACCAGAGAACGGATGGAAGAATACATCATCCCATATAGCCATTTTCAAAGCAGAATTAAACAGATAAACATATCTGGTTTCTTAACGGGTTTATTTATCACTGCCGACAAGTTCTATTATAATATCTTTTTGGAAAGATTTGGGATTCCAACACCTAGAATCTTTCTTTTTACTAAGAATCGGCAGGCACTATACGTTGACCCGAAGTTTGCAGTGAATACAACCTTGTCTGTGGATGCTCAATTAAATCAGTTGTTTAGTCATGAAATGGATGCATTCGCAAAGCCATATAATGGGGAACTAGGAAAAGGGTGTTTTTCGCTTCAGATTAATAAAGGGATTGTTTTCATTGACGGTAAAGAATCTTCCGTTGATGATTTGATTTCTTTAATCCTTTCTGCCAATTATTTGATTCAGGAGCGTATTTATCAGCATCCAAAGATGGCGGAATTAAACGGATCTTCTCTTAATACGATTCGACTTCAAACTGTGAGAGGAAAGGATGGGGTTGTACATCCGTTTGGCGCGGGGCTTCGAATTGGAAGATTGGGTAATACGATTGACAACTGGGCTAAGGGTGGTATTTTTGTTGGGATTGATATGGAAAAAGGAACGTTGCTGGATAGAGGTTTTATGAAGCCTCAATTTGGAACTTCCGTAAAAGAGCACCCGGATTCCCATGTTGTGTTTAATGGGTTTGAGATTCCATTTTACAAGGAAGCTGAGGCAATGGCTGTAAAACTACATTCTTTTTTGTATCGTTCCCATTCCGTGGGTTGGGATATTGCGATTACAGAACATGGCCCCGTCTTCATTGAAGGGAACAGTCTATGGGAAATCTCATTGGTTCAGGCCGTTCATGGAGGATTGAAAAAAGAGATTGGACACTATTTTGAATAATTAACTCGTATTATGTCGGTTAAATCAATGCTGAAGACTATCTATCATGCTGTGAAATTATCCAGGAAAATGCCTGCGTCTCAGCGAGTAAGAGTTTTCTTTGATTATTTGTCGCTATTCCGTTCCAAGGGTTTAACTTGGGATGAGTATTATGACTTCGAATTCGATAAACGAGATGAGGCTTTTAGGTCCAGTTTCTTAGGTATGAATGAGCAACGGTATTACCTGGATTATCTGAACCCGGTGAAGTATTTTTCATTGGCAAGAAATAAGTATCTGGCGCATAAGATGTTGGAGAATACAGGTGTTCGAAAGGCAGAGTTGTATTGCTATTATCAACCGGAGGCTCGATACATAACAGAGAATGGTGTAGCCAGTGATTTGAAAGGAGTATTGGGGATATTGAAGCAGAAGGATGTCCAATCTTGTGTAATCAAAAGGACCGAAGGCTCTCACGGAGATAGCGTATGGGTGATTAATAGTGTTAAGTATCAAGACGGAGATGCAATTCTTGTTCGGTTCGATGGCCAGGATCTTTTGCTGTCATCAGTTTTAGGAGAAGATGCACTGATTTTCGAAAGTGTGGTGTGTCAGACCAAACAACTATCGGCCTTTAACGGGTCCTCGGTGAATACTGTTCGTTTCATGACTACGTTATGGCCGGATGGATCCGCAAAAGTGATCGCGACATGGTTTAAAGTTGGTCGAGCAGGGAGATGTGTCGATAATGCCGGAAATGGAGGTAATGTGGATGCTGCCGTCGATGTCGAAACCGGTAGAATATATAATGTCGTGGAGTTTAATGGTTGGAGAAAAGACAAAGAGATAGAGTATCATCCTGATAGTGGAAGCAGAATAGACGGTGTGATTATCGAGAATTGGTCGGCTATCAAGGAAGAGGTGCAACAATTTCAACAGGCCTTCCCATATTGTAAGGCTGCCGGCTGGGACATTGCTATCACGGACGAGGGCCCAGTTGTCGTAGAGGTTAATGACTTTTGGGACCGAACAGGACAGTATTTTATTAAAATGGGCTGGAGAAAAGAAATCAGAGATTGTTTTTTGGCTTGGAAAAAGACCGGAAAGGAATACACAATGTATCGTCAGCCCAACGAATTGGATATTAACCATTTGATTCAAATTTCGGCACATGAGTGAAATTCGTCTTTTTTTCGCTGGAGATTTTTGCTCTAAACCTTCAACCTCCCATATTTCTGTTTCTGATGAATTAAAGGACCTTATTCATTCTTGTGACATAAGTGTAATCAATTTTGAGGTGCCACTCAAACCAGAGGTTGAATTGCCACCTCAACCGAATGAGCGTTTTTGGCAAAATGATGATGTCCCCGAGTTCCTGAAAGGCTTGGGGTTCACTGTTTTTTCTATGGCCAATAATCATGCATTTGATTGGGGTGACGCTGGCTATTGGAAGACTAAGGCGGCATTAGGGGATCAAGCATTTGGCGCAGGGTCTTATGATGAAGCGTATAAAGTGAAGGTTTGTGACGTAAATGGAGTGAAAATCGGTTTTATGGCTCTCACTTATGCCGCCTATACTGGTGTGTTTGATGATGTCATGCATCAAGATGGGCTCGGATGTGCGTATATTCATGATCTTCGAGTCAATCACGATATTGTTCAAGCAAAAAAACAGTTGGACTATCTTTTCATCTTGCCTCATGACGGCATTGAGTATATTGATGCCCCTCTTCCCGAAACTGTGGCTCGATATCGCGACTTTATTGATTGGGGTGCTGATGGAGTGATTGGAAGCCATCCCCATTGCCCCCAGGGATGGGAAGATTATAAAGGGAAGCCTATCTTTTATAGTTTAGGGAATTTCTTTTTCAATAGCAAGGAGGATACATCGTATAGAGCATGGAATAGACCTCATTGGTATGAAGGGCTGTGTGTGGAGATGACGCTGAGTGGCGGATCTGTCTCTTATCGGGTTATTAATTCGAGAAACATCGATAATGTTTCACTTACGATTGATCACGATGATTGCAGGAAAGAGCATAATGCATATTTATCATCTTTTCTTGCTGATGAGAAAAAATACTGTGCTTATCTGAATACTCGTTGCCAAGATTTATCGAAAAAAAGAGAATTACCTATTATCGACGGCGTTTTTCATTTTAACAAACTCTCCTTTAGAAGGTTAATGAGGAATTGGGCGAAGATTCTGCTGAAAAAGAGTGATTCCATCGATTTTTCTTTGTTTACAATGCTGAAAGATGACACAAGGAAAAACGTTCTTTTACGATATCTTAGAGAAGAAAGGTGAACGCAAAAAAAGCGAGAATCGCTTTTGTTTTAGAAAAATGGCTCGTTGGTTCATGATATTCCAATTCTATTCCTTTTATGAACAGAGGTAAAAAAGTGATACTGCATATCATTTGTGACAGTATCCAGTTCGATAATGTTTATCTTCCTTTTGAGGAAATGGAGGGGTATGAAAACCGGTACCTTTTTAAAGACATTGGAGTTGACAAATCCCAACTAAAATTCATTCGTCATACCGATAAAGTCATCTGTGCTAAAACATTAGGTGAATGGGGCGAAATTATCAGTAACTCAGAGAACGATATTATCTATTTTCAAGGCTTATGGAAGTCTTCCTTGAAAGCCATAGATTACATTCGTAAGGACATGGTCGTGATGTGGTGGTGTTTTGGCCAGGAGATTTACGATAACGAGTATGGATGGGCGCCGCTTCTGCCAATAAGACTATATAAACCGAGAACATATTTGTTTGTTCTAAGGCATTCCAAAACGGTACGTTCTCTTTTGTCTAAAAGTGTGTCATGTCTCTCCCCGCATCTATTTGATGCTTTACAGAGCGTTCGCTATCATATCCAAGGGAAGAGAAAGATTCATAAAGAGATGTTAAGCAGAATTGATTATGCATTTACACCACTTCCCATTGAATTGGACGAGATGAAAAAAAGACACCCTTATTTGAAAGCGAAGCCTTTTACATTAAGAAGATTTACGGCTCAAATTCCTTTTCACTTTCACGAAGAACCGGGGCATATTCTTTTTGACCATTCGGCGATGTCGAACAACAATCATCTTGATTTATTGCCTAGAGTTAAAAAACTGCACTTGGCTGGAAGGACTGTTTATATTCCTTTGAGTTATGGGAATCGATATGTGGCAGATTATATGAAGCAGCATGCGTCTTTTGATGGTGCTGAAACACAGGTGCTTACCGAAGTTCTTTCAAAAAGCGAGTATTTGGATTTGCTTTGTAATTGCAGCCATGCATTGTTTGGGACAATACGTCAATCTGGTCTTGGGAATGTAAACATACTGCTTCGAAAAGGTGTGAAGGTTTTCTTCTTTGAAGATAGTATGATGTATAAGCATTTTAAACGAGAGGGATTCTTTGTTTTTTCCATCGAGAAGGATCTCAATGATGTTAGTATCTCAACACCTTTGCCTTATGAGATGGCCCTACATAATTACAACTTGTTTTATGAAAAAATAGGGACATCCAATAGAACATACCAACAACATTTTGATAGTTTATTTTGCTCCTAGTTAATAGATGGGTTCCTTAAGTTTTTGGGAGAAGATTATTTCGATTCTTTTAGTCTCTCTCGTTTCCGCGTGTCATAATGAGGCGCTTGACCCGGAGGATGATGGTACTCCGTCAAGCACGGTTACGAAGTTAAATAGAAATGTTCAGGGACTTCGGGATATAGCGAACGCTTGCATGAATGCCGATAGCATTGCCTTTTTCAATATTGAGTTCAATGAAGATGGCAGTGCTCAGTATTTTTTGCGGATGAAAGAAGGAGGAAGTATTGAATTATTCAGCGAGATTGTATCTGATGAGATTCTAGTACCGGAGTTATCAATGAATCGTGTGGGTGAGTTATTTTATTGGACAGTAAATGGCAATTATCTGGCAGATTCGGATGGAAGAGTCTCTGTGACAGATGTCTCGAAGCCGATTTCTTTCATTTACCGTAATGGCTCAATTCTCTGTAGAATCAAGAGAGCTGTAGTCGGGGAGTATCCCGCTACTAGAGCAGAGTATCTTTCGAAGGATGTCGCTCTTGAATATGACCATGATAATAGCGCATTCACAATCCGTTTATCATCGGGTTTAAGAACCTCTTTGCCAACGGTTTCCAAGTTCCGCATGTTGGATGAAATCGTGCTGAACAGGTCTTTTTATAAGGATGTTTTTCTGGATGCCGGAATTGTTCTTACATCTCGGAAATCACTTGCGGCAGCAGAATATTTAAACTTGTCACTGGAGGGGATCAGTTTACCCTATTCCAATCCCAGTAAAGAAGACAAAGCGTTGCAGGACGCGATTATCTCCGGAGAACCTGTGGACTTGAATGGGCGCTTGCTTTATCCGGACGGCCAGCCGAGATATAAACTACTATTTGTAAATGGGGGGACTGCTACATCTCATGGGCAGTATTTGGGGAAATCCGGAGTGGCAAATATGCGTGCCTTCGTGAAGAATGGCGGCAGTTATGTTGGGACGTGTGCAGGGACTTTTCTGGCCGCCAACGGTTACGATGATACCCCAAACTATCCTTATTTTTTGTCGGTGTGGCCTGGCTTGACGCAACATACTAAATTGCACAATAAGCGTTTCGGAATATCCATAGAGGAGAATAGTCCTTTGCTTCGCTATTTTGATTTCGGTGGCGATCATTATGTGGATGAGGTGCGTCATAATAACGGTGGATTCCCGTTGAGTCTCCCAAAAGGAACAGAAGTGTTGGCTCGGTATGACTATCCTAAGGATGAACGTGTTAATATGCAACCGAATATCTGGGCTTATAAGGAAACGCTCTTGACCGGACGCGTTGTTTTGGAAGGTTCTCATCCTGAGGAAGTCAAAGACGGAGAGCGGCGTGATTTAACTGCTGCAATGATGCTTTATGCCATGGATGGTGTCGGAGTGACTACTTTGAAAGGGTATTTGAAGAATGGTGAAGAGAGGGTGATGAACAAGAAATCAACGGACAATAAACCGGACTATACCTGTATTGGAGACCTTCAGACGCATCATTTTGCCGCATATATCCCTTCGGATGCCAAGAATGTCCGGGTGGAATTGAAGAGTTCCAGCAATTGCGATCTCGCGTTGATGATGAGCCAGGATTCCTTCGCCTTCGCCGATGTTGCCGAATATAGTTCTTCCGTCCCTGGCGCAAATCAAAAGTTATCATTTCCTACTATTCGAGAGGGGCTTTGGTTCATTGCCGTGCAGTGTCTGACTACTGTTACAGTCACGGAAACCGACTATGGGCAGGCATACAGTGGCAAGACCGAGGTTTTGAACGGTGTGCCGTATAGGATTATGATTAGTTGGGAATAAGTGTTACCTTTGTAGGTTATGAATACCGTAGGCCTCCCCATCTCACACAAGGAGAACGAGCGCAGAAGGGCGCTCGTTCCGCAAGACATCTGTCAGATCAAGCATCCGGAAATGATTTTCATCGAATCCGGCTATGGTGACGTTCTCGGCTTTTCGGATGAGGATTATCTGAAAGCCGGTGTCCAGGTATGCAGCCGCGAAGAAGCTCTTTCCAAGGATATCGTCTGCGATCCCAAGGCGGGCGACGCCGAGTATCTGGACAAGTTGAACGGCCAGATTGTTTTCGGATGGATGCACGCCGTGCAGAACCGGGACATCACGGATGCCATCATCAAAAGCCGGCTTACGGTCTATGCCTGGGAGGATATGTTCGAGGATGGCCGGCATTCGTTCTGGAAGAATAATGAGATTGCCGGCGAGGCGGCCGTGTATCATGCCTATATGTGCCACGGTGTGTTCCCGTATGGTTCCAAGGCGGCTGTCCTGGGGCGGGGGAATACCGCACGCGGTGCAGCAAAGGCCTTGAATTATATGGGAGCGGAAACTACCATGTACGACCGCAGGACCGAGCATTTGTTCCGGTCTGAGTTACCCCAATATGATGTGGTCGTTAACGCAGTTCTCTGGGATACCACCCGGAAAGACCATATCATCTATCGGGAGGACTTGAAGCGGATGAAGCGTGGAGGTCTTCTTATCGACATCAGTTGCGACCGGTGCGGTGGCATCGAGACCAGTATCCCGACGACCATCGACAATCCGACCTATGTGGTGGACGGCATTGTCCACTATGTGGTGGACCACACGCCTGCCCTGTTCTGGAAGACGACTTCCGATAGTCTCAGCAAAGTGTTCGTCCGTTTTATCGACGAACTGATTGAGGGGAAGCCTGGGGAGGTCCTTCAGAAAGCGAACTGTTTCTGCAAGGGTGAGATCCTGGACCGTAGAATCATCGATTTCCAACACAGATAGTTATGGCCAACAATCATAGGACGGTGGGCAGTGTCATCAAGGGTGTCTGGATTCGATTCTGGTCGGTCATTGCACCGATTACTTTTCCCGCCCAGGTCACAACCTTCATCCATCGGTTACGCGGTGTACACGTGGGGAAGGGCTCCAAGATCGCCCGGAGCGTGCTCATCGACGACTCTCGCCCTGACCTGGTTACCATCGGCAAGAATGTCTGGGTGACGGCCGGCTGCCAGTTGCTCTGCCACCAGCGGGATTTGTCGGAGTATAAAGTGGGGGTGCCGGTCATGGACCTTCCGCTGAAATATGCCCCCATTGTCATTGAGGACGGGGCCCATATCGGAATCGGCAGCATTATCATGCCCGGCGTCACCATCGGCAAAGGGGCGGTCATCGGGGCCGGATCCGTCGTGACTAAGGATATTCCGCCCTATTGTGTCGCGGTCGGTGTTCCGGCCAAGGTTATCAGAAAGTTCGAAGAATAAGGGATGAGAATCTGGATTGACATTACCAATACCCCGCATGTCAATGTCCTGATGCCCATCATCCGGCATCTTGAGAAGGACCACGAATTGATCTTCACTGCCCGGGATTTCTCGGAGACCCTGCCGCTGCTGAAGAAGAACGGGATTACTCCCATCGTGTACGGGAATTATAAAGGAAAGAGCCGTGTCAAGAAGATGATGGGACTGCTGGGCAGGATGTGGACGATGCTGTTCAAACTGCCTAAGTTCGATCTGGCGTTGTCGCTGGGCGGGAACTATACTTCCGCTATCGCATTCTTGCGGGGAAAGAAGTCCATCGTATTCAGTGACAACGACATCTCCTTCAAGTTCTTCTCCTTCGCGATGGGGAGTTACTTCATTTTCCCGTACTATTTCAAGTATCAGAAGGTTCAGAAAAAGTATCGCATCAAGGATTCACAGATCAAGACGTTCAACGGCTTCAAGGAGGATATCTATATCGCGGAGATTGAGCCGGATTCCGCTTTCCCGGAGCAACTTCATTTCCGGGATTTCATCACCATCCGAGCGGAGA
>JAEEGI010016613.1_pt1 | contig 15178 bp, 5 predicted proteins | sample 8958751 | NCBI WGS metagenome assembly JAEEGI01 (sample SAMN16246545, study PRJNA631951) | gut metagenome | biome: gut microbiome; feature: rumen; material: KS-attached | host: Bos | place: Iran: Karaj | collected 2018-10
ATTCCATTAACTATTAAAAAGCATGTAGAACAATTTTTAATTGATCAAATATATTTAAAAGAATATACTTTAGCTTTAAATTCTTTAAAATCAATAAAACGTAGATTACATGATTCATCTAAAATTTTTAATGGAAAAATCATTGAACATTGTGATAAAGATAAAAAAAATGAATATTATATTCATTCCTGTGGAAATAGATTTTATATTAATAATTATAAACCTGTTGTTAATTTTCAAAATTTTCAAGAACCAGAAAAAAAAATTGACAGTTTTTTAATTTGTATTGATTGTAATATGATATATAAAAGTAATTTAATTAAATTCCATTGTAATGAAAAAAACATTGATTTTTACTCTAAAATTTATACAGAAGGAAAAGAAAAAGAATTACCTTTTGCAACATGGAAAAAATATCATTGTAATGCAATAATAAATGATACAATGAAATGTCCAATTTGTAAAAAAAGTTTATTATTCGACAAAGAAAAAGAAAAATTAATATGTAAAAAATGTAATAAAAAAGTGAATCCAAAAAAAATAACTTGGAAATGTTTAATATGTAAAAAAGATTTTACTTCAGAAGCAAAAGAATATAATAATTTAGAATATAAAAATATAAAATTATGTGTAAAAGAAGTATTATTAAATAAAATAAAAGCTAAACCTGAGAAAATTGTATGTAAATGTAATATAGATATTAATTCAATTATATTTTATCATAAACCTTCATGTTCAGGTGAATTATATATTGGAGAAATGGATAATAGAAAAATAGTAGTTTGTAATAAATGTGATTCTTTAGGTTATTATGAAAATTATATTTGGACTTGTCCTCATTGTCAAAAAAGATTTAGAATAAAAAAAGATAATAATAAAATTTATCAAACTGAAAATAATCAAAAAAATCATGTAAATAAATTAAAAAGTAATTATGAAATTATTTATCGTTCTGGAATTAAAATAAAATCACCTTTATTAAAAAAAGGAAGATGTGAATCTTCAAGTCCAGATGATAATAAAAATAATCAAAGAATTTGGAGATCTTCAAATAAAAGTTTTTTAATGAATTATCTAAAAAATCAATATTCAAATAATGAACTTTCATCCTTTGCAAGAAAATTTAATTCAAGATCTCCTTTACAAATATTAAGAAATGGTTTAAATGATGGTAAAAATTTAAAAGGTGATTTTGATAATTGTGTTTTAAAAGAAGAAGATGAAAAAGAGGAAAATGATGAAATTTTATTTAGAAAAACTGAATCTAATTTATTTAATATGATTATGGGATATAATTTTAATCGAGATAAATCTAAAGAAAAAAATAAGGGTATTTCACCAAATAAAAATAATTATATTAAAGGAAATAAAAATTCAAATAAATTTTCTACTTCTACTTCAGAAAATTCAATAAGTGAAAAAGATATTAAATCCAAAAATGAAAAAGAAGAAAATAATAAATTTACAGAAGATAAAGAGAAAGAAATAGAAAAATTAAATGAATTAGAATTTGATATAAATAATTTAGAAATTAAAGAACAAATAGGAGAAGGTTCTTTTGGAAAAATATTTAAAGTAATATCACCTTCAGGAAAAATATATGCTTTAAAAAAAATAATGACATCAAAAAAAGAAGATATTGAAGATGTCCAACATGAATATAATATATTAAAAGAATTAAAAAAATGTTCCAAAAGATATAATTTAATAAACATATATAATATGCAAACTAAACAATTAGATCCAACAACTTTTGTATTATATGTTATAATGGATTTAGCATCTCGAGATTGGGAAAAAGAAGTTTTAGATAGAGGAAAAAATAAAAATTTTTATGATGAAAGAGAACTAATAAAAATATTAAGTGATTTAGTAAGAACATTTGCTCAATTACAAAGAATGAATATATCTCATAGAGATATTAAACCTCAAAATATATTATATTTTGAAGAAAATAATTCATATAAATTATCTGATTTTGGAGAAGCAAAAGCATTAATAAATAGTTGTGAAGTAACTGCCAAAAGAACTTTAAGAGGAAGTGAATTATATATGAGTCCTTTATTATTTAAAGCAATGAGAAATAAAAGAGTATATATTAAAGAAGTTAAGCATAATATATTTAAAAGTGATGTTTATTCTTTTGGTTTATTAGCTCTTTTTGCTGCTGCTCTTAATTATAATGCTTTATATGATATTAGGGAATTAAATAGTAATTTTTCAGTTAGAGTTGTTTTAGAAAAATATCTAAAAAGACATTATTCTCCTGTTTTTATTGATTTGTTAGCTACTATGTTAGATGTTGATGAAAAATCTAGAATTGATTTTTTGGAATTGGAAAAAATATTTGAAGAATATGAAAATTGAATTTTATTGATTTTTGAAATATTTTACGTTTTTTAGTTATTGTTCATTTTTTTAATTAAATTTTATAAATTTTTTTCATTTGTTTTGAATTTTTTTAATATTAATTACCATTTATAAAATAAATACGATAACCTAAAGAAATTAATTAAATTCCTATTACACTATATAGATATTATTTTGTTTTTTAGATATTAATCAAGAAGATAATTTTTTCAATCGTTTTTTTGTCTAAAAAGTACAAAACAAAATAAATCACAAAACAAAATCAATAAAAATTACAATTATAATTAAAATATTTCACAAGTTTCACAAAAAACATCTTCTCCATCAAATTCTTTTTTTGCTTTAAAAACATTATTCTTATTTTGTTCTTTATAACTAACAACATCAATAATTTCAATTAAACTAGATTCAAATTTTTTAATTTTTTTATTATTTTGTTCACTCATACATTCACTATCTTCTTCATTTTCGTTAACATGTAATAAAGCATCATCAGCAAAACTAATTTTTTGCTTTCCTCCTTTTTTTATTATTTCTCCAAATATATCTTTTCTTATTTTATTTGCACTTTGAAGTGATAATATTGGAGCACTCATTGTTTTTCTGGGAGGTTTAAAATTTACTCTTTTTTTTGGAGCCAAATTTAAAATTTCATTTCTTGGTGTATTTATTGCTGTTTCATTCAATGTTGGTGATTTTGAATCAGTACTCATTTTATTATTTATTGTAAATGTTTTATTTATATATAGATTAATAAAAATTCCATTATATATAAATAAATAAAAACATCACAATATTTTGTATAATGAAAAAATATAAAAATAAATAAAAAAAAATTAATAACGAAAATTCCTTATATCATATTCCAAAACCCATAATCTCAAAAAAAAGAAAATCCTTTTCTCGATTTAAAAATTTTAAAAACAATAAAAAAAATTAAATTAAAATTAATAAATCCTTATTTCAAACCGATTGAAAAAAAGAGTATTTAACAATCATAAATATCAGGTAAAGGTTTAGGAATATATTCAACTCTATAAGTAGTATCACCTTGAAAAGGTAATTCTCCAAAAGGAATATTATTCTTCATTAAATTAGGGTCTTTCCCATAAGTAGTTTCCATTCCAAGTGGAATATAATTAGCTTCATAAGTACTTTTATTAACAGGATCTCCATACCCTAATTTATAATGAGTTTTTTTAAGATCATCAATTAATCCTTTTCCTAAACCACCTCTAGCTTTCAAAGCAGCATTAGGATCATATTTATAAGCATCACCGAAAGTAGTAGTATAATCAGGAATATTATCACCTAAACCCCAATGTGCATTTTTTATATCTTTAACTAAATCTCCCATAAAAGGATTTCCTTCAGCTTTCATAGGAATATAATTTGCTTTAAATTCTGTTTCCCATTGTCCAGGACCAGACCATACTATATTTGATTTATATTTTGGTATTTTTGCACTTTCAATTCTTTTTTTTGGAGTATGAGTCACATTATATGTTGTATCATAATTTCCAGTAAAGGGAACTTTCTCACCTATATCCCAATGAGAACCTCTTAGAAGTCTATCATCTAAAGGAGGATTTGCTGTTAAATCTTGAGGTGTATAATCTTGTAAATAAATTGTATTTAATTCATCACCATAGGGTACATTTCCTAAACCAAAATGATGTCTTCTTAAGTCAGTTACTAATTCTTTATCAAGTCCTGCTGGATTTATTGGCTTTTTCACATATGTATCACGATATATTGTTGATTTGGTAGGGTCGTCATCTCCAAATTTAAAATTTGTCTTTGCTAAATCTTTCCCATATGGATAAGGTTCTGAAAGCGGTTTAGGAACATAATCATGATTCTGAGTGCTCATCCAAGGAGCTTTATCAGAACCAAAATTATAATGACTTTTCTGTAATTCAGCAGTAGAAATATTAGCATCATTTTTCTGTAAAGGAGGTTTTTTAAATCTATCTTGATGTTCAGTTAAATAATCAGGATTATCACTTCCCAAAACATAATTAGTAGATCTTAAATCATTAGTCATTTTAGGTTGTTCCATACTTGGTTTCTTAATATATTCATCTTGATATTCAGTTTTTAAAGTTGGGTCATTACTCCCCATTGTAAAATGACTTCGACGCAGATCTGCCTTCACATCTGCATCCAGTTGAGCAGGCTTTCCACCTAATGCACCCAGGTTCTGATCACGAGCTGTAGTGTTGTAGGGAGTAGCGTAGTCACCAAATTTAAAGTGAGAAGCTCGGAGACCTGGAGCATGCGTCTTGTTAAATTCAAGAGGGTATTCTGGGTAGTCGTGTTTATATTGGGTTAGATAATATCCAGCTATTTTGACATGTTATATATTTTTTATTTTTACGTCTTGATCCTAAGGTGTAATGTGTTCGGCGGAGCTCATATGCGTTCTTTTTTGCACATGGGATACGCTCTTCTACTTTTGGAGTTATTATGTCTATCATGTTGATTTTATTTATTTTTTAATTTTTTAAGAAAATTAGAATATGATTATTGAGTTTATTTTTATTTATTTATTTGAATTTTAATATTTTAAAATGATTTATATATCACTAACCCTTACTTAAATATGAGAGAAAAAATTTAAATTTAAATATTAAAAAAAATGGATTATAAAGACGAATTAGATAAATATGAAAAAATAGAGAAAGTAGGAGAAGGAACATATGGAGTGGTATACAAATGTAAAAACAAGAAGACAAATGAATATGTAGCATTAAAAAAAATCCGTTTAGAGAACGAAGACGAGGGGATTCCCTCTACAGCAATTCGTGAAATATCAATATTAAAACAATTAAAGCACCCAAATATAGTAAGATTAGTAGATTTAATTCATGGTGAAAAAAAACTATATCTGGTATTTGAATATATGGAGCATGACTTGAAAAAATTTTTAGATTTAAACAACGGTCCATTATCACCTCCCTTAGTAAAAAGTTACTTATATCAAATATGTGCAGCAATAAAATATTGTCATTCAAAGAGAATATTACATAGAGATTTAAAGCCTCAAAATTTATTAATAGATAAAAACGGAGCAATAAAATTAGGAGATTTTGGTTTAGCAAGAGCATTTGGAATTCCAATAAAAACATTAACACATGAAATATTAACATTATGGTATAGAGCACCTGAAATATTATTAGGACAAAAAGAATATTCAACTCCTGTTGATATGTGGAGTGTAGGATTAATTTTTTTTGAAATGGCACATAGAAAACCATTATTTGCTGGTGATAGTGAAATTGATCAAATTTTTAAAATTTTTCAAATGTATGGAACTCCTAATGAAAAAACTTGGCCTGGTATTACTAAGTTACCTGAGTTTAAATTAACTTTTCCACAATTTAAAGGAAAAGGAATTGAAAGTTATAATAAAAACTTAGAATCTCTTGGTCTTGATTTATTAAGTAAAATGCTACAGTTAGATCCTTGTAAAAGAATTAGTGCTAAAGCTGCTTTAAATCATCCTTATTTTGATGATTTAGATAAAACACAGTTTGTTGCATAAGAAATTATATGATTTTTCTTTTTTTTGATAAAATGGATTTTTTTCAAGGTTTTTTGCTGAAAGAATTTTTTTATAATGAGGTTTCGTTATTTTTAAATTTAATAAAAAAAAAAATTAAATAAATTTTATTGAAATTTTATTCTTCCTTTTCATAAAACTTCATCAATAAATTTAAGCTTTAATATCCCAAATTAAAATTTCACTATAACTAGTAGAAAAAAGCATTCTCCCATTATGGCTAAATTTCAAATAATCAACAGAATCATAATGTCCTTTGAATATATCTAAATTAAATCCTGAAATATAACTTTCATCACTTCTAGTAACAAATAAAATAAGACCTTCTTTAGTTCCAATAGCAATAAAATGTTCATCATCACTAATATTCATAGAAAAAGGGAAATAATTTAAAGGAATACATTTAATAACTTCATTTTTTTGATAATTTCTAACCCAAAGAAATTGAAGACATTCATGAAAACATAATAAAATTCCATCAAAATGATTTGAAAATTGTGCTTTTGTCATATAATCACTTTTAAATTTACTTAAATTACCATACATTTCTTTAACATTATTATCGTCAGTTTTTAACATATGCATTTCAATCATATTAAATTTATCAATAGTATTTATTTCTATTTTATTATTAACTTTCTCAACTGAAAAAGTTATTATCGTTCCATCAGAATATGATGTTACAGCATATGCTTTTTCTGCTGAAATACTTTTACATTGTAAACTTTTGCAATATTGATTTTTTGGTATTGAAGATGGTTTTTCTTTTAATTCTGTATATAATACTGAAAGAGGTTCCCAATTTTGAACATCTATAACATATATTTTTTCTTGATGAGTTGATAATAATATTCCTTGGTAATTAAATAATAAATCAAAATTACTTATATCTTCATTTGGTATTTTTATTAAACCTAATGATTTTAATGTTGATATGTTAAATAATCTTAAATATGATGAATCATAATGGGATATTAATATATTTTCTTTTGGATTTAATTTACTTGAATCTGGATTTTGACCTAATTTTAATAATTGAAATTTTTGATCAAATGAATCCATAGTCCATGATCTTATTGTTGAATCTTTTCCACAAGAAATTAATTCACTATCACTTAAATCACATTCAATATATGGAATTTTACAATTTATATGTGAAGATATAATTTTAAAATTAGATTTTTTTTCAAAATTTACGAAAAATATAGAACCTACATCTGTTATTAATAAACCTTCATTTCCATTATTTGATATATCAATTGAAGTAATTGAAGAATCTAAGAATAATAAATTTGCTTTTTGATTTTCTAAAAATGAAAAAACATTACTCACTGATATTTTACTTTGATCAAATTCCCAATGATAAATAATAGGACCTTCACCAGCAGTAATAAAATGATTTCCAACAAAGTAAATTTTAGTAATAGGAAATTTACTAATAATATATTTTCTAATAAGAACTTTTTTCTCTTTATCAAAAATTAAGATATTTCCTTTATTAGTTCCAACAATAACAAAAGAAGTTTTAATTTGATCATAATAAGGAGATAAAGTTAATCCAGTAATAAATTCTCCAACTGCTCTTTCATTAGTTAAATCTTCAAAATTAATATGAAAACCTTCCATTTTTAAATTAGCATCCATTCTCCAAAAACTTAAAACATCCGAAGCAACTGTAATAAAATATAAAAATAAATCTTTAGTATCTTCACATATCATATCAATAGGAGAAAATTTAATACTTTTAGAATCAATAACAGTTAAATTTGCAAAATTCCATATACAAACTGATTTTTCATCCTTTGAACCTAATGATATCATATATTTTCCATTAGGAGAAATTTTAATTGTTTGAATTCCTTTAAAATGGAAATTTAATTTTTTCTTTAAAGTAAAATTATTTGTTTCATAAACTAAGATGGGAGCATATTCTTCCCTATTTACACATCCTACTCCAGCAACAATAAATTTACCATTTGGAGACATTGTTAAACAACTTAATTCATCTTTTGAATCTATTAATGTTATTTGTTTCCTTTCTCTTTCTTCAAAAAATTCTATTAATATTTTATTATTTACTGTATATGCATACCATTTATCATTTTTATTTAATATTAAATTATGCATTGAATTTATTGATAATCCCAAACTTAATTTTAATTTTAATTTATTTGATGTTATATTTGGTTCTACGTAATTTTCTATTTTTTCAGGTAAGTATTTTATATTATATAATAATTTATCTATTATTTCTTGATTTATATTTTCTTCATCTTCTTCATTTTCAGTTTCAAACTTCTTATATTGTTCTTGAGTTAAAGTAAAATCATTATTTGAAAAAGAACAATTTACTCCTTCTTTATCTTCATGAACAGGTAACATTGCAAGTTCATTACCTTTTATATTTTCATCAATTTTTTCTTCATTTCCTTTAGTAACAATTTCATAATTTGGATTTGTTGGATTTTCTAAATTATAAACTCTTTCCATATGTTTCATTCTAATATTACTAGTTAAATTATTTTCATTAATTTTCTGTTGTTTAATAGTTTTATTTGGATTATAAAATGAAGCGCCAGTAGTAGTAACTTTAGTAGTATTTAATTTTCTTGAAATATCTCTCATTAAATTAACATCAGTTAATTTTTCCATTTCTTGAGAAATTTCAGTTTCTGTAAAAGTAACATCACCTAAATAATTCCAAAAATAAATTCCTGAATTTTCACTAGCTGAAATTAATAAAGATTTATTTTCCATTAATATTATTGCTCTTACTCCTGATGCATGTCCTATAAATTGTTGATAAGATTGAAGTGGTTTAAATACCATTTTCATATCCCATATTTTAATCATTCCTTCTTCACCAGAACTAATTAAATATTTGTAATTTTTGCTTATAATAAATTGATTAATTTGATTAATATGAATATTCATTAATTCCTTAATAAAAATTCCTTCATAAGAAGATAAAGCATAAAATCTCACACAACAATTTTCTAAAACACAAGCAATTAAATTTTTATTAATTAAGCATACTTTTTTAATAAAAAAATTATTCACAGGAATTCTATTTTTCATACCAAAAGTATTAGAATTCCAAACAAGAGCACAATTACTTTCAGGTCCAATAGTAGCAAAATATTCTTTATCAACACTTAAACTTAAATCAGTATAAATAGCAGGAATATCAATTTTCAATAATTTAACTTGGATATGATTATTACTAGCATCATGAATACTCATATTTCCTTGAGCACTCATAGAAATTAAGAATTTATCATTTTGAATATACATTAAATTTTTAACTTCACTTTGAAAAGGTTTACATTCATATAAAATTTCTGTTTTTTCTAAATCAAATATTTTTATGATACCAGAGGCAAATCCACAAGCAAAAACAAGTATTTTGGGAGCAGCTAAACAATTAGGAGGATCTTTAGTAGATACAAATTGGAAAGCTTCACTTTTTCTTTCAACATCCCAAACTCTAACACAATTATCACCTTCAATAGTAAAAAGAAAGTCACCAGAAGGATGAGCAATCATACTTTGAATTAGATTAGGAGGTGATCTTAAAACAGTTTTATATTGTTTACTTTGAACATTAAGTAATCCAATAGAACCATTGAGAGTTCCACAAAGAATATCGAGAGCATCATATGAAATATCTACAGAACAAACACCAGAATCGTGTTTAGCTTCGATTAAAAATTCTGAAAAATCAACTGGCCAAACTCTTAAATAACCATCTAATGACCCAGTAACACAAAAAGCTTCATTAACACAAATTGATAATATTGCAGCATCTTGAACTTTATACACTGCTTCTAATTCTTGATTATTACATGCTACTTGGAATATACATCCATTACTTGAGCCTATATATACTTTTCCTTTATCTGTTGATGATTCATCACCAAACATTGTACTATTAAATCCTATACATAGGAAATTATTATTCCTTGCATATTGATTTAATACAACTGCTTTTCCACTTAAATGATCTTTTTTTATTCTCCAAAATTTAATGTTTTCTCTACCACATGATACTAAAATATTATTTTCAAATGGACTAAATTTCATTGTGTTTATTGGTATTGGACTACTTTGACGAATAGATACTGAAATATCATCTAAATTTGATATATCCCATATTATTATTGATCCTTTATTTTGTTCATTTCCTACTGTACATAAATATTTACTTTCTTTGTTTTCTGTCATCATTATTATTTTATCAAAAGGTGTTGTTAACATTTTTATACATCTTCCAGTTTCAGTTTTCCATACTCTAATAATAGAATTAGTTCCTTCTTGATTACTAAATAATATTTCACCATGACAAGCTAAAATAAAATTTGAAATTGGTTTTGAATGACCAAAATAAAAAGTTTGTTTAATAGTAAAAGGATCATATTTAATTAATGTTGTTCCAGAAGTGAAAAATATATGTTTTCTTGTTGGATTTGATACTTCTTCTTTATATAATGAAGGAGTTGCTTCAAAATCACCACTTGAATTAAATTGAACTTTAGGACATTTTTGACTTGTATAACCTAATATATAATTTAAATTTATCATTGGGTCAGGTAATAAAGGTGTTTTTCTATGACCTTCTTTTCTAAATAAATTTTTTAATGCTTCTTTTCTTCCATCTAAAAAATCTTGGTTTATATTTTCCATATTTTTCTTTAAAAGTTCATGATTCACTTCCTTTAAATCTGCATTATTTTGAACTCTATTTCTGATTTCATCTTCATTTATTTTTGGTTGAGTTGCTTTTTCTAATTTTTTCATTGTTTCTGATACTATATTTTCCTTCTTTCTTTTCATTTCTTCTATTTTTAACATTTGTTGTTTTTTCTTTATTTCAGCTAAACTTTCTGAAAAATCTTCAGTTTCATATTTCTTTACTTTTGTTTTTGGAATTTGAACTTTTTCTTCTTCATTTTGTTCTGCTTGTTCAACATCACCAATTTCACCATTGCAAATATCATAATAATATATATCTACTATATTTCTATTATTAACAGTTCTAATATTCATTTCTTTTGGTAATGCATTAACATTAAAAGAATAATTTGATATATAAACTCCTCTAATTGAAATTGAGGCAAAACCTTCAAAAGATTTTAAGATTGTATTTTCTGTTGTTATTCCTGATAAAGAAGCGAAATCTTTATATTGGATTAAATTTTTATTTATAAATTCAACAGGATCAAATTTATATAAAGACCATAAACCACTTCTTGTTTCATCCATTTCAATTGGAATTTCTATATTATATGCATTTGTTCTTGAAATCTTTAATTGTTTTAAAGGGAATTTAAATATAAATCGAATTGTATTTGTATTATTGAAAATGAAAGTAAATTGGAAATAAAATTTTTTATCATTGTAAGCTTTGAAAAAAACATAAAAATATTTCCCATAATAGTATAAACCTCTTGTATATTTTGTATTTGGGATTGCAATATTATTTCCCGGGGAAAGATTTCCACTTATTTTAATTACTTTTCTTCCAATTTCTTTATCCATTTCACATAAGACATCTCCTTTTTTTGCACAATCTACAATATTTAAATCATATATTCGGTGAATTGTGAATATGTCTATTATTCCATTTTGAAATTCTACTGGAGAGCGAGGATTCATTTTTTTTATATATTTAATTGTTATTTAAAGTTATAAAATTTATATTCTTTATTGTTATTAGCAATTTAAATTTTTAAAAATTCTTTTTTAATATAGAAAAAGAATCTACTTTTTAAAAGGTAATTAAAACAAATCTTAAGCTCTCAATCAAATAATCAAATACAAATGTTTTCTTTTTTTTGAAAAAGTTAATTAAAGTAAATACAAAATATAAAATTGGTTAATTATTAAGTAATTAAAAAAGAAAAGAGAATGTTACTTAAAAATAATCAGTAATGTTATTTATAATTTATATATTTTCAATGAAAAAATGATCTTGACTCCTTGAATAAGTTATCAAATAAATTGAATCTCATTTTATATTTTTTAATAAGATAAATTATTGGTGATATAATATAAAATATTTATTAATAAATTTAAATAAATGAAGAATTTTTATGAATCTTTAATAATCAATAATTAATTTCAAATAACAATTTTAGTTCTTTAAGAAATTTCAAATTTTCCAAAATAAATAATTAAAGATTTAAAATGATTTTACTTTATTGAAAATAAAAAATTGAAAAAATTTAAAAATTTCCATTATTTAATAATTAGAAGGGATATTTCTTTGTTGAGGAATTAAAGGATTATAAGGCATATTAGAATTTTGATAATAATTATTTCTCCCAGAATCTAAAAAAAATTATATAAATTATATTTACATGGATCAGGAGGAATAGGTTCTCTAATATTATTATTTTCTTTATTATAAGCATTCATAGGTTTATTTTTAATTTGTTCATCTAAAGTTTCTTTATATTGTCTCATTTTTTCTTCTTTTACTTGTTGTTCAGCAAATCTAATTTTTTCTTCATCTGTCATATCTTTAAATGGTTTTTGAATTTTATTTGATGTCATATCATGTGTTATATAAGAATAATTACCTAAATTTTTGGTTTTATTAATTAAATATTCTCTTCTATCTTCTTCTCTTTGATCTAATTTTGGATTAAAATTATTATTATTATTAATATTATTTATATTATTATTTATATTATAATTATTGTAATTTGGATTATTTTCATATTGATTATTTAAATTTTTCATTTGTTCATATGGAATATTCATTTTTTGATTTTGATTATATTGTATATTATTATTTTCTGGAATTCTTTGTTGGAAATTATTTTGTGTCATATGAAAATTACTTTTTGTATTTTGAATTGTATTTGGTGTTGGAATTTTATATTCTGTTTTATTTCTTTTTTCTTCTTCTTCTCTTGCTTTTTCTAATCTTCTTTGATTTAAATATTCTTGTAATTCTAATTTTTCTTCTCTTGATTCTTTTTCTTTTAAGTAATCTTTATATCTTAAATAAGCTTCTGGGGGATATTGTTTTGGAATATTTTGATTAATATTATTATTTCTCATTGAACTTTGTTCTGTCATTGGTCTTTGATTTGGAGTTTGTTGTCTCATATTATTATAATTATTCAAATTTTGTTGTGTTTGAATATATTGTTGTCTTAAATTTTGTTGAGGAGTTTTTGGATAATATTCATTTTGATTTATATTATTATTATTATATGGTGTATTTGGCATTTGATTTATGTTATTATTATTATATGGTGTTTTTGGCATTTGATTTATATTATTATTATTATATGGTGTGTTTGGCATTTGATTTATGTTATTATTATTATATGGTGTGTTTGGGATTTGATTTTGATTCATATTATATTGGGTATTTGGTATTTGTTGTTGTTGATAAAATGTTTCAGGTTGAATTTGTTGAGGATTATAATTTGTTTGTTGAATTTCTCTTTGAGAATTGTATTCTTGAGGAATATAATTTTGTTGTTGTTGATTTTGTCTTTGAATATTATATTCATCAGGATTAAAATTCTGTTGTTGAAAATCTCTTTGATTCATATAATTTTGATTATTTGGATTTCTAATTTGATTATAATAATCATCAATATTATATTGTTGTTTATTATCATTTCTTTGATTAATAAATTGACTATCAACTTGTTGTTGATTTAAATTATATTGTGATTGTATAACATTAGGATTATTATAATCAATTTGTTCTCCTTGATAAAAAATATTATTACTAAAATTATTATTATCATTATTATTAATAACAGGATTTAATTTATTATCATAAGTAACATTAATATTATTTTGATTAACTTGTTGTTTATTAACTTCAATTTTTTTATAAGGTTCAAAATTAATAATATTATAATCTTTTTTAAAATTTCTATTTGCAATTTCATTTATTTGATTATTTGCATATTTATCAGGAATTTTCCAAGGTAAAACTTTATATCCTGCTCTTGCATAAGAATTATCATTTGCAATATTTGTACATAAATTATCATTTAATGTATCTATACTTTTACGTTGATAATGATAATCTTTATCTTCAGTTATTTTAATTGGTGTTTTTATTCTGTCATTATAATTATTTTGTTTCATTTGTTCTTTCATTTTCATATAATTATTATAGTCTTCTCTTTGTTTTTGCATAAATATTAATTTTTTTTGTTGTCTTTCTTTTTCTTCTTCTTCTAATTGAACTGATAATTTATCTTTTATATAAAATGGATCATTCTTCATTTTTTTTTTAAATAATTTTAAATGAAATTTTAAAATTTAATTTTATTTATTATTTATGATGTAAATTTTATATCTATTTATGAATTATTAATTTTTTTGATTAAAATTATTAATGATCTTTTTTCTTTATTTTAATTAAATGAAATCCTCTTTTTTTAATTTAGGGATTATTTCTTTTTTAATATCAACTTTTCCTTCAAATACAATTAATTTGCCAAAAATGGAATGTTGAATTATTTTTATCCAATTAGGGAAAATTTTATTTAATTTTTCAAATATATCTTTTAATTCTTTTTCATTAAATGAATTTTTTATATTTTTAGAATTAAGAAGTTTAGAAATTAATTCATTAATATTCCAAGATTCTTTCTTTGATATAATACACAATGTTTTAAGTTCAATAATTAAATTTGAAATATTATTAATAATATCATTTTGATAATGGTTTAAAGTAGAATAATTTAATATCTCATTACTAATTTTTATAGCTTCTTCTTTTTTTTTTAATTTATTTAAAAATTCACTGGAAACATATTTTGATAAGATAGGATTTTTTTCTTCATTTTTATAATCATTTTTTTCATTTATTGCATTATCAATTAAATAATTTCTAATATCATTATTTGCAATTAAATTTTCATATGGATTAATTTGATTATTTGGTTTTGGTATAATTTCAAATTTGGGAATATCATTTATATTTTGTAAATCAAAACCATGATGCCAAGTTTGAGTTAAATAAGGGTCAAAATTCTTAATATTAATTTTCTCTAAATATTTTTTATGTTCTTCATTAACAAAATTTAATAAAGTATTTTTAAAAAATTTATGCCTTTCTTCTAAAATATTATTGGGAATTGGATTATATTCAGGAATAAAATTACTTTGTAATTCATTAAAATTAAACTCAGATAAATTATCTTTTTTTTCTTGAGATAAACTTTTAATATTATTATCAAAATTTTTAGGAATATCAATTAA
>JAEEGI010016615.1_pt1 | contig 15178 bp, 13 predicted proteins | sample 8958751 | NCBI WGS metagenome assembly JAEEGI01 (sample SAMN16246545, study PRJNA631951) | gut metagenome | biome: gut microbiome; feature: rumen; material: KS-attached | host: Bos | place: Iran: Karaj | collected 2018-10
ACCGTTCCGATGTGACCGAGATAATTCATCCAAGCGATATCATCGTCATCGAAGGACTGTTTGCACTTTATAACGAAGAAATCCGCAAACTGGAAGATATCAAGATCTTCGTGGATACTCCGGCCGATGAACGGTTTATACGGCGTCTGAAAAGAGATGTCATCGAACGTGCACGTACGGTCGAATCGATCACTAGTCAGTATCTGACGACCGTAAAACCGATGCATGACCAGTTCATTGAACCGACCAAACAGTATGCAGATGTGATCATCCCTCAGGGCATGACGAATACGGTTGCGATCGATCTTCTGAAAACGAAGATCAATAGCATTATCAAAGAAAAAATGCTATAATTTTTTGGCTGGAGGACTATTATGGAAGACATTTTCTATATGACAGAAGAAGGCTTGAATCAACTCAAGCGTGAATATGACGAACTGGTACATGTGACCCGTGAAGAAGTCAAAGAGGAACTGAAGGCTGCCAGAGCGCAAGGCGACCTTTCGGAAAACGCCGATTACGATGCTGCCCGCAACAGACAAGGCGAAGTCGAAGCCAGGATCGCCGAACTTGATCACCAGATCAAGAACGCGCAGATCATTCAGGACAAGAAGAAAGACAATATCGTCAGGATCGGTTCTACCGTTGAGATCAAAGAACTCGATACCAATGATGTCCATACCTACAGGATCGTCGGTTCTGTCGAAGCCGATCCGTTGAACGGACTGCTGTCGAATGTGACTCCTTTGGCGGAAGCAATCATCGACCACAAGGTAAACGATGTCTGCGAAGTCAGAGTGGATGTGCCATATCAGGTCAAAATATTAAAAATCAACTAAGAAAATCAACAGTTCAAGTGAATAATGAGTAGGAGAACCTGCTCATTTTTTATGTCTAAAATCATTCTGATCATCGTACTTGCTGTTTCGATCGCTGTCTCTTATCGATACCTGCAGTCCTGCCTGGACCACAGCGGTAATCTGACGAATCTGCAGAAGGATTTCAAAATAAGAAACATCATCACCGAAGCCGATGATTTCCGATACAAAGACATCCAGTTTCATTCGCTTCCTACCGGCGAATACGACAACGACAATGACAACAGTCTTGTCTATCTTCTGAATGTCAACGGATACAGGATCCTTTTTACCGGCGATATTTCATCAAGCGTCGAGAAACAGCTGATCCAACGCTATGGTGATTTCGATATCGATATCCCGAAAGTATCCCATCATGGGTCAAAAACAGCCAGCAGCGATTACTTCATTTCGCATATCCGACCGGAATACGCGTTCATTTCCACTTCAGGCATGTATTATCATCCTCATTATCAGGTACTCGAAACCTTGAAACGCTACGGATGCCGCTATTTCGTCACAAAAGAAGCAGGGACCATCAAAATCTGTTTCACCAGAGTGATAGACTTTATTCAAACGGAGAAAAACGAATTTGTTATAATGAGATAGATGATCAGGATCATTTACGGACAGGAAGAATATTTTATCCGAAAAAAGCTCGAAGAGATCAAAACGGATGATATGGAAATCATTCCTTTCGATGGAAACGACAAGGCGTTTTCGATCACGGAGATGCTGGAAGCATGCGATACCAGTTCCTTGTTCGGAGATAAAACCCTGGTTCTTGTAAAAGATCCCGTTTTCTTACGCAAAAAGAGTTCTGATCAGGATACGGAACTGCTTCAGCGCTTCATCAATGATCCGTCTCAGGATAGCGATCTCGTATTATATACCTATATGAATAATTTCGATCAGCGACTGAAAGTTTTCAAGATGTTTGCTGGCAATTCCGAAGTGATCATATGCAACAGCCTGAACCAGCAGTCTTTCAATAATTATGTGCGTTCACGGCTGGCGGAAGAGGGTATCTCGCTGAAAAACGAAGTTATCGGCCATCTGACGGAACTGTGCAAACGCAATGCGACATTGCTGAATCAGAACCTGGAAGTATTGAAACTGTATCCCGATACGATCGATACCGAAACGATCGACCGATTGTGCAGCCAGAACGATGAAAACGATGCTTTCGATCTGATCAACGCCCTGGTCGATAAAAATGTCCCGAAAGCGATATTGAATGCCAGACGGATGGCTGTAAGCAACGATTCCGTATTGGGCATCCTTTCGCTTTTAAGCAATCAGCTTCGTTTCTTGTATCATGTCGCATATCTTCGTTCCATCGGCACCTCGAAGCAGGAGATCCTCGATATCACCAAAGCATCGGAAAACCGGATGTATCATGTCTATAAGACGCTGGATCGTCTGACAATGGAACAGATCATGAAACTCCTGCATGATCTGTCGGATCTCGATATCAAATGCAAGACCGATAGCTCATTGAACGATTTTTCCCGTTTGGAACTGCTGATTCTCAGTTTGGCAGACAGAGGCAATTATGAAGGCAATTAAACAGCTGTATCGCATCGGCTACGGTCCATCGAGTTCGCACACGATCGGTCCGTACCGTATCGCCCAATACTATAAAAAAGAATTTCCGGAATGCGACCGTTACCAGGTCCTTTTAGGCGGATCTCTGGCTTTGACCGCAAAAGGGCATGGAACCATGGATATCATCAGAAGAGTTCTGGAATGCGAAGATGTATCTTTCAGTTTCATGAATGATTCCTCGCAAAACAATATGGATATTACAGGTTTCAAGGGGACGAAACAGGAAATGACATGGCATGGGCTTTCGCTGGGCGGAGGTGCCATCCATATCGCCGAATATGATGTCGGCGATGACAAAGAGATCTATGCAGAAAACTCATTCGATGAAATCAAGCGATATCTGCAGGAGCATGATGCCGATCTTCTGACTTATGTCTACAGCCATGAACCGGATCTGAAAAGCCATCTTTACGAATGTCTTGACGTCATGTATCGGACCGTAGAGAACGGTTTACGAAAAGAAGGTTTGCTGAATGAGAGTCTGAAATACTATCGTATCGCAAAAAAACTGAACGAAAGCGCAAAAGACAGAGACGACAGGCTTGTCGCATATTCCTATGCGGCTTGCGAAGAGAATGCTTCCGGCGGTCTGATGTGCACGGCGCCTACTTTGGGATCCTGCGGCATTCTCATTTCGCTTATGTATTACCTTCATAAAGATGAAAACATACCCGAGGAGCATTTGTGCGATATGCTGGCGATCGCCGGATTATTCGGAAACTGCATCAAACAGAACGCGACGATTGCCGGATCGATTGGCGGATGCCAGGCGGAAGTCGGAACGGCTTGTGCCATGGCTGCAGCTGCCATTGCGTTCCACAGCAAAGCCAGTCTCCGGACCATCGAATATGCAGCGGAGATGGGCATCGAGCACTGCCTGGGTCTGACTTGCGATCCTGTTCTGGGCTATGTGATAATCCCATGCATCGAACGCAATGCCATGTATATTTTAAGAGCATTCGATTGCGCGAATCTGGCTCTTAAATTCAAAAATATCAAAGAAAACGTGATCAGTTTCGATTCCGTCGTCAAAGTCATGAACTATACCGGCAACAAGCTGGCGGTCGAACTGAAAGAGACGTCGCTTGGCGGTCTGTCTCTGGAGTATCATAAATGAAAAAAATAGAACTGCTTGCTCCGGCAGGGGATTTCGATTGCCTGAAAGCGGCTGTCAGCAATGGCGCGGATGCGGTCTATCTGGGAGGAAAGAACTTTTCGGCGAGAGCGTTCGCCCAGAATTTCGATCAGGAAGAACTGCTTAGAGCCATCGAATATGCGCATCTGAGAAACGTCAGGATCTTCGTAACCCTGAATACGCTGCTGAATGAATTCGAGCTGGAAAACGCCTTGAAAATGGCCGATTTTTATTATCGTTCGCATGTCGATGCCTTGCTGATCCAGGATCTTGGCCTTTATTACATTCTCAAGCAACGCTATCCTGACTTCGAACTGCATTGTTCGACCCAGATGCATGTCCATAATGTACAAGGCGTGATCAATGCCAGAAAGCTCGGTTTCAAACGGGTCGTCCTGGCCAGAGAATCGGATCTCGAGCTGATCAGAGAATGCTGCAAGCAGGACATCGAAATCGAAGTCTTCGTTCATGGAGCGATCTGCGTTTCCTATTCCGGACAGTGTCTGATGTCCGCGCATACCAAAGGCCGTTCCGCCAACAAAGGCGCCTGTGCGCAATGCTGCCGGCTGAAGTACCATCTCTTCGACGAAAACAATAAACGCATCCCTCTGGATACGGAATATCCTTTATCGCCAAAAGACATGATGCTGATCGATGACATTCCCGATCTGATCGATGCGGGCGTCAGTTCCCTGAAGATCGAAGGACGCATGAAATCCAGCGCTTATGTGGGCTATGTCACATCTTTGTATCGCAAAGCGATCGATTCATATTATAACGGCGTAAAGTATCAGATCTCCGAGAGGGAACGGAACGAACTGAAAGTGCTGTTCAACCGCAATTTTACGAATGACCTGCTGAGAGGCGGAAACGGTCTGTTCGGCCAGAAGACCCCGAATCATCTGGGAATCAGGATCGGGGAGGTCGTCAGCCACCGCAATGGCCTGACTTATATCCATCTAAATGACACGCTGTCCCAGTTCGATGGCATCCGCATTGGGGAATTCGGCTGCATCGTAAACATGTTATATAAGAATGAACTGCTTGTCAGCGAAGGGAAAGCTGGGGAGATCGTGGCGATCCGTACGGACGAACCCTTAAAAGGCGAAGTATACAAGACATACGATCATATTCTGGAAGAAACGATCGATCAGAGACCGGAAAAGAGGCTTCCTTTGGATCTCTCTGTCACGATCCGGCCCGATTCCGCCGTTTCTGTCGGTCTTTCCTGTCTGAATGACAGTTATACGTATCTCAGCGACAAAATCGCCCAGAAGGCTTTAAAAACGCCTCTAAGCGAAGAAAATATCAGAAAACAGTTCTCGCGGCTGAATGAAACCCCATATTTTCTATCCGATCTGAAGATTGAAACAGAAAACGCCTTTCTATCGATCGGCGATCTCAATGAGATACGTCGTCAAAGCATACAGGCATTCAATGAATACCGACTTTCTCTTTTCCAAAAAGATCCGGACTATCCTGAGATCACTTACCAGGAACCGGCTGAGGAAGAGAAAGCTCCGGATATGATCAAGAACGAAGACGATATCATGACGGGGCAGACGCATTACGTACTGGAACCGATCGTCAATCCGGAAAGCCGTTATTCCGACAGCGAATATCAGGTCATCAGCGAGATAGGGGGACTGCTGCTCCCGTCCGGACACAAGATCGCCTATTACAGCCTGAACTGCTGCAATTCCTACTGCTACGAGTTTCTCAAGAGACTCGGTTTCGAACATATCCTCTTATCGACCGAATTGAACGACGAACAGATCCTGGCGCTGATTGCAGGCTATGAAGAACGGAATAAGAAGGAGATCCATCCATATGTTTTCGCAAAAGGAAGCATTCCGCTGATGAACATCCATACGGATCCTTTCAAAGATAAACTAACGGATCAGCATAAATATCATCTTTCCGATGGCCAGAACAGCTATGAGATCCGTTACCACGGCAGCATTCTGGAACTGAAAAAAGAGATCGTGCAGTCACATGAGAAAATAAAAAAGAAATGTTCCTTCTTTATAAGCGATTGATAATAAATGGCCGAGAGAATTTGCTATAATGATTAGGTAGTCAAAGGAGATTGAATGTTTTTAAAACGGATCAAAATGCAAGGATTTAAGTCCTTTGCTGACAATATAACCATTAATTTCGATGAACCTGTCACCGGGATCGTCGGACCCAACGGCTGCGGGAAGTCCAACATTTCCGATGCCATCCGCTGGGTTCTTGGCGAACAGTCGGTCAAATCGCTGCGTGGCGAAAAGATGACCGATATCATCTTTTCCGGAACGGAAGATCGGAAAGCCATGAATATGGCTGAAGTGACGCTCGTTTTCGACAACAGCGAGCATCTTCTGCATTCCGATGAAGATGAGATCGAACTGACCAGAAGGATCTATAATTCCGATCAGGATGCCGAATATCTCATCAATAAAAAGAATGTCCGTTACAAAGATATCATGGATCTGATCCTGGATACCGGCCTGGGCAAGAATTCACTGTCGATGATCTCGCAGGGCAACGTCATGGCGTTTGCGGAAGCGAAGCCTTACGACAGACGTGAGATCTTCGAAGAAGCGGCTGGCGTTTCTAAATACAAGAAGCGCAAGATCGAATCTCTGAACAAGCTGGAACGTACCAAGGAGAATCTTGACAGGACCTTCGACATTTTGAGCGAACTGGAACGTCAGGTCACTCCATTGAAGCGTCAGGCGCATAAGGCAGAGCTGTACCGCGAGAAGAAACAGCGTCTTCAGGAAATCGAAGTCGCCGTGCTCGTCAACGATATCCGCAGTCTGCAAATGCAGCAGACGGAACTGCAGAAATCCCAGTTCGACCTCGATACGGCGAAGGCGATGCACGAAACGACCATACAGGTCCATGAAAACGACAATTTCGAAAACAAGAAATCGCTGAAAGAATACGACAAGCAGCTCAACAGCATCCAGGAAAAACTGGTAAATGTGATCAACGAGATCGCCGTCCTGGAAACCCGCAAGGCGGAAATCGATGAAAGACGGAAATATGTCATCGAACACGCGTCTTCGGAAGACAAAATAAAAGAACTGGAATCTTATGTCAAAGAAGCCAGATATGAATATGACGACCGTCTGAACCGTCTGACGAAGATGAAGGCGGAGCTGGATCTGCTGAATACGAACCTTGAAAACAACGCTTCCGATCTGGCGGATGCTTCGATAAAAAAAGAGGAAACAGACAGCGTTCTGAACAGAGTCAGAAACCGCATCGAGCTGCTGAAAAATGTCCTTTCAGATCCGTTTTCAGCCGCGAATCAGTCCGGAGTACGGGCAATCATGGCAAACAAGGATGCCTTTTATGGAATCATGGGCGTCATCGGCCAGGAGATCCATCCTGCCGACTCCTACGAAGAGGCGATCGCTACCGCTCTGGCAGGCAGCATCTATCACATCGTCACCGTTGATGAAGAAGCAGCCCGCAAAGCCATCGCTTTCTTGAAAAAGAACCGGTCCGGTCGAGCGACTTTCCTTCCGGTGACCGTCTGCAAAGCCCGTCATGTGAAACAGGAAGATCTCATCATTTGCAAGAATACCAAAGGTTTTTTAGGTACGGCCGATGAATTCTGCAGCTGTTCGGAAGAATACGACGATGTAAAGGATTCTTTGCTTGGCAATGTCCTGGTCACCGACGATCTCGAGAATGCGAACAATCTTTCTTATCTGCTGAATTACGGCTATAAGATCGTCACACTGGATGGCGATGTCGTCCACCGCGGCGGTTCGATGACCGGCGGACGTGTCAAGAACGAAGTCTCGCTGATCACGGCTCAGGCGGAATTGCAGCGTCTGGAAAATGAACTGGTTTCCCATAAAGCGGAAAATGAACTCGCTGTCCGTAAATACAACGATCTTCTTTCTCAGAAAGAAGAACTGAATCAGCAGCTTACCGAAAAAAGGATTTCGATCGCTCAGCTGGAGCCGATCGTCGATGCGAAGCGTGCCCGTTACGAAAAACTGCAGGCCGATTATGAGATCGTCATTCCGGCCAAAGAAGAATCGATCAATGATTCGCTCATTGAAACTCTTTCCAAGAACTATGCCTTAAAAGACGAGCTGTCAACTTCTTTGAAACTGAAGAGGGAAGAGAGGATGAAACTCTCCGCGGAGATCGACCGCAAGGATCAGCAGATCCGTCAGTTCCGCCGGCAGCTGGACGAAACCAGAAACAATATCACCACTGTCATGACTAACAAAGCCGTCATCGAGACGAAACTGGAAAACGATATCCTGAGACTGACTTCCGAATATCAGATGACATATGAATATGCCTTGCAGAATTATGACGTCGAAATCGATGAAAACGCGAAAGACGAAGTCATGAGCCTGAGAAAAGAGATACAGGATCTTGGCAACATCAACATGTCCGCTCCGGAAGAATTCAGCGAGATCAACGAGAGATATGAGTTCTTGAAAAAGAATTACGACGATCTGATCGCTTCCCGCGATAAGATCCTTTCCGCCATCGATGAGATGGATGAGATCATGAAGTCGCAATTCAAGGAAACGTTTGATGCTATAAACAATGAGCTTCCTGCCATCTTTGCGAAACTGTTTGGCGGTGGTAAAGCCAGACTGGTTCTGGAAGATCCGGATGATATTTTAAATACCGGAATCGATATCGATGTTCAGCCTCCGGGGAAAGCGGTAAAATCGATCCGTCTGTTCTCGGGCGGCGAGAAAGCGCTCATTGCGATCTGCGTCCTGTTTACGATACTGAAAGTCAGTCCGCAGCCGCTGATCGTTTTCGACGAGATCGAATCCTCACTGGATGTCGCGAATGTCGAACGTTTTGCGAAATATGTCAAAGAATTTACGGAACATTCCCAGTTCCTGATCATCACGCACCGTCCGGGTACCATGGAACAGTGCGATGTCCTTTATGGCGTAACGATGCAACAGCATGGCATTTCACAGCTGCTGAAAGTCAAACTACGCGATGCCCTTGAAATGGCGGAACCGGAAAATGGACAGGGAGCAGCCTGATGGGTCTATTCAAGAAAGCCGATAAAAACAAGTATCTCCATGGCTTTGCGAAAACCAGCGACAGTTTGGGACGCAAGCTCCGTTTCGTCACGGAAAATAAGAAACAGAATAAAGAAGATTTCATGGAGCAGCTGATGGTCACGCTGATCGAAGCGGATATCGGCTATCAGACTTCCGAACTTATCTGCGACAGATTCTTTGCGAAATGTCAGAACTATTACTATCTGTTTGCGAAAGATATCATGTATTTTCTTGGCGAGACTTTCAGGGATGTCTACTACGAGAAGGAAGATGAGCCGATCGTTTATAACGAAAACGGACCTACGGTGATCCTTATGGTAGGGGTCAACGGTTCCGGAAAGACATCGACTTGCGCCAAACTGGCGTACCGTTATCTTCAGGAAGGCAAAACCGTCGCTTTTGCCGCCGCGGATACTTTCCGGGCAGGAGCGATCGAGCAGCTGGACAAATGGGCGCAGCAGCTGAATATCCCTTGCATCAAGGGAAAAGAGAACCAGGATCCCAGTTCCGTGCTGGTCGATGCCTGTCGTTATGCCAGAGATAATTCGATCGATATCCTGATCTGCGATACGGCCGGCAGACTGCAGAACAAGCTGAATCTGATGGCGGAACTGGAGAAGATGAGCCGTGTTCTAGGCAAAGAGATCTCCGGCGCTCCTCATGATTCCTGGCTGGTACTGGATGCCAATACGGGGCAGAATGGGCTGTCACAGGCCCAGCTGTTTAGCGAGATCACCGATCTGAACGGCATCATCCTGACAAAAATGGATGGAACCTCCAAGGGCGGGATCATCGTTGCGATCAAGCATATGACCGGTCTGCCTGTCCGTTATATCACGGTTGGCGAACATCTGGATGATCTGCAGGATTTCGATTTCGATCTGTATCTCGAATCGATCATAGGAGATCTGAAGCATGCCAAGTAACAGGGAATATGAGATCCAGCTCTTCGATTATTATGGTGATCTTTTGACTTCGCATCAGAAAGAGATTCTGCAGGAATATTACTATGAAGATCTCTCGATGAATGAGATCGCGGAAAACTACAGTATCAGCAAGAGCGCAGTCCAGGATCTCATCAAACGATGCCTCAATCAGCTGAATGAATATGAAAACAAACTGAATCTGATCAGGATGGACAGAGATCTCGATCGTATCCTTGACCAGATGCGAAATGAAAACAACGAAATGTTAGATCGTTTTGTCAAAGAAATAGAAAAAATCAAATAGGGGAGAAACATTATGACAAAAATCATGGCTGTAAACTCAGGTAGTTCATCTTTGAAATTCCAGTTGTTCGAGATGCCGGAGGGCAAGGTCCTGACCAGCGGAAATGTCGAGAGGATCGGACTAGCTATGGGCATTTTCGGCATCAACGTGAATGGCGAAAGGATCTCCAAAGAAGTACCCGTTCCCAACCATCAGGTAGCGGTGGATATGCTCCTTGATGCGCTGATCGCTTACGGCATCGTCGAATCACTGGATGAGATCAAAGCTGCCGGGCATCGTATCGTCCAGGGCGGTCCTTATTTCAAAGATTCCGTTAAAGTAGACGAATATGTAGTTGACAAGGTCAGGGAACTGATCGATATCGCGCCATTGCATAACGCTGCGCATCTGACCTGTTACGAAGCATTCAAGAATGCTCTTCCTAATATTGAACATGTGTTCGTTTTTGATACGGCATTCCATCAGACCATGGAACCTGATTCCTATCTGTTCCCGGTACCATACGAGTGGTATACCGATTACAAGGTAAGAAGATATGGCGCGCATGGAACTTCTCATAAGTATGTCGCTAATAAAACCGCCGAAATCATCGGAAAGAACATCGAAGATCTCAATCTGATCACGTTACATCTTGGTTCCGGCGCTTCCATTACGGCGATCAAAGGAGGGAAGTGCATCAATACTTCCATGGGTCTTTCTCCATTGGGCGGTATCATGATGGGCACCAGATGCGGCGATATCGACCCGACCGTCGTCTATTTCATGATGAAGAAGCTCAACTGTACTCCGGATGAAATGGAAACCTATCTTAACAAGAAATCCGGCATGGCCGGCGTCTCCGGTATTTCTTCCGATTCAAGAGACGTTGAAAATGCGATCAAAGAAGGCGATGAACGTGCGAAACTGACATATGACTTGTATGTCAATCGTGTCATCAATATGGTAGGCGGCTATGTCATGCAGCTTGGCCATGTCGATGCTTTGACTTTTACTGCCGGTTTGGGCGAACATGCCACGTTGGTCCGCGAAATGATATGCAAGAAGCTGGAGGAAGGCTTAGGCGTCAAGATCGATTATGAGCTGAACGCGAAATGTCACAGCGAAGCGGAACTTTCGCTTCCTGATTCCAAAGTCAGAGTCTTTGTCGTTCCTACCAACGAAGAGCTTGCGATTGTCGAAGATACGGTCAGGATCTTAGGATTATAAGATGTATAAAGAGATCCTGGATAAAATAAAGGAATTCGATCAAATCAGCATTTTCAGGCATCAGAAACCGGATGGCGATGCCATGTTTTCGGCACTGGCGTTATATCAGTTTATCCGTGACAATTTTCCGGATAAGAAAGTCAAGGTCTGTGGAACGGATCGGTACGAAATAATCAGCCGCAACGACAAGGCTTCTGACCGTTATATTCGCGATTCTTTAGCGATTATCCTAGATACATCGACAAGCGAGCGGATCGATGACCAGAGGGCTTTGAAAGCGAAATATCGCATCAAGATCGATCATCATCCGTTTGGGGAAAATTATGCCGATCAGAATCATGTCAAAACAAAAGCCGCGGCGGCAGCGGAATATCTGGCAGAAATTCTTTTCTCCAAAGAATTCAGGGATTTTACGGTTTCTGAAACTACTTGCAGATATCTTTATAACGGAATCGCGACCGATACTTTGAACTTCAAAACGACCAATACGACTGCGCAAACCTTCAAAACCGCAGCAAAGCTCATCACGAAAGGGGATATCAAGGTTTCCGACAGCTTCGAATACCTGTTTACCGATGATATCAATGTATTTGAGAAGGTCAGCAGGATCCGTAACGAATTGAAACTGAAAGAAAAATTCGGATATATCGTATTGAACCAGAAACAGCTCTCAAAACTGGAAATGGAAGCATCAGAAGCAAAAAACCATATCACAGAGCTGGGAATGATCCGTAATATCAATATCTGGGCATTTGCCGTGGAGAATAATGAACACCTGTTTGATGTATCTGTCAGATCTAAGAGAAACTATACGATCAATCAGTTTTGCAGACGGTATGGCGGAGGCGGTCACACGAATGCCGCAGGCGTTAAAGATCTTACAAAAAAACAGTTGGAAGAACTATTCGATTCATTGGCGAAAGCATCGAAATAGACTGTAGTTAAGATGTTTATTAACATTAGATTTGGTTGAACAATACCATTGTAAAAGATATAATTATATAGGAGGTTTAACAACATGGAAAAGATTACTAAAAAAGATCTTGCGGAAGTTCTGGTAGAAAAATTCGATCTCACAAAGAAAGAATCAAACGAAATCATTACTGCGTTATTTGATGAAATTACTGCTCAATTGGTAAAAGGCAATGTAACAGATATCACAGGCTTCGGCAAATTCGTCGTGAAAGAAAGAAAAGCCAGAGAAGGCATCAATCCGACAAATCCGGAAGAAAAGATCCATATTCCGGCATCGAAAGTACCTGGATTCAAAGCAGCGAAAGCTTTAAAGTCAGCTGTTGATCCAAAATAAGCTTTAGTTAGATTATTGAAAAAGAAAATAAAACCATTCAGATTAGAAATGCTGGATGGTTTTTATTTCATTTGTTCATTTTCGTATATTATTGCAGAAATATCTTATTTACAGTCTATTTCGCATAATGTATGTTATTCGATTTTTATGAATGTAAATTTATGCATGTAAAAAGGGATCAAAAGATCCCCCTCTGTTTTAATCTCTGCGTCGTTTGTTGTTTAGGATCCTGAGGATATACATGAACATATTGATGAAATCAAGATACAGCTCGAAAGCTCCTAGAATACCCAGCTTGGTGACGGATTCCATATCCCCCGAATAGTTGTAGTAGATATCTCTCACCTTCTGGATATCATATGCCGTCAAGCCCATGAATAACAGCAAGCCTGTCCAGCATAGAACGATATCCATTCTGCTGTATCTGAGAAACAAAGCCAGAACGCTCAATACCGACAAACTGATCAATCCGGCGATAAAAATCGTCCTGTATTTGGCCAGATCCAGTTTTGTTGTCTTTCCGATCACCGCCATCGAAATGAAGAATCCGGTCGCAAAAACAAACGCCATGAAGACATCGGAAAACTGATAGGCAATGAAAACCGTGGTAAACGAAAGGCCATTCAGTATCGCATAAAGAAAGAACATTGCCAACAGCTGTATCTTATTCAAGCGATAGATATAATGGCCCATCGCAAAGGAAATGGCCAGTTCGACCAGAAAGATCGGTATAAATGCGTAGGAGAAAGAAACCATCAGATGATATATCAGTCCCCTGCCTGCAAAACTTCTGAAACACAGATAAGAAACCGCCGATGTCACAAGCAAGCCTAGCGACATATAGACGAATACGCTTTGGATGTACTGACTGAACGAATAGGAATCGCGGTCCAGATCGTAGGTATCGTACGGATTGTTCATGGCTTCGTACCCTATTTCAGCTGATCCTTCAGAGACTTCCCTATTTTCGGCAGTTCGACCTCATAGTCATCAGCGATCGTCGCACCGATATTCGCAAAACTGCTTCCCAAAGCCAGTTCCTTCGGTTCCTTGAATGATTTTGAATAAATGATGACCGGAATCATCTCTCTGGTATGATCGCTCCCCTTCCAGGTCGGATCGTTTCCGTGGTCGGCAGTGATATACAGGATGTCGTCCTCTTTCATGGCATCCAGCAGATCCGGAAGATTCTCATCGAAATCGACCAGTTCTTTCGCATAGCCTTCCGGATTGCGGCGATGACCCCATTTGGCATCGAAATCGACCAGGTTCGTGAAGCAGATGCCGTTGAACTCTTCTTTTGCGACATCGATCGTCTGTCTCAAACCTTCGTGAGAAGATTTCGATTTGATCGCTCTGGTGATGCCGCAGGTATTAAAGATATCATTGATCTTGCCGATGGAAATCACATCATAGCCCGCATCCTTCATGCTATCTAGTACGGTGCGATCGCTTGGCGACAGCGCATAGTCATGCCGGTTTGCCGTTCTTGTGAAATTATCTGCCTTGTCGCCGATGAACGGTCTGGCAATGATCCTTCCGACCATCCATTCCGGACGCGAGGAGCAGATCTTTCTGGCGATATCACAGACGCGATAGATTTCCTCGATCCCAAAAAGTTCTTCATGAGCTGCGATCTGTAAAACGGAATCCGCGGAAGTATAAATGATCATCTCTTTTGTTTGCAACTGCCTTTCTCCGAGATCTTTGATGATTTCCGTACCGGAAGCGGCATAGTTTCCGATGAATTTATGACCCGTCTGCTCTTCCAGTTCCCTCATCAGATCCTCAGGAAAGCCCGTATCCGTAAAGGTGACAGCCGGCTGGGTGGTAAGTACGCCCATGATCTCCCAATGGCCGGTCATCGTGTCCTTGCCGACCGACTGTTCATGGAGCTTTCCATGATAAGCCAGCGGCTTTTTGACCGGCGGATTGCCTTGCACCTCGGTCAGATTGCATAAACCAAGGGATTGCAGATTCGGGATCTTATACTTTCCTTCCGTCGCTTTAAACATATGTGACAGCGTATTCGCGCCATCATCGCCATAAAGATAGGAAGTTTCCTCCGAACCGACGCCCAGCGAATCGATAACGACGACAAATGTTCTTCTATTGATCATTATTCTTTCCTCCTGATCCTGCCAAAGGATGAGCTTTCAGGTAGATTTCCCTCATCCTCTCGCTTTCGACATGCGTATAGATTTCTGTAGTTGAGATATCCGAATGACCCAGCAGTTCCTGTATCACCCTGAGATCGGCACCGCCTTCCAGCAGATGCGTCGCATACGAGTGACGCAGCTTATGCGGAGTGATATGCTTTCGTATCCCCGCTTGTATTATACTATCTTTCAGGATCCTTTCGACATACTCGGAATAGATTTTCTTCCCCTTCTCATTGATGAAAAAATAATTGATACTGTTTTTGGACCACAACGGACGGATATTTAAAAAATAGCGTTTCATCAGTCCCAGCGTCAGATCCGGGATCGGCACGATACGCTCTTTGTTTCCTTTTCCGATGACATTGACGAAGCCGTCCTGCAGATTGACCTGCGAGATCCTGAGATTGCAGCATTCGCTGACCCGGATCCCCAGGCCATAGATCGTTTCCAGCAGGCAGTGCTTGAACAGTTCCAAAGGCTGTTCATCATCAAAAATGCCCATCAGACGGTCGATTTCTTCTTTCGTCGCATAGATCGGCAGTCTTTTTTCTGACCCGCTGACATGCATATTCATTGTGGGATCTTTGATATCATATTTGAAATTCAGGAAGCGATACAGA
>JAEEGI010016624.1_pt1 | contig 15171 bp, 13 predicted proteins | sample 8958751 | NCBI WGS metagenome assembly JAEEGI01 (sample SAMN16246545, study PRJNA631951) | gut metagenome | biome: gut microbiome; feature: rumen; material: KS-attached | host: Bos | place: Iran: Karaj | collected 2018-10
CCCTGCAGACCCTAAATCTCTATTATAACCATAAACATAAAACTCGTGCAATTGCACGATCTCTAAGGAAAGAGATGCATCACTGCAGCTCAAGCCCCAAATCTATAAATATTATAATGGCTGCAAAGATAGTGCAATTTGAATTAATATCCAAATTTTATTCCATTTTTTTCATTCATTATTTAGTAGACATAAAAATACCCCTCACGCTTGAGGGGCTGAAAAACCTTTGTTAACTTTAAATTTAATGCTATGAAAAACAAACGTCATCTCGACGGCCGGATATCTTAAATCCTTGATGGGAGAATGGAATACACCAATCCAATGTTGGATATTACTCTCTTGAACGTATGTAGGGTTGTCGCTTTCCCTAGTGTTCGATTCTCAATTAACTGGGTGCAAAGATAAAGGTTTTTTCTGAATTGCCAAAGAAAAATGCAGTTTTTTTATAAAATGTTGGTAAATGCCATAAAGAAATTGGGTCTGCCTCTGCAGACCCATGATTTACTACTAATCGATGTGCGTTAGCACTACTAGAAATACAACGAGGTGCATCGCTGCAGCTCTCTAGAACATTATTTTATTAATTTAAAAAACAGTTGCAAAGGTACTGTATTTCGTGCGATTTTCCAAATTTTATTCCATATATTTTGTTTTCTCAATAAATCCACTTATCTTTGTACCCCTAAACCCTAAGAATATGATTGACGAAAAAATATTGGAAAAGGTAAATGGTGATGAGGAGTTAGCGTCTTTTATATCAACATTCTGGAGTGCATATACTGACGCAGAACCATTTGTCGACAAATTGGAAGATGCCCTGAGAGAAGAATTCAGGAAATCTAATCCTGGGCCTCAGGCCTTATTCGCCATCTTGGCGATGTTCTCAGGCAGGATGTTGACTCTTTTTCGAAAAGTCCTACAGATGAACGACAAGGATATCAAAGAAGCTTATAATTTAGTTTTTCAGACCTGTTATGACACTTATGCTCATTCCCAAGACGAGAAACTTCAGAAAATTAATCTGTCATGGGATGAAGTTAAAAGTAAGATAGAAGAACTGGAAAGAGAAATTCGAGCAACTGAACATGCTTCGAATATTATAAAAGAGAATATGAAGACGGATCCTGAAAACTACAATACAAAACATTATAAAGAGCATCTTGGTATTTTGACGAAACAAATTGAGACACTAAAAGAATACAAGCGTCTGCTTAAAAAGAACTTTCCAACAGAATTCAACTAAAGAATAAGGGGTTTATCCTCATTACCGAGGCACTCGTAACCTCATTTGGTGGATTTAGAAACACGCTCGTGGTTTCATCCACGATGACGCTTTTATTATGTCGCAACCTCTCTCAACTGTGATAGTTCAGAGAGGTATTTTTGTAACTGAAACATAAAAAATTGGGTCTGCCTCTGCAGACCCTTGATTTACTACTAATCGATGTGCGTTTGCACTATCAAAAGAAGGAGGTGCATCGCTGCAGCTTTATAAAAACTAACTTATATTGTTCGGCTACAAAGATAGTGCAATATGAGCGATTTTCCAAATTTTACCCCATATATTTTGTTTTCTCAATAAAATCACCTATCTTTGCACCTATAAATAACTAAAGACAAGATATGCCAGTAGACAAGCAAGTGTTATTACGCTACCAGGTACTGAATGAATGCTTCAGGAATAAATACAGAGATTACACCATCGACGATCTTGTGGATGAGTGCAGCAAGGCCATGCGCGAGAAACTCGATATCATGGATGGTGTCTCGAAGCGCACGATTCAGAACGATATCGCCAATCTCGAAATGCCCCCTTATAACATCAGGCTTGACGAGAAACTGAAGAGTGGTCGCAAGCGACTTTTTCGATACCTCAATACAGATGATACACTCCATCTGTTCCGCATGAACGATGAAGAGCGCCATAAGGTGCAGGATGCTATCCGAGTGCTCAACGACTATGAGGGCGAGCCCCTTTACGACTGGGCGCGCATGTTCCTGATGCAAGTGGAGGGTGGCATGTTCGACGAAGATACCTCATCCATTGTCTCTTTTCAGTCAAATCCGGATCTGAAGGGATTATCCCATTTCGGCAAACTACTACAGGCCATTATCTCGAAGCGCGTACTCAAAATGCGCTATACCCCCTTTGGCAAGGATACCATCACGGTGAAAATCCATCCTTATCATCTGAAGCAATACAATGACCGCTGGTACCTGATAGGATTCGTGGAAGGCTATCACACCTACGGGCATTATCCCCTCGACAGAATAGAAGACTTCGATGAGATTGCGGTGAAATACCAGGAGCCAGAGGAAGATTTCGAGGGCTATTTCGACGATATAGTAGGAGTGACAGTCCCCCAAGGCGATTCTCAGGATATCATTATTAAGGTATATAAGGAGAGTATGGGCTATGTCAAGACCAAACCCATCCACCTCTCTCAGCGATATATGGAGGAACATGATGATCATGCAGTCATCCTGATCAATGTGAAGCCAAATTATGAGTTGGATTCCAAGATTCTATCCCTTGGTCCCACTGTTGAGATCCTTGCCCCAGAGTCTTACAGGAACCATATTATCGAAAGAATCAAGGCCATGAATGATAATTATTCCGAACTACGCAAATAACCTGCACACTAAGCTGATACCTTTGCAAACGAAAACAATAAAATATTGGTGATTATGGTAACAGCAGAGTATTTTGAGAAGCTCAAAAAGAACATGGCAAAAAGGAGTGTTGAATCACTGGTTGCAGAATTCAACAAACAGGTAGGTAGTCGTGCTTGGACTTCACTTCGTGGCCTTCATGATAGCGTGCTTATTGACACGTTGATAGAAAAGGGTGTGGACGTTTCTGCCGTTTACGATGGCGTGGAAATCTCTTTCAAGTGCAAAATTGCGCTTGATAAGGACAAAAAACAAATAATATTGTTGGATAAGAAAAAACACATATAAAGTGTTTTCTTTGACGAATCAAGAATAATCTCAATAAATAGGGATTTCCCCTTGCAGGTTTCTGCTATTCTGCGTATATTTGCAAAAAGAAATGAAGGAGATATGTTAGAGTTGATCATAATGATAATCTTGGCACCTGTCTTTTACAAGCTATGCAAGAAAATGCACGACAAAGGCTGGGACTGGTAGCTTTGATATACAATCTTATTCTTGGTAGTCTTACATAAATAAGTTCCATTTAGAATTTATTTCCAACTATGTAAAAAACCTGCACACTAAAGGTTTATCTTTGCATCAGAAACAAAATGTAAGAGTATTATGGAGTTGTTTTTTATTATTTGCTTAGTTGTGTTAATAGTCATCTGTTTGGCTAAGGTAGGTGGTAAGTTCCCACTTGGTTGCTTAGTTACAACTATTATCCTGAGTGTTCTTTTCATAAAGGGATGTAATGATATGGACCAAAAAGAACAGGAAAGAAAGGAGTATTCCAAACAAAGAACAGACAAGTTGCTCAAAGAGTTGGATGAAACCAGATATATGCGTACAGAAGAATATCAAAAAGAAGAATAGTAAAGGACTCATTTGCGAAATTCAGACAAAAAAGATGATAAAAACAAATAATATTTGTTTGATTCATAATTTTGTGTTATCTTTGCATCACTAATTTAAAACAGGACAATGAAGACATTATCTATACAACAGCCTTGGGCATCGATGATATGCGCTGGTATAAAGGACGTAGAGAACAGAACTTGGAAGCCTGCTGAGGTTCCAGGCAGAATCCTGATACATGCCAGTTCAAAGAAGGTTACGAAGAACTTCAACGAAACAATTCCCGAATTCTGGGAGTCGGAAATCTCTGACCATCAGCTTTTTGGGAACTTACCTGAATATCAGGATATGCCTACAAGTGCCATCATTGGCTATGCTACTGTGTCTTCTTTTGCAGAGGAAACAGACTCTGTATGGGATGGTGGTCCTGATGTCATTAAGTGGAAACTTGAAGATGCCTGGCTTTTCGACGAGCCAATCAAGGACGTAAAGGGGAAGTTGAATCTCTTCGACTATCCGCTGGATGAGAATAATCTGCCTCCTGCCCATCAGATACAAATTAAGAAACTGGAGGTCCAGGGTGACAACGTTATTCTTCCACTAAATGACAGTTTCATTCCCGAAGTAGAAAATGCAGAGAACAGCAGTATGAGCATTTACTATGCAGCAGATTTGACTCGCACTATTTGTAAAGATCTGGAAACGGGTGAGATTGTGCCTGTGAAGACGGCTACCCTCAGGGCGGGGGATAAAGAGGCTCGTTATGAGTTGATAGCAGATGAAACGTACTTAACGGCTGTTCCTGATATTGATGACAATACTAAGCCCTATATGATTGAAACTGTGGATGGAGAAAAATATCCATGGTTATTAATCCAGTTCGCATTTGGAAAGAAATTATAAAAGATTTAAGAACATATGAACAAGCAACAACTTGCAAATAAGATCTGGGCATCGGCGAATAAGATGCGCTCGAAGATTGATGCTAACGAGTATAAGGATTATATCCTTGGTCTGATTTTCTATAAGTTCCTCTCGGATAATGAGGTTAACTATCTGAAATCAGAGCATGGATGGACTGATGAATATATGCCATACCTCGTAGAAGATTATACTGACCCTAACATGGAGCAGCTTATCAATGACTGTAAAGATCATATCGGCTACTTCATCGAGTATAAGAATCTTTTCTCTACATGGCTGAAGCCTGAGACACCTTTCAGCGTCGCAGACCTTAGCATGGCACTTAATCGCTTCGACGGTCTTATCAGCGACAAGTTTAAGCGAGTGTACGAGAAGATCTTTATCACGCTTCAGACTGGTTTGAGCAAACTGGGTGAGAGCCCTGCCGCACAGACGAAAGCACTGAATGGTCTGATAAAACTTATCAAGGATATCCCTACTGACAGTAAACAGGACTACGATGTGCTTGGCTACGTGTATGAGTACCTGATTGGTAACTTTGCGGCCAATGCTGGTAAGAAGGCAGGCGAGTTCTACACCCCTCACGAGGTGGCTATCCTGATGTCTGAGATAGTGGCTGAGCACCATAAGGACAAGGACAAGATCGAAATCTATGACCCTACGAGTGGTTCAGGATCTCTGCTGCTTACTATAGGTAAGAGCGTAGGACGCCATATTTTGGATAAGAACCACGTGAAGTACTATGCGCAGGAGTTGAAGGAGAATACCTACAACCTGACGCGAATGAATCTTGTGATGCGTGGTATACAGCCCAGCAATATCGATACCCGATGTGCAGACTCCCTTGATGAAGACTGGCCTATACAGAAGACTGGCCCCCAGGCTGGCATGCCTCTCTACGTGGACGCTGTGGTATCAAATCCTCCTTATTCCCAGCATTGGGATCCATCCGATGCAGAGTTCGACGCTCGCTTCAAGGACTATGGCGTGGCTCCTAAGAGTAAGGCAGACTATGCATTCTTGCTGCATGAGCTTCACCACCTGAAGCCCGACGGTATTATGACCATCGTCTTACCTCATGGTGTGCTATTCCGAGGCGCACCAGACGATGGTGCCGAGGGGCAGATTCGCAAACGTCTGATTGAAAAGAACCAGATAGATGCCATCATTGGTCTGCCTGCTAATATCTTCTTTGGTACTGGCATCCCTACGCTGATTATGGTACTGAAGCAGCACCGTGAAAATGATGACATTCTCATCATCGATGCCTCGAAGGGTTTCGTTAAGGATGGTAAGCAGAACAAGCTCCGTGCCTCTGACATCAAACGTGTTGCTGATATATGGCGTGATCGAGCCGATATTCCTGGATTCTCACGAAAGATTACTCGCGAAGAGATTCGAGAGAATGGCTATAACCTGAATATCCCTCGCTATGTGGACAGTTCTGAGGCCCCAGTGCAGTATGATATCTATGCCACGATGAATGGTGGTATCCCCAACAGCGAGATTGATCAATTGCAGCACTTTTGGGAGGTATTCCCTGAGTATAAGAAGACCGCTTTCAAGCCTATGGAGGGGAAGCCATATTCCACCTTGTTTGAATACTGGGAGGAAGCCTGCGTAGAGAGTCCGGACATACAGACGTTTTGGAATAGATACGACGACGCTTTTGAAGGATTCGAAGAAAAGATGCACGATGTGTTGGTAGAGCATCTGATGGACGTGAAAGAAATGCAGGCTCACGACGAATTGGCAGATGATATTTTCCGTCGTCTGGAGAAGATTCCGCTGGTAGATCGTTATGCAATTTATCAGATACTAAGCGACCAATGGCCTACCATTGTCAATGATATTGAAACTATCCAGACAGAGGGCCTTGACGCTGTTCGTACCGTAGAGCCCAACTATAAAATAGTGAAGGATGGCGACGATGAAAAAGAGGTAGAAGACGGCATGAAGGGTCGCATCCTTCCATTCGAATTGGTACAGAAGGATCTCTATGCTGATGAATTGAAGCAGATTGCCGATAAAGAGAAAAGGGTAGAAAATATCCTGAGTGAGGTGGAGGAAGTGCGTGATAGCTTCACTGAAGAGGAAAGTCAGGAGTATATCAACGATAAGGAGAAGCTTGATACTTCGAAAATCAAGAAGGATGCCAAGGCAAAGGATGATGACATTGAACCCGAGACCAAGGAGAAGTTGAAGAAGTTGGTGGCACTTTGGGATGAGAAATCAAAACTTGACAAGGCCATCAAGGCTGAGCGCAAGGCCCTTGAAGATAAAACCATTAATGCTATTCAGAATTTATCAGACGAGGAGATCAACTATTATCTTCATTTTAAGTGGATTCAACCAGTCGCTGATCGAATTCAACATTATGATGATGAGGTTGACAAATTAGTTAATCAAATTAAAGCGCTGGCAGCGAAGTATGCTGTGTCGTATAACGACCTAAATGCTCAGCTCACTGAGGCTCAGGACGAGCTTGCAAGCCTGATCTCCGATCTCACTGGCGATGAGTTTGCCATCGAAGGACTGAATGAATTTAAGAACTCTTTATAGTAAAAAAGCTATGGCAAAACCAGAAATAAGACTCAAAGGGTTTCAAAGTGAGTGGCAGGATACAGTGCTCGGCAATATTTGTTCTGTCAATAGAGGAGTGCGAGTTACTAGAAAAGAATTAGATATAAATGGTTCTTACCCAGTGTATCAAAATACTGATTATCCTATGGGCTTCTATAGTCGATATAATGTGAAAGGGAATAACCCTTTTGTAATTATTGGAGGGTCTGCAGGATTAATAGGCTTCAGTGAAAATGATTTTTGGGCTGCAGATGATTGCGCTTTTTTTGGAGATAATATGGAAATCAACAAAACATTTCTCTATTATACTTTGTTGAAGCAAAATTCGATCATCAAAAAAAATGTTAGAGGTTCCAGCGTGCCACGTCTTGATAGAAAAGTTCTCGTTAATTTGAACATATCACTACCCCCAATAAACGAGCAGCAGGCTATAGCAGATTATTTCAAGTCGCTTGATTCGATGATTCAGGCAACGACGAAGAAGATTGAATCTCTGAAGCAGATGAAGGCAGCGTCCCTTATCTCCATGTTCCCGCAAGCTGGAGAAAGTACACCACGTGTCAGATTTAAAGGATATGAAGGGGAGTGGAAGAAAATCAAACTAAGTTCAATAGCTAGTAGAATTACAAGAAAAAATAGTCGTTTGGAGTCAAAACTACCATTAACTATATCAGCTGCTGAAGGCCTTATCGAACAGACCTCATTTTTTAATAATGTTGTTGCAAGTTCTAATGTCAGCGGCTACTATCTCGTAAAGAATGGTGAATTTGCATATAATAAAAGCTATTCCAATGGTTATCCCTTTGGCGCAGTTAAAAGACTAGATAAATATAAGATGGGAGTTTTGTCCACTCTCTATATCGTCTTCTCAGTTGATGATAATATAAGTTCTGATTTTATAGTTCATTTCTTTGATACTTCGTTATGGCATAAAGAGGTTGCTAAGCGAGCTGCAGAAGGGGCTAGAAATCATGGACTCTTAAATATTGGTGCAGAAGATTTCCTTGATATTGATATTATTCTGCCAGATAGTAAGGAGGAGCAACAACAAATAGCCACTTACTTTACAAGCCTAGATAAGCAAATAACTCTGCAGGAGCAACGTCTGGAGAAGATAAAGCAGATAAAAGCTGCTTGTTTAGATAAGATGTTCGTATAATAATAACTCAATCGATATGAATAGTAAAGACCACATTCAGACCTTTGACAAGGAGAGCGAATTTGAAAGCGCACTCTGTGACGTACTGATGCAGCATGGATGGGAGACAGAGGTCCTGATGCATCCCACGGAAGAAGAACTCGTGGATAACTGGGCGAAGATTATCTATGATATGAATCGCGAACAGGAGAAGCTAGGCAGTTATCCATTGACCACCTCTGAGATGCAGCAGATCATTGATCAGGTGAACATGTGGCATACACCATACGAAATCAATAGGCGTATCAATGGCCGTCAGATACAAATCAAACGCGACAATCCTGAGGATAAGCAGAACTGTGGCAAGGAGGTTTACCTGAAGATATTCGATCCTGAGGAAATCAGTGCAGGGCAAAGCCGTTATCAGATAGTTCGCCAGCCACATTTCAGAACCGCACATCCCTTGGCAGGGGATCGTCGTGGCGACGTGATGTTGCTGATAAATGGTATGCCGCTATTCCATATCGAGCTGAAGCGTTCGCGCAAAGACGTGGCTGAGGCTATCTTCCAGCAGAAACGTTATATGCACGAGGGCGTATTTAATCAAGGTATCTTCTCAATGATACAAATCTTCGTAGCCATGACCCCCGAATCATCCCGCTACTTCGCCAATCCTGGTAATGAAGACGGTTTTGTAAAGGAGATCCAATTTCATTGGGCAGACTTCAATAATGATGAGATTTTTGATTGGCAACGAGTGGCCACAGAGCTGCTGATGATTCCCATGGCTCACCAGCTGATAGGCTATTACACCATTGCCGACGATAAGGATCAGACATTGAAGGTGCTGCGTTCCTACCAGTATTATGCTGTGAACAGCATCTGTGATACAACAGCAAAGACTAATTGGCAGTTGCAAGGTAATAAGGGTGGCTACATCTGGCATACCACAGGCTCAGGTAAGACCATGACGAGCTTTAAGACGGCTCAGCTCATAGCCAACTCAGGCGATGCAGACAAAGTGGTTTTCCTATTGGATCGTATCGAACTAAGTATACAGTCACTCGATGAATATCGTGGCTTCGCAGGTGAGGATGATACCATTCAGGATACACAGAACACCCTTATTCTGGTAAATAAACTGAATAGCGAGGAAAAGGATGAAAAACTCATCGTGACCTCCATCCAGAAGATGGCTAACATCAAGGACAATCCGTTAGTATCAACTGAGACCATAGAAGCGATTGGTAACAAACGGTTAGTGTTTATCGTGGATGAATGCCATCGCAGCGTTTGGGGCGAAATGCTAATCAATATACAATATACATTCCCTAAGGCTCTGTTCTTCGGATTCACTGGGACACCTGTATTTAAGGAGAATGCCCGAAAGGATTCCACCACTGAGACACTTTTTGGCAATATGCTCCATAAATACACCATCGCTCACGCCATACCAGACAAGAATGTGCTGGGCTTTGATGTCTATAAGGAGATAACCTACAGCAATGAGCGCGAACTGAGAGAGAAAGCTGCTCTCTATCATCTGGATGCTAAATCAGTGGACGAAATCAGGGATGATGAAGACAAGATGAAGACCTTTAATCGCTTCATCCACGAGTTGCCGATGAAGTCAGACTATCTGGATGGTGAGCAGTTGCGTCACGGTATAGAATACTATCTACCCAGAGGCAAGAAGGATATCTATCAGCAGCCAATCCACCACCAATTGGTGGCGCAGGATATCGCCAGAAAGTTTGAGCGTCTTAGCCGTAACTATAAATTCCACGCTATGCTGGCTACTCAGAACATTCCTGAGGCATGCGCTTACTATAAGCTCTTCAAGGAGCATTATGGTCATCTGAATGTAGTGGCCGTATTCGATAATAATATCGACAACAGCGATGAGGGTATGGCGAAGGAAGATGCTATCCTCGAAATGCTGGCAGACTACAATAACAGATACCACACCAACTTTGGACTTCCCAATTACGGAAAGTATAAGAAGGATGTAGCTAAGCGTCTGGCCCATAAGAAGCCCTACTCAAACATCGAACATGACCATACACAGCAGATAGATCTGCTCATCGTGGTTACTCAGATGTTGACGGGATATGACTCCAAGTGGGTGAATACGCTGTATGTGGACAAGCTGATGACCTATGTGGATATCATACAGGCCTTCTCGCGTACAAACCGTATCTTCAACGAGCATGAGAAGCCTTGGGGCACCATCTACTATTATGCCTTCCCATATACGATGGAGCAGAATATTGAAGATGCGCTGGAACTCTATGTAGACCAGCCTCTCGGTGTATTTGTGGATAAACTGGAGCAAAACCTGAAGACCATCAACGGGCTGTTCCTGCATATACGAGATATCTTCTTCGCGAACAATATCATGAATTTCGAGAAGTTGCCTGAAAGCCCTGCAGATAAGAATATGTTTGCGAAGGATTTCAGCGTGATGACTCGAATGATAGAGTCAGCAAAACTTCAGGGATTCATGTGGGAAAAGAGTGAATACGAATTCAATCATGAGACCAGTGTCACGAAGGTGAAGATGGAATTCGACGAAAGAACCTATCTGATTCTCTTACAGCGATACCGTGAACTCTTTGGCCCTACGGATCCTGGTAAAGAAAGAGATTTTGACTATCCCGAGGATACCTATATCACAGAGATTGGAACTGGTAAGATTGATGCTGAATATATCAACTCGAAGTTCCAGAAGTTCATCAAACAACTCTACGCTGAAGGTCCAGGCAGTGAGCAGACTAAGGCCGCTTTGAAGGAACTGCACAAGACCTTTGCCACATTGTCGCAGAAAGACCAGCGCACAGCTATCCTGATTCTACACGATATACAACGAGGTGATTTGCGCCCAGAGCCTGGAAAGACACTTCAGGACTATATTAACGAGTATCAGTTGAAGGAGCTCTATAAGGAAATGAAGATTCTGACAGAAGCTACTGGTGTGGATTACGAGAAACTGAAGGATATCATGACATCAGGCGTGACAGAAGAGAACCTGAATGATTATGAGCGTTTCACTGAGCTTCGCAAGACTTCTGATAAAGCAAAGACCATCAGCTTTATCGAAATGGTGGAGGGGAGTCCCGTGCTGCCGCCATTCATGATGGTAAAATGGAGCTATCTGCTGAAGGAATTTATCCTGAATGCTGAGAGCAGAAAGAAGATTCTGTATGCTTATCTGCATGATGACGTAACGATTAATACCGCTGATGTAGAGGAGGCTGATGTAGATGCAGGATTTGAAGATCTGGAGAATCCGCAGCCCACAGGTGGTCAGGAGCCTCATATCAATCTCATTAAGGCAAAGATCGAGGATATCATTTCGTTTACACTGAATGGTGTCAGTCAGAACATGCGTTCATTGAAAGAAATAGTCAATGCCCTGATGTATGTCATTGATAAGGAATCACTCGAAAAACTTGATGGCGTAGGCTTGTTCCTGCATCGTGCGTTCTCGAACCTATATAAAGAGAATTCCAACGTCATTGATAAATCAGTGGCTTTTAATCTGCTTGTCACCAAGTTTGAAGCCTATCTGAAGAAACTCTACTATCTCTATGCTGGTAAGGAGGTGCAGTCACAGCAGGAGGGGGCTGAAGCTACATGGTCGAATGTCATTCATGATGTAAACCATCTCTGGCAGTTGAAGTTCAAACATGATGATGCCCATCAACGGCTTTATCAGTATCTCCAGATGGTTAAGGTTTGGAGAAATGAGGAATCGCATATTTCACCCACAGCCTCAGAGCAGGAATTAGACGGTGCCATCAACATCATCATCACAATGTACTGCTACGCCACTGGCATGTGTATCACAGATCTCGAAATGGCAGGCCATGATATCGAAGAGGCTGAAGAGTCGCAGAAGGTTGCGGAAGATAGAGATGATAACTAATAACTGGTTATGAAAAGAGTCGTTTTGTTTCTGAGGTCATCAAGATCCGTTAGCAGACGTTGGAGTCGTTGGCGTTTACGCTGAACCAGCCCCTCCTGTATCAAGGTTTAAAGAAGAATATTTGCCTATTATGTCACGTTGTATTATCGTAGATAACGAAGACAAGAGAAGGAACCTTGTCGCCATGCTGAGTGGTGATATGGAACAGGTGGAATCTTTGTTGAAACAGAACAATGGTAAACCCTTACCTGTATTTGATGCTGAATGGGGTGATGAATATTTCCATTTCGATACCTATATATTCTCCTATGTGCTCTATGATGCATTAATGTTCGATAATGATGATACAGATTATCATGGCAAGAATATTCCAGAAATGTTAGATTTACATAAGCGACTTTGTGGAGACATAAAACATCCTGATTATAGTAAATACTCATTTGTCAGCTGGAATGATTGGGATTATCTTGACGAGGAGTTGGATAAAGAGGAAATAGCTTTATTGAAAAGAGATGGCGCCAGGGACATAGATATAGAACTGACTAGAGCTGGCACTCAGCACAAAGAAGATCGAGTAATTGAGTTATTAAAAGAAGGAGCTACTCCTTATTTTCTTAACCTAACAGAGTATTTTGGACAAACAAATAGAGAAATACATTATACCTACTTTGAGGTGGCTATGTTGTTATCTCATCTGGATTCTGAATGGTGTGACCAATGGGATATTAATGGTCTTTCTCTCATAAGAAAAGATGTGAAGACACTGAGTGATGATGATTTGGGCTTGATAGTATTCGACCTATTTAATGCTGCAGCAAGCCAAAGAATCTTGTATCTAGTGGACAAGTATATCACTGCTGAAGCAAAGGTGATGGGAGAGGAACTGATGAGGAAGTATGATGTATTTCATCCTATTTTAAGGCGCAAACCTCTAGAAGTTGAGGTTTATGGAAGTGAATGATGAAGAGGGGTGGAATTAAAAATAGGACTCAGAATTGAGTCCTATTAATATTAATAAAATAGAGTGATATAAATCAGTCTTATTTGGCGATCTTACGATCTTGGTACTTTAAAATAATAGACCCAACTATTGCTATCAGCAATATTAATCCAGCTACAATTAACGTATTCATCTTTTCTTGATTTTTATTTTTTCTTCTTTCTTACCTTCATTAACCCAGTAGAGGCCTAATCCTAAGACAATAGGCGTGAGCACAAACACAGAATACAGAATGATTGGTTCGTCCATATCTGCAAATATGGTGGAAAGCAATAATGCCGTAACCATATATTTGGCTATATCCATGAGCCATTTACCAAATTCTGTTTTCATCGGCAAAAGTAGTTAAAAGATTCGACACTACCAAGCATTTTGCCTGATTTTCCACATTTTTCTGCTTTTTTCTTTTTCATACGTACTCTATTTAAGTTAAATAATACCGTTAACGGGGCAAAGGTAGTGATTATTTTTTGATCAGCCAAATGTTTGTTGAAAAATTTTGTGTCTATGAAAAAAAATCAGAATTCTTTTGTTTATTCAACTTTTATTCCTTATCTTTGCACCACGGATACGCCTAAATAGCGTATTTCGTCGCATTCTTAGGAACTCAATTTCTTGACAGAGGGAAACCTCTATTTTTTCACTAAAGAATTGCGACTACCGCATCGTATGTGTTTTCACTACGAGGGCGGCGGTCGTATGGCATAGTGAAGGGCGTCAAGAACCTGAGTTCCTATTGCTGTAGATACGTGCCCTCCCTTTTAAGATATTCCGCGGCCAATAACAAAAACGAAAGAAGAGCTGAATTGATTACCATTTACCCAAAAACCGTTACTATAAAATTAGTATTAACAATTTAAACATTCAAACAATGAAGAAAAATGAAACAACTGACACCCCGTCAGAACTGAAGCCGCAGGTTAAGAAAAGAGAGAAGAACCTGCGGCAGAAGGAACAGCTTGTAATTAAGCTCGAGAAAGTGGTCAAGATCTGTATGGAGTGCGTAAGATGGGAGGATGCCAAACCCCATGTTGACCTTTTAGAGAAGATCTATGGTATCGATGCCCCGCCGCACGTTACGGCTGCTATCTCAAAAATCAAGAGGAAATTCGGTATGATGACCCCTCGACAGTTAATCAAGACGCGCAAAGTTGTTATGAAAGACAATCATTTTGAGGCTGTCAACAAAATCACCAAGAATAAAAAAGTAAATCTGTAAAGCCATGGAAAACAATAAGAAAAAACGCGCTTTTGGCGTGACATTCGAAGGTAATGTAACCTTTCATGGGCCTATGTTCGACATTCACGATAATGAACAGGTCTATATTAGTGCAGAGAAGATGCCCCATGAGGAGCAGGTAGAGGAGTTGATGGAACTGGCTACAGACATCACACAACCACCACAGGAAGAAGAACTTAACTATTTCCAACCACAACTACACCTAAAACGTCTATTCGAAATGGAGTGGTTTGAGATCTGTCGCACTAAATCTGATTATACGCCAAAATGGGGAGAAGATGTCGTGGATGCCCTCATGGATAGCAAGTGGAAGGATCATATTGCACGGGAGTGGCGCTTTGCCAGAAAAAGAGCAGCCATGAAAGGTTATCTGATGGGAATCCTTAAAGATACGGGCGTGATAAAAGGTAGTTATGATTCTATCGCAATGGTGGCGCATATTATTAATAACACGCGTACCTTTAGTAGATATATGAGTCTTGGTAAGAAACAACCCTATTATTCCTGGCTTGTAGACCATCTGAAAAATACGCAGGGAAACACGTAAATACCCCGTTTTGCGATTATTTTTTGCGATTAGCTGTGCAACTAGCTAATCGCATTTTTTATGAAAAAAAATTTTTAGCCCTTTATTTATCGGCGTTTCCGAAGATTTAGGGCTTGCGATTTTTTTTGTCCATTTTTCAATCGCATAATCGCATTTTACTTTTGCACCTGCAATTCAGAATTGCTAGCGCGAATGAAGGCTTCGGCTTAGCATAGCTCGAGTAAACTCGGCTCTGCATTCGCCTTGCACTTCAATTGCAAGTGAAAGCTGCAGCATCACGAATAACAGTAGTAAC